>SDBT01000799.1_pt1 | contig 51839 bp, 68 predicted proteins | sample 2277101 | NCBI WGS metagenome assembly SDBT01 (sample SAMN10404973, study PRJNA504765) | marine sediment metagenome | isolation source: marine sediment core GS10_PC15, 103 cmbsf | place: Arctic Ocean: Southern Knipovich Ridge | collected 2010
TGAAGTGTTGCACTGGCACACCACCGGGGCAATTGTCGCGTTTGTGAATACAGGAGTAATCCGCCTTGTGAATATAAGTGAGATGCGTCGCGGTCTACGTCCACAGACAAAGCTCCGGCCAGAACAGGAGTCTGCGCTGCGATCGGTGAGCGTCAGCCTGCCGGCGGCCACTATGGACTTACTCCAAAGGCCTTCAGACCCAGAAGACTCATTCCTCGGTACTCTCCTCGATAGCTACTTTGGAAAAAAGACAAATATCAACGAGGTCCTTAGGTCCTATACTCAAGCCTTGAAAGATAGCTTGACGTACGTCGAGGTCAAGTTGACGAGAGAGGACGGTACGATCAACGCGCATCACGTCCCGTTCATATTTGAGGAGGATACCCATGTCGATGGTTGACGACATATTTGGCCCAGACTCGAGGTACGTGCTAGATGACAAGGGTTTCCTGGTGGAGCGGCCTGGGTTATCCGTCTGCTCCTCCCTTGGAGACCTGATAATAAATGGCATCGAGGCCTCGGCGTGCGTCCCCATTAAGGGTGTGCGCAGGGCTACTATAGAAGAGTTGAGGAGGGCCTACGGTGGTGGTGATGTGGATGAATATGCTGAGGTCTCAGCCAAGGCCCCCAATAAGCTCATACCGTCAAGAAAAAAGGCGCATGGGATAACAGTTGACAGGCTCGACGAAGTAACTTGGGTAGCTCAGATTGACGATCGAACACGCAATTTTTCCTTTACCTTTACAGTACCCTTTAGCGAAGAGCTCGCCAAGTACCGAGCAGCAGCGCCGATCCAGGCTAATAAGCTTGTTGTGCTGGCTGAACACCCCGTCAGCGCCTTAATATGGGTCGGCTGGGTACCAACAGAAGGGAACAAGACATGACTGACGGTAACACGATAATGGTCTCAGGGCCTGAGGTGCGGGACGTGGCCATCAGGTTCAAGGCCTTGATGGAGACCTACGATACGTCTTATAATGGGGCCCGTGAGTGGTTCAACACGCAGGTAGCAGGCCTTGAGGCCCAGTACAAGCAGGACTGCCACGATCTCATGTCAGAGTTGGCTGAGCTGGGTGGCAATGAGCTGAAGGACCCTGAAAACTGGACAATGAACCTGGGCTACGCCGAGGAGCTCGGGGTGGCGTTCCTCGCGCCGTGTCTGGCCCTGGTGCCTGCCAGCCAGGTGAATTAGGAGGTTTTATAATGGAGTGGATTTGGATTATTGTCGTAGCCAGTGTGGCTACGTGGTTTGTATCAATGTGGATACTGGATCATTGATATGAGTTCTTTGATCGCCTACCATGTGATGTGGTTCGTCGGCCTGCTCGGTTGGGCTAGGTGCTGGCGTGAGCTGAGTGACCTGCCGGTCGCAAACCTGGTGGTGTTCGTTCTGTTTGGAATATGGGGAACACTGCTATGGGCTTGAATGTTGAAGTGGCAGGGGATATTGAATGTGGCATCATCAAGTATCACAGACTTGGTGTGGGAAAGATAGCAGTCATGATAAAGGCTGAGATCGTGACTGTGGTTGTGAAGGAGTCTGCAAGTACGGGATTGCCAAAGATGATAACTTGGCATGGGCTAAATACTTCGATGAATTGGTTGCTATTGAAGAGGGCCTTGGCAGTGAAGCCCACTCCTAAAGGATGGAAACACTGCACAGTAGCGGAGGCAACATCGTTGGTTCCCCGGGGTTGACGTCCACGACACTTTGGTTCGATTATGCCAGCAAGTGAACAAGAAGAGAGGATGCGGCCGATTAAGAAGGCTGCCTTCCTGAGGGTCTATGCCAAGACGGGAGTTCCTAAGCTCGCGCTCGAGGCTGCTGATCTGCATCGCTCCACCTACAAACGATGGAGGAAGGATGACGAGGATTTTGACGCTGCCTGCGACGACGCGCTGCAGGGCGCAGTTGATGACGCAGAGCTTGCGCTTCGTCAGCGGGGTATAGACGGCATCGAGGAGCCAGTCTTGTACAAGGGTATACCCATGTTCAAGCGCGACCCGGTCACAGGTGACGTGCTGCTGGACAATGATTTCAACCCGATACCCTATACAATCACACAGCGATCTGATCGGTTGCTCGAGGTCTATACCCGGGCACATCGCCCGGAGTACAGCGAGAAGCGTTCCATAGAGCTATCGGGACCTGGCGGCAAGGCGATCGAAAGCGCGATCACCGTGACGTACGTATTGCCAGAGGGTAAGACGGCAGCTGACTACCCCGACGACTTTGATCCATTAGAGGACTGAACCACCGCCCTGGCTCTAACAGACGGTATAGCGTATGGTAAACATTAAGGCGAGACGCGTCGAGAGCCTAATGGACGATCGAGCGCCTGGGGTCTATAAGCCCTACACTCGTATGGGTAAGGGCGTCCAGACGGTGGGGGATCCAATAGCTGGTATCAACTTCTGGTGCCCATGTGGGGTTGAACACATAGCCTCCATCAAATTCAAAGAAGTTACTGGGACTGGATGGAACTGGGACAGAGACGTCGACAGTCCGACGGTAACTCCCTCAGTGCGCATCAGGCGCGGCGCAGAATGCTGGCATGGTCACCTGACAGCTGGTGAGTGGGTGCCCTGCTGACATGCAGAACCTACAACTCCCATTCGCGTTTCGCAGTCTGCGCAAGCCCGCCAGATACAAGGCATATTACGGCGGGCGGGGCGCCGGCAAGTCGCACTCCATAGCCCAGGAGCTCATCATGTTGGGCTCAGAGAGCAAGCTCAGCATATTCTGTGGTCGCGAGATCCAGAAGTCCATAAGCGCCTCTGTCAAGAAGCTGCTCGACGATAAGATACGGGCTGCAGGCTTGCAGGCCGTGCGCGAAGGCGGTAATGGTTTCTACGAGAGCACTCAGTACGCGATACACGGTGCAAACGGCACCGAGTTTCAGTTCATGGGGCTACGGTCAAATCCGGAGAGCGTAAAGTCCATTGAAGGCATCGACATAGCGTGGATAGAGGAAGCAAACACCGTCAGTCAGCGATCCCTGGACCTGCTCGTGCCCACAGTGCGCAAGGAGGGCTCCGAGCTGTGGTTTTCGTGGAACCGCCGGCATAAGACTGACCCCGTCGACAACATGTTCCTCGGGGGCATGCCTCCGCCGAACGCCATTGTCCGCAAGGTCAACTGGAATGATAACCCATGGTTCCCTGCTGTCCTCCATGACGAAATGATGTGGGACAAGTCCAGGGACAGAGATAAGTGGCTGCACGTTTGGGAGGGCGAACCGGTCATTCGGTCTGAGGCGCGTGTCTTCCAGAACTGGTCTGTTGACGACATCGACGCCCAGCTCGTGCCGGGCATTGTACCGTTGCTCGGTTCTGACTGGGGCTTTGCCATTGACCCGACAGTACTGATAGAGTGCTACGTCATCGGGCGCACCCTGTACTTCCGCCGCGAGGCCTGGAAGGTCAAGGCTACGATTGATGAGACCCCTGCCCTGTTCGCAGGCCGTAGCCCCTATGAGAAGGACCATGTGGCCTACTGGCCAAATACCTTTGGACATCCCGGTTTGGCCTCTGTACGTCAGGGTCATAGGATTGTGGCTGACAGCGCACGACCTGAGACCATCAAGTACATGCAGGACCGGAAGTTCAACATCATAAAGGCCCGCAAGGGTGCGGGCTCGGTCGAGGATGGCATCGAGTTCATGAAGTCCCACGACATCATCGTCCACCCAGACTGCACGCACGTCGCCGACGAGATGACATATTACTCCTACAAGGAGGATCCCCTCACAGATGAAGTGCTACCCATACTGGCTGACAAGCACAACCATACTATAGACGCCTGCCGGTATGCTCTCGAGAACGTCCGCCGTGCACGTCGGGGTAAGATAGGTATGTTCGGCGGCGAGGTGATTGCGCAGAATTACTAGGTTTCTTTATCCTGAGTGGGAAAAGCTAAAGTTTCACATTTAACAATATAGTGTAAAGAGGCATTTATTTGTGATGTCGATGCGTGCGATGCACTCACAAAGTCGGTCACGAGCTTCTTAAAAGCCTCTTTGTCTTTCTCAGGCACCCATGCCTCTACTCTAACAAGGTTCATTGGTTCAACTCCTTCACTTCAAATTGGCCCTTGTTTGTCAGTATATAGGCAAAGTCCCAGACTTGGTCCTTGGCGCTGTAGAGGTAGGTCCTCAGCAGCTTGCCGTCGTTATCCCGGATCTCCATGTTTGGGATGTCCTCGCGCTGTAGGGTCTCGCTGGCGGGCTGACCAGTACTCGGGTTGACGTAGTCTATCCTGAATTTCTGCATCATCGGGGATCATCCTTCAATTTCGTAGATGTGCCATATGTGAAAGCCATTAGGATCGGGGACCGTGGCCAGGTGATTGCCAGTCTCACCAATTGGATGGCCAGTTCCCCTCACGACAATATGACTACGGAATTTAGTCATCGGCGGGTTGTCAATTTCCACCTCAGCCCACACGGTGAGGACCTGTTGCTGATAGGCCACATGCTTCACTACTGCATAGTGGGGCATGAGCGGTTCGGTTGTTCCGTCAGAATTCAATTTGTACTTGTAAATAGTTTTCATGTCCTGTCTCCTCTTAAATGCGAAAAATGACGCAATGGTTCACGCTGGCAGGCTGCCGCGGCAGACTATCGAGCATATATCATGATAGTAGGAATTGGCTGTGGTTAAACCCCTCGATGCCTTTAGGGGCAGGTTTTTAGGTCGCAAGTCTGTACCGCCAACGGAGACCGCTGGCGTGCCTGGCGTTGCTATATATGGTGGTTTTGTTCTGGACCACGAGAAGAACTCCAACATTGGTTCCCGCGAGGAACGCTACAAGACCTACTCAGAGATCCTTGCCAACACGAGCATAGTGGCAGCTGGTGTACGGTACTTTCTCAACCTGGTCTCAGACGCTGACTGGGCCTTTAAGCCGAGTGACGCGGACGTCGACGGGAAGTTTGCTGAGCTCGCCAAACAATCCCTCACCAAGGATCCGACGACACCCTGGCACCGCATCGTGCGCAGGGCAGCCACGCACCGGATGTATGGCTTCAGTGTGCAAGAGTGGACGGCTGAGCGGCACGCTGACGGCCACCTGACATTCAAGGACATTGCGCCACGTGCGCAGCTGACGATAGAAAAGTGGGACGTTGAGGCAGAGGGTAATGTGCTGGGCGTTATTCAGCGCAGCCCGCAGACGGCTGAGGAGATATACCTGCCGCGGTCCAAGATCGTCTACCTGGTCGACGACACCCTGAGTGACAGTCCTGAGGGCCTTGGCCTGTTCAGGCACCTTGTTGAGCCAGCACAGCGCCTGGCACGATACGAGCAGCTTGAGGGCTTTGGCTTCGAGACCGACTTGCGCGGAGTGCCGATCGGACGTGGGCCGTTCACAGAGCTCGCCAGGATGGTAACTGACGGCGAGATCAGCGCTGCCCAGCGTACGCAGATAGAGGCTCCGATCAGGGACTTCGTCAAGAACCACGTGAAGACCGCCAAGATTGGCATGCTACTGGACAGCATCACGTACGAGAGTAAGGACGAGGCAGGGCGTGCGTCGAATATAAGGCAATGGGACGTCGAGCTCCTCAAGGGCTCTGCGACCAGTTTCAAGGAGAACGCCGAGGCAATTAACAGGCTCAACCACGAGATGGCGAGGATAATAGGCGTCGAGCAGCTCATGATGGGGTCGGGGGAGCGGGGCAGCTTTGCGCTCAGCCGCGACAAGACCAGCAGCTTCTTTCTCATGGTGGATGGGGCCTTGACGGAGATCAAGGAAGCCTTCAAGGATGATCTGCTGGACAGACTCTGGGAGCTGAATGGCTGGCCAGATGAGATGAAACCAGAGATGACCATCGAGCCCGTCCGCTTCATAGAGGTCGAGCAGGTGGCGAATGCCCTCGAGTCTTTGGCGCGTGCCGGGGCGGTGTTGTCGCCGGACGACCCGATTATCGCCGAGCTGCGTGAGATGCTCGGGATGAGCCCACCAGACGAGGAGGCAGTGAGGCGGATGATCGAAGACGCCACGCTTGTATCGGGTCGACTTCCGCCCATGCCGGGAGAGGACGATGATGAGGATGAAGAACCAGAGGAGTGATACATGACCGAGAGTGTTAGGATAAAGAACGACGTACTGTTGAGTGCAGATACAACGGAGGACGACAGCGACAAGTCCTTCACGGTGCCAGCAGGTGAAGAGTGGGAACTGCTGACCGTCCGGGCCGAGCTGATTGCGTCTGCTACGGTAGGCAACAGGCGTATGGTCGTTGAGGTGCAGGACGGCTCGACCAACGTATTGATGCGTATCCAAGCTGATCTCTTACAGACTGCCAGCCAGACCATCAAGTACAACTTTGCCCCTGGCTTGGCGGATCAGTCGACGGCGGTCAATGGAGACCTCAACTCAGCGATGCCGAGACTCAGATTAAGGCCTGGGGATGTGTTGCGTGTTTATGATATTGGTGCAATTGACGCTGCAGCTGATGACCTCGTAATGCGGGCCACAATGCTTCGTCGGGAGGCCTAGACCCTTGTCAGCCCGTAGCGTACAGATAATGGACGAAACGCATGGGGTGGTGGCTCAGATAGATCCATTAACAGGGCACTTCATCACCATCGACTCTGTCCACCACAGGGTACATGCTGGTCTCATGTTTCAGACCGACAAGCTGGCGTTGACAGTTGCCAACAATGATACCATAGAGATATTTGTAAGGATAGGTGCTGGAAGCGTGGCGCACATGGCCTTCAGCGCCAAGGCCGGTGGGGACGCCGAGCTGCAGATATTTGAGGGGATGACCACTGTGACGGATGAGGGTACCACCTTGACGCCCCAGAACAGGAGGCGTAGTTCAGCCATAGTGTCAGACATCAGTGCCTTTCATACTCCAGACGTGACGCCTGCTGAAGCCTCAATAACGGATATCCTCGTACCAGGAGGATCCGGGGGCAACTCAGCCGGAGGAGACGCCGCGAGCTTTGCAGAATGGAACCTCAAAGCCGACGAGGACTATCTGGTACGATTAACCAATAGAGCTGGCACAGCGCAAAATATGGGTTTAGAGGTAGATTGGTATGAGCCGACAGCCACGGCTCCATAGGATATGACGACATGATTAAATTTGGATATGTTAGCTCATGACCTCGTCTTGGCCCAGAGCTATATGGGAAAAGCTCCTGGCGGGCCCCCTTGCGCCGCTCATAGTGAGCGCGCAGGAGACGACTGGAGTAGATGCCTTCGGACGGCTCAGGGTGTCTACGCCGAGCACCCTGTTCGACAGCGCAGCTTTATTGCAGGATAGTCCCTTGATATGGGAGACCAAACTTGCAGGGTCAGGAACTTCAACGTACTTGCCAGACGACAGCACCGTGGACTTGACCGTTACAGCATCATCGAGCGATAGAGTCGTATCCCAGACTCGGCAGTATCTACCATACCAACCATCTAAGTCTCAGTCGATCATTATGACCATGAATATGAACGAGACAGACAATCTATCCTTTATGTTGAGGTCGAATATCACGGGGTCCGTTGTGGACGACGTCGTATTGAGGGCTAATTGGGACGATCCGATGGATGGTTCAGGCCTCAGTGAATTGGATCTGGACCTCAGCAAGACACAGATACTGTGGTTTGATCTGGAATGGCTAGGTACTGGCGACGTGCGTTGTGGTTTCTTCGCGGACGGCTTTCCGCAAGTGGCGCACACGTTCAAAAATGCGAACGTGAAAGCTACGACGTATATGAAGCGGGCCTCCTTGCCGGTCCGTTATGAGGTGGTGAATGACGCCACCGACACGATCAAGTTGGCAGGCTATGGGGACGATGACGACGGTCTATTTTTGCAGGCGGTGAATCCGCTCGGTGCTGCTACATTGAAGCGAATATGCAGCGCGGTATCGTCTGAGGGAGGTTTTGAGGAAGCCTTTGGGGTGCCGAACAGCGCATCTAATGGCGTCACCCCAGTGGCAGTGACGACGAGGCGTCCTGTGCTCAGCATACGGCCCAAGTTGCTATTCAACTCACAGGTGGTCAGGGGTCTGATCCTGCCCGATATAGTGGGTTTGTTTGCGGCCACGAATGTGGCGCATTACGAAGTTGTATGGGGTGGAGTACTAACGGGCGGGACGCCGACTTGGATCAGTGCCAATGATCAATCTATCGTCGAGTACAACGTGGATTCTACAGGCATATCTGGAGGAATATCCTTCGCTCAGGACTACGTCGCTGCGGCGTCTCCTGGCAGTCAGTCCTTCTCATCGGCGACATCGCGAGATCTACTGGCTCGCCTGCCACTTACGCTAGATATAGACGGGGCGCATCCGACGACGCCCTTCACAGACGTGTTGTCGCTTGTGGCGACGTCGCTCGCCGACACATCCAATGTAAATGGGCACATAAGCTGGAAAGAGATCAGGTAGATCATGACCATAAACACTATCACCATTAGTACGATCGACTACATAGCTTATGCAACGAGGGTACAGGTCAATAGCTATCTTGCCATTGACCCAGTACGGGGCACGACATGGACTGCTCTTACAGACAGCGATGATATACGGGGCCCGTTCATAGTAGCCGCGACGCGTCGGCTCGATTTGCTGACTTGGCAAGGGGAAAAGACGGGCGGTGCAGCGCAGGTCAATGATTGGCCTAGGACGGGCCTCACCTACCCAGACGGCACGGCGGTGTCGACGACGGAGGTACCACAGGAGGTGGAGGACGCGACGGCACTACTGTCAGGGTCTATAGCCATAACCGCAGCGGTGGCAGACGCCGGGTCGTCTGGCTCGAATGTCAAGGGCGTAAAGGCTGGCTCGGCTCAGGTGGATTTCTTCCGTGCTCAGGAGGGTAAACCACTGCAGGACGAGACGGCATTCGCACTGATACAGTTTTGGCTCGAGGGTCATGCGGTCAACAGTTCTGTAGGTCCTCTGGCGACTGACACAAGCGGAGTGAGTACCTTCACCGATCTGGACCAATGGGGACGTACTCGTGGGTTCCCGTAAAGAAAGCCAAAAGAAATGGCAACAATCTGTGAAGGGTAAAAACACCCTTAAATGTTGGCGACAAAAGAATAAAGGTAGATTGGTTATGAAGGAGCGGAGAGATTCCTATGAATATAGACTGCGAAATCCAGCAGGACATTTTTGTAGTCAGTTGAAATCTAGGGCTAGTCAAAGGAACTTGGCTTTTGATCTTACAAAGGAATATCTTGAGAAGCTAATAACTCCTATGAAATGCAGCGTAACAGGTATTGAGTTAATTTACGATATGTCTGGAGCTCCCAATACAGTGTCTATTGACCGAATAAATACTTTAGAGGGCTATGTTAAAGGCAATGTTAGAGTAGTTTCGTGGATATACAATAGAGCCAAGGGAAATAGCACTGATGAAGCTGTACTTGAATATCTCATAAAGCCCTTAGCAAAGTAGGAGACAGGTATGCCAAATTTATTTGGACTTGACATAGCGCAACTCGTGGCGGATGGCATCGCAGAAGCCGGCAACCTGCGTCCCGGCACGTTGACACATTTCACCAAGGGAACCCGTACCGTCGGGCAACTTACGAGTGGCACCAACCCACTGAAGACGTCTCATACCTTTCAGGGCTTCGTCGAGAAGCGCACCGTACGCCGTAAGGGCCAGATAGGTAAGGAGCAGATGTCCGTCGTGACCCTGCTCGGAGCCACGGTATCACCAGCAGTTGTGCCAGACATAAACGACAAGGCCCTCATCGATGGCGTCACATACCTGCTGCACGAGTTGCTGGAACGCGACCCCGCCGGGGCCGTCTATGAATTCGTCACGGAGGACTAATAGATGATAAAGCTTTGCACCAAGTGTCACAAATACCCTGCGGTGGTTCCAGATAGAAATAAACTAGGGTCTATGGTAAAGAGTATATGTAGGAAATGCCACGCAGAACGATTGGCGGGAGACCTCCAGAGGATATTTGGAAATGGCACTACCGGCAGTTGACAACGAGGCCCGGCTGATAGCCCTACTCGATAAGACCGAGATAGAGATCCGTGACGGTCTCATCGCAGCGATACTCTCTGCTAAGGGCTCCAGCACTTTAGACGAACTGGCTCGATTGATAGAACAAGGAATGTTCGAGGAAGCCCTGACCTTCGCGGCAGGGGCAGGAGCCGTGAGCGTAGCAGATGGCTACGCGGCGGTTTTCACCCTGGCGGGCCGGGACACAGCCGAGTTCTTGCAGGACGTGTTGGACGTGGTCGTCGGCTTCAACCAGGTTAACCAGCGTGCAGTGAATGTCATGCAGGGGGAGAGGTTGAGGCTCATAAACGGGTTCACTGCTGAGCAGCGCAATGCCACGAGGACAGCGATCGTGGATGGCATGACGCGGGGCCTCAACCCGATCGAGCAGGCCCGCAACTTTCGCAGCAGCATCGGGCTCACTGGGTTCCAACAGAATGCTGTGATAAATTATCGGCAGCTCCTAGAGCAGGGATCCACAGATGCGCTGAGGCGCGAGTTGCGTGATCGTAGGTTCGATGGCACGGTGCGCAGGGCTAGCAGCACCGGCCGGCCGATACCGGTAGGTACGATAGACCGCATGGTTGAGAGGTACGGGGAGAGGTATTTGGTCTTCAGGACGAACACCATAGCACGGACGGAAGCCTTGAGGGCTGTGCACCAGGGTACTGATGAGAGCTTCAGGCAGGCCATTGACCTAGGTCTTATAGATGGGGCGAGTCTCGTCAGGACGTGGGTCACAGCGCGTGATGAGAGGGTGCGCAGTTCGCACCGTCGGTTGAATGGCGAGACGCGTGGGATCGATGAGGACTTCAAGCAGGGTCTCAGGTTCCCCGGTGATCCGCGGGCCCCGGCGCGCGAGACGGTGCAGTGTCGGTGTGCGCTCAGCACTCGCATAGACGAGCCACTCACTTGAGTACGCATCAGCTGCTGGTTACCCGCGTTTTCGCTCTGCGCTAGCGTGTTGCATTGTAGGTTATCATATTCACAGGAGTGTGTGCAGTGAGAAGAGAAAAATATGCGTCGCGCCTCGGCGCCGTCACAGACCGAGAGTCCCTTGAGCAGGTTATCTGGGACGCTGATGACTGGACCTGGTCACCCGACTTTGACGTTGAGGACTTTAATCCAGTCAAAGTGGCACGAGCACGTCAGGCCCAGGTGAACGCTGCCGAGTTTGAGTTCAAGGTCAATCAGCTGATACACGAGTTGCCTGAGGCAGTCGAGATCGAGCTGACACGCGTCGCCGGGCTAGCACGAGCTGAGAGGCTCGCCGAGCTACAGGCTGAATGATCCTTACAGGGACGAAGCGCGGCACTATACACTGGTTTCCAGCATTTAGGTTTCCGCGCTAGTCTCTGATAGATCAATTTCGTACACCCTTATTACTGGGAAAATCACATGACACAAAAGAACCGTCAGGCTCAGCTCTTCTCCAATGATGCGCAATTCGATGCTCTTGTACAATTCAACGGCGCAGTCCCGGTTGCTAAGGTAGCTGCAGGGGGTACTCTCACTATTGATCCCCTGGTGCATGATGGTCGAACCATTTATTTGGACACGGCTTCAGGTTCAGTCATCACGTTGCCAGCTGCAACGGGCTCCGGCGCACGATACCGGTTCCTTGTATCAGTAACTCCAACAACGAATGCACATCTGCTCAATGCTGCCGGTACAGATGAATTCCACGGGCACATGCTGCAGACTGATGTCGATACCACAGACACTTTGGCCTCATATCCTGCCATAGCTGCTGATGACTTCGACGTTGTTTCTTTGAACGGCACTACGTCTGGCGGGCTAACTGGCGACGAGATTGTTATTGAAGATCTTATTGCTGGCGTGTGGTTTGTGAAGGGCACAATCAATTCGAACGGCACGGTCGTTACACCATTCAGCTCTACGTAGGAAATTACAGTATGGTAGAGAAGCGCTTCGAGCTTCGAGCTGAGGTCACCAAGGTAGATGAAGATCTCGGGCTCGTGATGGGTTTTGCTATAGTGTGTGCCGAGGACGGGGAGCCCTACTTTGATCTACAGGGTGATCACATCCCTGAGGACAGCATGCTGAAGGCCGCTCTGGATTTCATGCAGCACAGCCAGGTCGTCAAGGAGATGCATGATGGTGAACAGGCTGGGACCGTTGTCTTTGCGTGGCCGATGACAGAGGATATTGCCAAGGCTTTCGACATACAGACCTCTAAGACAGGTCTGATGATCGCGGTTAAGGCCGAGCCAGATATGCTGGAGAAATTCCAGCTTGGAGAGTACACGGGTTTCTCTATAGGTGGTCTGCGCTTGGAGGATGAGGAGGTAGAGGATGCCGACTGACACAAACACTGGCTCGCGGCGCAGGCATAAACGTACCATCATGCGATCTTTGAAGATCGATGAGATCAGTGGCGTCGACGTACCAGCACAGCAGGGAGCAGTTGCTCTCATCATGAAGCGTAAGGATGACGTCGATCCCAAGGCCAAGAGGGCCTCCCAGACAGCCAACATAGACAAAGCAGCGGTACTCACATCACCGGAAGATGGACACTCGCATCTACTTTTGCTAGATAGTCCGCACGGGGAACTTGTATCAGGCAACACAGAGTGGGCTGATGACCATTATCATCCCTGGATAAAGATGGGTGGTGGGGAAGTCGTGATTGGCACCGCCCATGCACCAAACGGGGTGCCACATATTCACCGCATCGCCTTTACGAGTAAAGGGGATGATGGAAAGAACGAAATCGCCGGCGTGGTCGGCATAATAGAGGAGGACACTATGTCCACTAAAACTGGCAAGACCGCTGAACTGACGGTTGAAGAATTGCAGGAACAACTCGCTCACTCACAATTCATCGCCTCGCTCACAGATGCTGAGAAGGCTCATTACAAGGGCCTCTTCGCTCTCGATGGCGACAAGGTGGCCAAGGTCTTCTTGAACAAATCTGCTGAAGATCGTAAGACTGAGATTGAAGCTTCGGGTGAGTCCACCGTTGACAAGACAGCTGACGAGGATCCGGTCGAGTATACGACCTTGGATGGCATCGAACTTCGCAAGTCAGTCGGCGCTGCTTTCATTGCGATGGCAAAGTCGAACGACGCATTTCGCAAGAAGTACGAAGAGAGTGAAGCTGCTCGAGACAATGATAGGCTCGAGAAACGTGCAGAGACTGAATTGCCTCACCTCCCAGGTACCACATTAGAACGCGCCGCACTCCTCAAGGCTGTAGAGGGCATCGAGGATGAGGGCCAGCGCACTGCTGCTCTGGCTGCACTTACAGCTCAGAATGAGTCCATGGCCTCTGCCTTCAAGACAAATGGCTACAGTGGTGGGAGCAATACTCCGGCAACTGATAGTGGAGAGACTGAGTTGAAGAAATTGGCTGAAGCTCATCAAGTTGCCCATCCTGATATGACATACGAGGCTGCATACAGCGAGGTCCTCAAGACCACAAAGGGCGGCGAACTCTACGCCAAATCAGTCAACTAGGCAGACGGCCTGTATAAACGGGATCATCGTTTGATCCATAGCAAAGGAGAAACCACGAGATGGCTTCTACACAAAATGGAATGGCGGTCAACTTGATCGCTGGACAAGATCTCCGGGGTGACGTCTTTGAGATCTTGCAGATCGAGAATGACTCAGACGTCGGCAAGGTCATCAAGGCCACAGCCGTGGCAAACACAGTCATTGGTGTCCTCGCTGAGGAGCCTCGTACTGATGCAACTACCGATGGGGAAACCGTTCCGGTGGCTCTCATCAGTGGCGGCGGTGTCTTGCGAATGAAGGCAGGTGCTACTATCACCGCTGGACAGCTCATCGTCCCTGATACCACTGCTGGCCGTGTGGCTGGGGTGGCAAATGCTGCAGCTTTGGCTGCTGACAGTATGGCAATTGGCGTCGCTCTTGAGAGCGCAGTCGATGGCGACATCTTCGGTGTGCTTGCTATGTCAATCGCCGCGCCGCACAGCGCATAAACCCATTCGGGCCCAACCCTTAATAGGAGGCTAACAATATGCCCTTCACCCAACCGTCACGGTCCGATGTACACATCAATGGACCCTTGACAAACATTTCCATTGCGTTCCTACAGAGCGCAGACGCCTTTGTGGCGAGCAGGGTGTTTCCCAACATTCCAGTTCCGAAGCAGTCAGATGCGTATTTCACATACGAACGCGGTGAATTCAACCGCGACGAGATGGAAGAGCGCGAGCCAGGCACAGAGTCCGCTGGCGGAAATTACGATATTGGCAATGATACGTATTATGCCAAGCCTCGGGCTTACCACAAGGATGTCCCGGATCAGGTCCGTGACAATGCCGACAACCCGATCAGCCTAGATCGTGAGGCCACAGAGTACGTCACCCATAAAGCTCTCATCAAGCGTGAAGTCACATGGGCGGCTGCATATTTCCCGGCTGTTCATGCTCCGGGGGATATTTGGACGTTTAGTATTGACGGAGCCGCCGCACGTACCGCTGCACTGGATCCTTTAACTGCAGGAAACAATGACGTCGTATTTTGGAACCGGCCCGCGTCCACACCAATTGAGGATGTTCGCTTCATGAAGCGCCAGGTGCTGAAGAGCACAGGCTTCATGCCAAATGCAATTACCGTTGGACGCGACGTGTTTGACGTCCTGGTGGATCATCCGGATATCGTCGGCCGCCTCGACCGGGGTCAGACGCCTGTCGGACCTGCCCAAGCAAACCGCGCACAGCTTGCGGCCCTCTTTGAGGTCGAAGAAGTGTTGGTCATGGACGCCATCAAGAACACCGCACAGAAAGGTCAGACAGCAAGCCATGATTTCATCGGTGGTAAAAATGCTCTTCTGTCTTACCGACCTTCTTCTCCCGGTATCATGACCCCCTCAGCTGGTTACACGTTTAGCTGGACAGGACGCATCGGTTCTGGTAGTGATGGTCTGCGTATCAAGCGCTTCCGTCTCGAGCGTATCGAGAGTGATCGTGTCGAGATTGACATGAGCTACGATCAGAAGCTCGTCTCGGGGGACCTCGGGGCCTACTTCTTAGACATCGTAGAATAAGTATTACAATGGGCGGATTGAACATTGTTCGGTTCGCCCACTATCTATTAGAATTTAATGCGCGCGATTGGCCGGTGGGTCTGTCGCCTCCCTCTACATAAAGGAGGACGAACTATGGGCGCAAAGACACAACGTAAGGTGATCCGTAAGTTGCGGCACTGGAAACAGCGTTTCGATAAGAATGCTGAGTTCATATGCCGCAGGCCGATGAACTGGGACGGGAAGGATTATGAGCCAGGTGCTCCGATCCCGGAGGGTCTCAAAGAAAATCTTACAAAAGTACGATTATTCTGGAATGCTCATTGGATTGAGCTCGCAGAGTTTGAGGCTCCAGATGTAACGACTGGGCAGGTCGATGATACCTCTTGGCTCGACGATGCAGACCCAGTTGACGATGATTCCTGGCTCGAGTAGGTGGCTAAGGACCGGCAAATAAAGGCGGTAATACAGGCTCTGAATAAGCTTGCAGAGAGGGTTGTGATTAAGTTAACCCTTGACCTCACCGCGAACCTTATCGAGACGACTCCTGTAGATACTGGATGGGCTAGAGCAAACTGGGTGCCAGCCATAGGAGAGCCCATCGTAAGGGATCTTAGTAACCTAGAGGAAGCAGACCGATTAGCTTTGGTCGGGTCTCAGGTGGGTGAGCAGGGATCAGCCACTGCCAAGGTAGCTGCCTCTTATAAACTGGAACGAGGCAAGGTATTCGTGTCAAACAATGTGCCCTACATACTTGGACTAAATGAGGGTACCTCGGCACAGGCCCCTGCAGCATTCGTGCAGATGGCCATTGCCAAGGCTGTGACTCAGGATATACGGGGACTGGCAACGTGACCACTTTGAATGAAGCCAAGGAGGCCGCGTATCAGCAGTTCATTTCAAACTATAATGGGGTGCCCCTGGAGCGCATTGTCTTCGATGATGAGGCTCCTCCGGATGACAAGGGTGGTAGCTGGGTACGCGTCTCAGTTAAGAACCGGGGGCGCAAGCAGGAAACCATGGGCAAGAAGACGAACCGTAGGTTCAAGTCTGCGGCCAGTGTGTTCGTGCAGGTATACACAGAGACCGATAAAGGTGTAAAACAGTCTGACACGCTGGCTACCGAGGCTGCGGATGTATTTGAAGGTGAGAGCTTCTCTGGACTTGATTTTCGGGAGGCAGTTATACGAGAGACAGGACCTGATGGCAAATGGTATCAGGAGCTGGTCGAGGCTGAGTTCGACTACTACGAGATTAAATAAAGAAGGAGATTTCCCTTGGGACGTGTACTCACAAATAATACGAGCTTTTCGTATTCCATCGAGACTGCTCTCGGTATCGCTGGTACGACGTGGTTTCTGCTGGAACCGAACGCCATCAGTTCATTCGGGGCAACTACGACTAAGGTGGCCCGGAATCCTATCAGCCGGAACCGTCAACGCCGTAAGAGCGTGGTGACGGACCTCGATAGTGCGGCTGAATTCGACGAAGATCTCACGCTATCTTCTTTCCGCGATTTTATCGAAGGTTTCTGTTTTGTCACAGGTATCAATTCAGACATCTCACAATTAGGCGTTTCGGCTGCTGCAACCGCGGGTGATACCTATACCCTGACTGATGACGTCAACGTTGCTCAAGCTGATAAACTTGAGATAGATACCCTGGTATGGGTCACTGGCAACCTTAGTGCTGGTAACAATGGCCTCAAGTCGATAGACACTGACGTGACTGGCGCGATCGCTGCGACCGAGATCCTCACGCTTGCCCTCAATGTTGCGGACACAGAGACTGTGACGATCGACACCAAGGTTTATGTCTTTCAGACTGCCCTCACGAATGCAGACGGTAACGTTCTCATAGGGGCAACTGCATCTGACAGTCTCGACAATCTCATTGCAGCCATAACCCTCGGGGTCGGCGCAGGTTCGACTTATGCTTCCAATATGACTGAGCACCCGACTGTCACGGCGGCAGCTGGTGCTGGTGATACGATGGATGCCACAGCTAAAGATGTTGGTACTGCTGGCAATGCAATTGTCACGACTGAGACTCTGGCTGGCGCCGGTAACCAGTGGGGTGGAGCTACTATGTCAGGTGGCACTGCGTCACGCACGATCGCCGTCAATGAGAACCTAGTCGACGAGACCTCTCCTGCAAATTTGGCTCGCATGTCTTTTGCTGGACACCGCATCGCTGCGGGCGACTCAGGTACCTGGGCTTGGGTTACGGCGACTAAAGAAGCTACTCTCACAGAGACTGGTGTTGGTACCTTGCTGCAGGCCCTTGGCTTGACAGTCGGCGAGGTCGCACATATAGGTTCAATCGCTGCGGCAGGCGACACGACTGTCGTCAATGCTTTCGAGAGCATAGCCGCGAACGATATGTTCGGATACGCACGAGTGAAAAGCTTCACAGCGAATACTGTGGTGTTTGACAAAGTTGACGCAGCATTGCAGTTTAATGATGCTGTGGCTCCGGCGACAGCAGTCGACGTACTGTTCGGAGAGTTCATCCGCAATGTATCTACCGCGAGCGCCGAATTCCTCGAGCGGTCCTTCCAGTTCGAAGCAGAATTCCCGAATTTGAATAATCCCTCTGGAGATATGTACGAGTATTCCAAGGGCAATTTCTGCAACACGTTGACCTTCAATTTGCCATTGACCGACAAGGCCACGATCACCTTTGGCTTCATTGGCACTGACACAGATAACCCCACAGCCTCTCGAAAGTCCGGGGCGTCAGCTGCGACGAACCCGACCCAGACAGGTGCTTTCAACACATCCGCTGACATCGCACGCCTCCGCATCACCGAGGTAGATGAGGATGGCCTAACGACGGACTTCAAGTCCCTCACCTTGACCCTCAATAACAACGTGAGTCCTGAGAAGGTACTCGGTACCTTAGGAGCAAAATTCCTTAATACCGGGGATTTTGAAGTCGACGTTGAAGGCCAGCTTCTATTCACCAATGGTGCGGTGGTCAACAAGATCAAGAATAATGAGACCTTGACGATGGACTTTATCCTCCAGAACGACGATGCGATCATCGCGGTCGACTTGCCAAGTATGACACTTGGTGGCGGCGATAAGGAATTCCCATTGAATGAGAGCGTCGTAGTAAATACCACTGCGCAGGCCTTCCAGGACGCTGTCCTTGGGACCTCACTCGGGGTGAGCATCATACCGGTACCATTGCCAGTCGCGGCATAATCACAACGACGGTGACCACGATCCTCTGGATTGTGGTACCGTTTTTCGTACTTTAGAGCTAAGAGCAGGAGAATTACAGAATGACAAATGCAGACTTCAGTCATCTCAAAGACCTTGAGGTGACGAATGAAAGTACATCAGATTTCACACTACACCAGATCACGGTGAACGGCAAGTCACCCACTCTCATCCTGGCGCCCGCCTCAGAAGCCAATAAGCCCTACTTCAATGCTTTGCTCAAGCGGTCTGGCAAGACCCGGCGACAGGTGGGCTCCGGTAACATCAATGCTGGTCTCGTCGCGGAGAACAGAGGTGAGGACCGGGAGTTGTATCCACAATACGTTGTCAAAAACTGGAAGGACATGGTGGATGCCAAGGGCAAAAAGCTGGCGTTCAACAGGGAGGATTGCGAGGAGTTCATCGGGAAACTTCCTGATTGGCTGTTCGATAACGTGCGCAATCATGCAGGCGAGCCATCAAACTTTATCGAGATGCTTGACATAGAGGTCGGCGCAAAAAACTCGCAGAGCGGCTCCTCTTCGAAATAAGGTACCTCCGTGATGGATATTCCGTAGAGGCTGCGATCCGTAAGGGTCGCGATCTTCCACGTTGGTACCAAGACGAGCCGCCATATCACCCGATGGACGCATTCTATATGCGCAGTTTCTGGGATCTCTGTACCGAACGGAGATTTGAGAACGGGCAGATACCCGTCAGTTGTATGCGCGAATATGGGTACGCGTTGGGCCTAGATGACGACACAGTTGACATGTTCAAGACTCTTTTAAGAGCTATGGACATGGCCTATTTGGATAATGTGGCCAAAGATCTAGAAAGACAGCGAAACAAGTCATAATCTTTTTATACTGGGACCCGTCGCTGACGGTCCCGGGGTTTCGTTGTATACATGGCCGATTTCAACATAGTAGTGACAATAGACCCGACGGGTGCCCAGCGTGGTAGCCAGAAGGTTAAAGGCGCTCTTAAAAAAGTCGACAGCGCTGCTGATCGCACGCGTCGCCTGATAACGCGGGCCTTCGCATTCGCTGGCGTTACCATAGGTATACGCCAGATCCTGGAAGTGGTCGACACCTTTACCAGCTTGCAGAATAGGATACGTACTGTCACGAACAGCACGGCACAGTTGAGTGTCGTCACCGACGAGCTCTTTAAGGTGTCGAACAGGACACGTGCCAGCTTCCGGGCGACAGTCGAAGTTTATGCCAGAACTGCCCTCGCTACACGAGAGCTTGGCATCAGCCAGCAACAAACCCTCGAGTTCACAGAGAGTTTGAACCAGGCGGTTCTGCTGTCTGGTGCGACGGCACGTGAAGCTAATGCTGCCCTCATCCAGTTGTCGCAAGGCCTCGCTTCCGGCGCGCTACGCGGCGACGAGCTCAGATCGGTGCTGGAACAGTTGCCTGTTGTGGCGGACGTCATAGCCAAAGAACTGGGTGTCACGCGCGGGCAACTACGTGAGATGGGTTCAGAGGGCAAATTGACGGCTGAGATCATACTCAAGGCCTTCAAAAGTGCTCGTGAAGAATTGTCAGAGCGGTTCAAGAATGTGCTGCCTACTATAGGTCAGTCGTTCAACGTCTTGAGCAACCAGGTCATCAAGCTCATAGGAGATTTCAATAATAGCTCGGGGGCGGCAATAGCCTTCAGCCGTACTGTACTTACGCTCGCTGAGAACTTGGATAACCTGGCCAGAGCAGCGGCGGCCGCAGGCTTGGCCCTGAGCGTCGTATTTGCTGGTCAAGGTTTAAAGAAGGCAGTTCTCGGCGTCAAGGCCTTATCTGCAGCGATACTTGCCAATCCCATAGGAGCTATAACCGTAGCCCTAATCGCGGTGGTGTCGACGCTTATAACATTTGGAGACAAGATGAAGGTTTCCAGCGACGGTCTGGTGACCATGCGGGATGTTGGCGTGGCCGTGTTCGAGAAGTTGAGGGACACCGTCAAGAGGGTAGTTGGGTTCATGGTCGACCGCTTCGAGAATGCCAGTGCCTTGGTATCGGAGGCTATAGGTTCGATAGGTCTAACTTTCGGCGATGTGCTGAAGATCATAAGGATATTTATCAACCGGGCCATAGGACTTCACGTAGGTCTGGCGAGCGCCACACGTGTGGCCTTCGTGGAGGTGGCTAAGATCATAAATGAGACCTTTGGAGGCATATTTAAGATCGCTACTGGTGTCATTACCTCAGTAATCAACTTTGGTCTACGACACCTTAAGGCCCTAGGAGCTTTCGCAGCCAGGATCTTGGGCATAGTGGGTATTGTGGGTGAAGAGGTTGCGAAGAAACTCGGTGAGACCTTCGAGTTCGACGCCACGGTTATTCCGGAAGGGGCAGCAGAGCTCGGGGCAAAGGTCCGGGAGGCCTTCCTCGCAGAGTTCGGTCGCGACTTCGTTGGTGAGTTTGATGACCTGATATCCCCAGTATTAGCAGACATCGGGGCACGCTCACGTGAACTGTCCGCGGAGAGAATTGCCAGGGCAGAGGTAGTGCGCCGGGCCGAGGAAGAGGCCCGTGTTGGATTATCAGAGCCCGGGCCTAAGGCAGACGTGGTTGATCCTAGGCTGCAGAAGGTACTCGACAATCTCAGGAAGCAAGGTGCTCTGCTGAAGCTCAACACCAAGGAGCGCGAGATACACAACGCTGTTTTGAAGGCTGAGAAGACTCTGAGGAGAGACCTGACGAGCGTAGAGAGCAAGTTGATCGAGGATCAATTGCGTTCGAACCAGGTGCTGGCCGACAAGAGGGCCATACTGGACGAGTTGCGTGATCCGCTGGAGAACTACCAGCGACAGCTTGCGGCCCTGAATGCCTTGCTGGTTGAGAATGCTATAAGCACTGAGGAAGCTGCCAGGAAGCAGCGCGAACTACGCTTGGCATTTCTCGAGACCCAGACGGGCTTTGCTGCAGGATTTGAAGAGGGCTTGCTGAGACTGCGTGAGAATGTTGTCAGTGTGGCCGACGTGGTTGAACAGCTTGGCTCGGGCTTTGCAGACGCTGCAGCTCGTGCCATAGTCTTTGCCGAAGATGGTGGCGATGCCATAAAGCGCGTAGCCGCAGATGCCCTAGCTGCTGTCCTGGCTAGTTTAATAAAAATAGGTGTTCAGTTACTGATCAACGCTGCCCTGTTTAAAATCTTTGGAATAGAGCTTAATAAGGATGATCCGAAGAAGAGATCTGACGAAGCCATCAAAGGTATAGTCGCCACCACAGCAGCTTCCCTTATAGCGCTCTCAGCTATAACTGCGGCCTCGATAGCAGCCGGTATTGCGGTAGCTACAGCATGGGCTCCTGCTGCGGCAGCTGTATCGTTGGCCACGGCGGGGGCTAATGCCGGACCGGCGGTAGCTGGCATTACCACAACCTTTGCTACAGCACAAGCATTGGCTGTACCAGGTTTGGAGCATGGCGGCACAGTAACTGTAGGAGGTCAGGCGGGTACAGATAGGAATACCCTCAGTATAAACAACAGGCCCGTGGCCAGGGTATCCCGGAACGAGACGGTAACTGTGTCGCCGAACAGCCGAAGAAAAGGCCAGGGGGCTGGTACCACCATACTTATGGACTTCCGAGGTGCACAGAGGGGAGTAGAGGAGATCGTACGAGAGATAGTAGCAGAAGTTGTACCAGAGGCTCAGGTAGAGACCCTAGAGGAGATGGAAGAGAACCTCATGGACTTAATTGGTAGGGAGGATACTTAAATGTCAATTCCAGTATATCCGCTCATCATGCCAATCGTTCCTGAGGTGGAACAGGTCACTTGGGGCATAGAGAGCAGCACCCTGGAGTCCCTGTCTGACGTAACGGGCGACGTACAGATCGGCGCGACGCCGTACGCCTTATGGGACTTTGACTTTCGCATACCAAAAATGGACTGGGACGAAGCAGGGCCATGGATATCGTTCTTTGCACAACTGCGGGGCAGGACAGGGTCGTTCAAGTTGCCCATACCTGGGGTAGATGCTCCACGGAGTGGATATACCGGGGCAGTAGGCGTCGTCAACGGAGCATCTCAGATCGGCCATACGATCAACACTAAGAGCTGGGCCATAGATGAGACCGACTTCTTGAGCATAGGTGACATGTTCACGATGAATGACGAATTGAAGGTTGTGCGCATACCTCCAGACTCAGACGGCTCGGGCCTCTCGACGATAACATTTGACCCGGCCATACGACAGTCCCCTGCTGACAATGCTGTCATAATGATCAATAATCCATACGTTATACTTGCTTCGAAAATCAACTTGCCCAAGTTGAATACTCAGTCTCCCATGTTGACCAAGATAGACATGAAATGTAAGGAGCGACCAGTATGACCCGGGGAATGAGTACAGCCATGGAGACTGAGGCCCAGGCACGGTGGAACCAACCCGTCGTCTTCGTACGCCTCGACATCGCTACCGACCCATTCATAAAGTGGACGGGCTATGGCCCCCACACTCCAGCTGCTACTGGCGACGCGGCCTTCGACGGTTTCACCTTTGAGGGCCTCGGCAACATAGGGGACATAGGGACCATACGTGACACAGATAATGGCTCAAGCGTCGTGCGCCTGGAGCTTCCGGGCGTGGACATAGACGACACAGCACTCAAGGAAATAGTCCAGGATGCCCGGCAGTGGAAATGGAGGCGGGCGTGGATATGGGCTGGCTACATGGACACAGACTTCGGAGTCATAGTGGACCCGACACGAGTAAAGACTGGCCGCATGGACACCATGGAATTGGTACGTAATAAAGGAGTTGGGTCCGTCGTCGTTAACATAGAGAGCCACCAGGCTAACATATCTCAGGCCCAGGCAAACAGGCTGTCAGACCAGAAGAACCTGGATCCAGCAGATACGGGCATGGACTTTTTAGCTGATCTAATAAACAGACCAGGAGGGGCTGGAGTACGTACCACCTTTGGAGCCGGTGGTGTGAAATCAGTATCTATAGCAAGAGAATTTCAACGATGACAAGAGTCCCTAATCACCTAATACACCTCAACAAGGTATTCAACGACAATCGACGTCGGCCCCTGGCATATGGCACCTGGGATTGTTGCATCTTTGCTGCTGACGCCGTTCTGGCAACGACTGGCATCGATCACCTGGCGCTGTTCCGTGGACAATATGACACCTTGATAGATGGCCTCAAGCTCCTTAAAGTTCAGGGGGAAGGCACCATTCTCAAGACTGTGATCAAGATGCTCGGTGACCCAATATCATCGACAAAGGCTTGGCGGGGAGACATCGTCTACCACCGGCGGAACTTGGGGGTTTGCGCAGGTTCTATGGCCTATTTCATAACTGACGAGGGGTTGTCCCCCTTTCCTATGAACGAGATGAAAAGGACCTTTGCGGTTAGATAGATGGGCAAGGCAGTAGCAAAATTCTTCGGTCTCGTTCCAAAGACCCCCGCGAAGACAAAGCGCTTCGGTGGCGGTTTCAGTGGAGCCAAGCTCAGCGACATCATCGGAGAAGAGGACGCCCTGAACGGCGTCACAGGCCTGAGGCACCAGAAGCAACTCACAGTTGAGCCAGACCGCAAGATCGTATTCGGTCACACGGCCATGTCTCTTGACGTCGTGTATTTTGAGACCTATGCCGGCCAGAAGCAGTACGACGAGATCATTGTATGCGCAGGTCACGAGATAGATAGCTTCGACGGCACCCTGTTCTACAACGGGGAGCAACTGACCTTTGATGGTAGTGGGAACAACCTCGAGGACTTTGGTTCCAATATGAATTTCAAGACCCGGACCATCGGGGTCAGCACCACCACACTGGCTGCAGGCGCTGGGTCTATATGGACGTCGACGTCCAGTCTAACGGGCTGTGCCTTCTTCTCGCTGAGGTACATATTCAAGGGGGATCTATTTCCTAACGAGATATCCCTGAACTACATGGTGCCTGGTAAGGGAGCGCTAGTATACGATCCCCGGCTCGACACCACCCGGGGAGGTTCAGGGGCACACCGCGTCGACGACCAGAGTACCTGGGAATACAACGACGGCGTAGACGATATCGGCCGCAACCCCGCCCTGCAGATCCTCTGGTACCTACTGGGCTGGAAGGAGGCAGCTATAAGTGGAGAGATTACCTGTGGTAAAGGTGTGGAGCCTGACGACATCGACTTTGCCACCTTCATTGCTGCCGCCAATGATTATGACACCCTGGGCTGGTTCAGTGACTGTGTACTCTCTATGGGAGACACTGATACCAAGAACCTGAGCATTCTCAAGGCGGGTTGTGGTGCTGTGCTCACTGATGCTGGGGGCTTGTACTCCATACATGCACCGATCGACGATACAGGTACGGTAGCTGTATCATTCGACGAGTCTGACCTCTCGGGGGGTCGCCTGTCATATAAGCCTAGTGCAGGTATGAAGAAGGAGTTCAATAGCATCTCCGGACTCTTCGTTGATCCTGCGTCCCAGTATAGATCAAGGGCATATCCGAAGGTCACGGATGCTTCCTACGAAACTGCTGACGGGTTCAAGAAGAACAAGACTAGGGACTACCAATCCATACAGGACAGCGACCAAGCCCAGGAACTAAACCGCATAGCCCTCAACCAGACCCGGTTCCAAGGTGTGTTCAGGATGTCTGTCAACCAGAAGGGCCTGGTGCCGAAGCACTACGACGTTGTCGAGGTAACGAATGCACTATACGAGTTCGTCGATAAAAAATTCCGTGTAAAGAAGCAGGGCCTAACGTCGAAAGGCTTCGTCGAATTAGAACTACAGGAGACGGACACCTCGGTATATGCTGCTGGATCAGTGGACGTTTTACCAGCACCCCCCGCAGGCACCGCGTATGACGATCGAAGCCAGTTCGCAGTCACCAACCTCACAGTTGTCACCAAGACCGAGACTGGTTCTGGCACGCCGCCAACCATCTCTGACGGTCTGCGGATAAGCTGGGACAATCCAGGCGCCGTGGTGGCCTGGACGGAAATCCGCTACCGTCGGACGGGTGAGTCGATCTGGCTCGCCGCCCCCTCTGTGCTCCATCCCGAGTTGGAGATCTCGCTCGTGCCACTGGAGAGCGGGACTCAATATGACCATCAGGCCCGCCACCAGTCAGTTGTGGGAGTTATTGGCGCCTGGTCCGCCACGGTCCAGCAGACGACTGGTACAAACAGAGATGTTCAGGCAGGAGCTACAGACGGCGGCAATGTGGTCTCGAACCAGTTCCCCAATGCACAAATGGACCCGGCTTTATTTAATGCTCATATCTCTATAAGTGGGAATGATAGTTTTGAAACGGGGTCTCAGACTGCGTTTGTAAGTGCTTCGGCAGAGAGTATTGCAACACCCCCCGCACCGTTTGGGGATGATGTTCTTCTCATCGCGGATGGGGCGAGCGGAGGTGCTAATTTCAACAACCTGTTCCTACTAACAGATGCGGGAATTGTTCCCCTATTGGCCGAGGATTATGTTTGGGGGGCGTACTTCCTCAACACAGCAACTACCACTCAGAACATCGGTTTTCCTGGAGGAGCTGGTGACATTCTTATTCCAGCGAATCAGATAACTTGGTTATGGAAGGCGGTCACGACGACTGAGAACAGCTCCGGTACTTTGAGGATGGAACTTCGAACAGCTCCGGTTACAGACGGTAAAGTCTACATGGTGGGTGCGTTCTTCGCCAGAGGATCATTTGATTTATCATCTCCCCCCGGGGCATTTGGTTTGATGGATCAAGAGATTCTATTTAAAGGCCAAAGGCTAACTGAAGACAATGACACTCTCCTTGATCGCTCATCGATCGACGATGTGGTCCACGACCAGAACGAGAATGCCCGGATGGACCAGGGGAATACCACCCTTCGGCGATTGCCGAATGGTCTGTTGACTGGCACAGCGCGGGACGGTGACTCGTTCACATTCTCTCCGGTATTCGCCGGTGTGCCCATAGTCTTGTTCGGTGCGGGGGGTCTCGTGCACGAGGACCGGACTGCGACTCCGACCCTGGACGACAACAATGACTGGATGCAGAAGTTCCTTGCCTCTGGACTTGGGGCGAGTGGGTTCACAGCAGTCCTGAAGTTGGAGGAGGTGTCGGGCACTCCCACTGTCAGAACTATCACTGGTGATGCGTCGCCTCCGACTCACGATTGGGAGGGCAACAAGGGACTCACTGACGAGGCCGTGGACGACGGGTACAATTTCTTTTATGACATCACAGTGGATGGGGTCCCCGCTCCAGCCCCTGATCCCAATACTGCCACGGTCTCCTTCTACTGGAACACGGGCGGGGGGTTCGTTTTGGCCGCCACCGTGAACCACACAGCCTTCCAGGGCGAGGGCGACCTGGTTCTCACTGGCCAGATCAAGACGATAACCAAGGACGGTATGGGTCTCAATGACGACTTCGCAATGAGCGCGGCAAGCGACTCTGGGCACACGTTCACCGGGGGAACAGACGTGGACTACAAGGTGACCTACGACGAGGCCACAGCCGGGGCCTCCATCTCTGCGACGCCTGTTGGCGCCCTGGACGTGCCGTTCATAGTGCTCGACAACGAAGACGATGGGATTGTTTCATGACCTGGAGACCCCCGAACTACGCTGACCACATGGCCGCCGACGGTGAGAACTTTCTCAACGCCATGGTGGGTTCTGACTGGGCCCGTGAGCCAAGGTACAGGGCGCTCAATTCGCATCCTAATAGGTGGTATGTGACCTGTAGATGTAGCCCGGCGCCGAAGCCTGCATTCCTGTTGGTGGACACCCGCGCGATCGACCCTGCTATAGTCGAGCAGGACTGGGCCTGTGATACGTGCTGGACCACCTGGGTCTGGGAGGCCGCGAAGACCTACTCAGTTCTGGCAGATTATGAGATCAATACTCGAGGGCTCCCTCTCGAGGATGTGCCTCTGATAGGTGGCCAGCCATTCCGACCGTCGCGTCGCGCCGAGGCCCAGACCCTGGGTGATATTCGCGCCATCATCCTCTCTGACAACTCACCCAGGTTGAGTCGTGTGAAGTCAACCCTGGCAAGGGAGTTGAAGGAGAGTGGCTACATCATGACAACAACGAGACTGCACGCCTTTACCAAGTCGCGGTGGATAGAGCTGCTTGGTGGGCCACAAGATCTTATTGATAGATACCGTGGGACAGAGCATGACTTCATGCCTTAGTGAACACAGGATACCCACATTGTGTAAAGACGGTATACTTGTCATTGTTAATACGCTGGGACAAGGTAAGATCTACACATGACCGCTTTATATCTTGATGGCACCACCGGCGACGACGGTGACAATGGCACCACCTGGGCCCTGGCCAAGGCCACGCTCGGCGGTGTGCTTGCTGTTGCCAGTGCCGGTGATATCATATTTGCGATGGGCAATACTACAGACACTGTAGGGGCAACTGAGACATCGCCTGGCACAAGCACTAACCCTGTCATCATCGTCGGTGTGGCCTCTGGCACAACGGCAGCACCACCCTTGGACGCTGACATCGCGGAACGTGGTGTTGATACGCTCTGGAATGGCACCGCATCGGGTGACCTCACACTCAGTGGCTACGCAATCTGCTACAACATTGAACTTGGACCAAATGCCTCGACTGGTGACATGATCCTTGATGCGAACAGCTCGTGGAAGTTTGTCGATTGTAAAATCCCGTGGGGCGATGATTTACGCGCCGCGAACACAGCCGGACTATTTGAATTCAGCGACTGTGAAATGGCGATGGTGTCAGGTTCGGTGTTTGATCTGCAGGGCGGCGTTATCGAATGTTGGAATTGTACGTTTACCGGTACACCAACCAACTTGATGGTTTCGAACAATCAGTCAGGTATCCTGAATATTGCTGCATCTGACCTGACTGTTTTCAGTGGTGACACTCTCGTGATCATGACAGGCATGAATGTTTGCCGGGTCAAGATTGATACCTGCAAAATGCCTACGTCAGTCACGTTGACCAGTGGGGTGCCTGATGATCAGTATTCGCGAGTCGATTTCGTTGCTTCCACAGACGATACTGGCCTTGGTGAGGCTGTGTCAATTCGTAATCAAACAATCAAAAGCCTTGCAGGAACCCTCGCAACTGAATTTACAGCCACGCGGGTTGGTGGTGCGAACGACGGTGGGTCAGGGGACTATTCATGGGCCTTGACACCCAATGTTGACTCAACGCTTGAGTCGGTATATGGCATTGCTACGCCCTGGATTGAAGGTTGGGTTGAGGGCGACGGCTCCACAATCACCCTTCAAATTGCCATAGCAAATGATGGCGCCGCCGATTATAAGGTGGGCGATGTTGGACTTGAACTCTACGCACCAGACAATGCAGGCGACGCGCAGCATGTTCAGGTATATGACAACGCGCGAGTTGTCATTGTTCCGGCTGCCCCTGCCGACTTGACAGACGATATAGCGTCGTCCTGGGGTGTAGGAGCTGACAACCATCAAAGACTTATTGTTGATGATGTCGCACTGGCGCCTGACTTTCAAGGTTCTATATTTGCTCGTGTGATTTTCTACAAGAGATTTGCCTTATCACCTGAGACACTCTTTGTTGATCCGAAGTTGGAGGTGGGCTGATGGCTACTAAATATGTATATGACGGAGCTGGCGGTGGAGACACGGGAGTTGACTGGGCTAATGCGTTTCTAACTTTCTTTCAAGCGTGGCCTCTCGCTCCTGGTGACATTGTTCTAATAGATTATCGTCATGCTGAAGATGATGGTAATGTAAGAACGTGGACCTCTACAGCAACACCAAGCAATCCAGCATTTGTAATATCAGTAGACTCAGATGATTCAGATGCCTATCGAAGAGGCGCTGCGGTTTTCACAGCGAGCACAGCAGACTCTTCCGATTGGACATTGAACATAGACAATGTTGAAACCCATGGGTTTGACTGGCGTTCTCCCGATGATCTTACGCTGGCTGGAACGACTTTCTACATGCATGACGGTGTCTTTGGCACTAGAAGAACATCGGGGGCTGAATTAACGGCGGGCGCAAATCCCTCTCAGGTATATCTTGAAGATATCGATATTGCCATAAACAACGGAGAAGAGTTCTTCAGCTATGCAGGCAACAGTATAGCTAAATTAAGTTGGAAAGGAGGCACATTTCTTGATACCTGCCTACGGTTACTGTTAGTTCCAGACACCGTAAAATCACTCTTCGCCAGAGTGGAAGGTGTAGATTTAAGTCTTGTTCCAAGCATTTTGAATATCTCTTCAGCTTCTATAGGCATTGGAATAATTGAAGTAATTCTTGTGAATTGCAAATTGAAGTCTGGTTATTTGTTAATAGAGACTGCGGCTAACAGGTACGGTCCCGGAATGCGGATTGAAGCTTTTGGCTGTGATTCCACCGCTGGCGCCGGGCGATCTTCAACGATAACCTATGAGATGGAATCTTTTTTTGGCAAGGCACTTACAGTTGGCACGCATTATAGAAATAGTGGGTCTGTTGCCAATGGGGTTAATTATTCATACCGTCTCACTGCGTTGGCTAATGCTACTGTGGAGGGTGCCCAATCCACAGCAGTCTGGTTTGATCTACATGGCACATTTGTTGATGCAATAAATGTTAATAAGACATTCACAATTTATTTTGCGCACAATGGAGTTGGAGATGGCACTGCTGGTGATATGGAAACGGATCAAATATGGATAGATCTGATTGGACCAGATGATACTGTGGTTGCTACATCTCAGGGGGTTTATCAGAATTCACGACTTAATTATAATGTTACCCCCACTGATCACGACAATGATGCAGTTAGCTCATGGGAAGATGGATCACCCACAATTGCAGTTCATCAAGAGATGAGTTTGTTGTTAAAGCCTCAAGTCGCAGGTTTGTACAAGGTCCGCATATATTTTGCTCCTGGCGATACGGCGGATACTGATGTTTATATAGATGGTCGTATTTATGTAACGGATACCCCCTGATATGGCAATTCAACTAAGTGCCGGTGCAGGCGATGCTTTAGAAATATCTTCATTGCTGCCAAATCCAGTAACATCATATCCACTGACCATTTGCATGACTTTGCAATTCCCTGATCCTTATTTGGCGTCCAGAGCTATCTTGACTATGAGTACCTCTACTGGCGGTAACTATATTGAGATTGGAACTTTTACTTCAACCACCTCCGGTAAAGTTAAACCAAGAATGGAGCAAAACGGTAATTTTACACCTGCCGTAGATGATGCTTTTGATACTGAAACTCCAGTAGTCATGATTTTTGAATACCGCGCCAGCAATGATCGGCGCATGTATTTAAATGGCACTCAAATAGGGACAACAGCCACAAGTGTTGAAAAAATTCTGGATCTTAATGGATTGGATGAACTTTCCATTGGCGGAAAATATCAGCATACTGAGAATGCCTTTGATGGTATCATTCAAGATGTTGGAATATGGGAAGGCATCACTTTAACTTCGGCTGAGAGAACTGCTCTCAATACACGTTATTGTGACACTCTTGCGCGAAGGCCAAAGTTCGCCTATCGATTTGGTGTCAAGGAAGACACCACGATCAAGCCCTATGCCGGTGGGCAACCACTTATAGACGGCGGGACAGATTCGTATACAGTCATCTCAGACATTGTCGCCAAGACGGCGCTGCCACCAGGCACACAGGTCAGGCAGTGGATGTCCCCACGTTCCGGGATCCTTCAATCCCGAACGCTCGATGAGGATCGTCAATACATCTCCACTCGCACTGGAGCCTCGGTGGCCCGGCTGACATCCCAACTGAGAGCGACTGGCGACGCTGCGGGGGGATCTGGTCAGGATATTCCAATGCCTGGCCTTAATGGTGGCTTCTATGAAAAGGGTGAGGAGGCCTACGCACTACCAGGTCTTACAGGCGGTTTTGGTCTTGATCAGGGAGCCATCACCTCGATAGAAGTCGCGCTGTCTCTTGCGGCTACTGCCGGGATAATACCTGTTGGTGTTGCCATTGCAGAGCAATCCATATCCTTTGCAACAATCTTGGGCCTATCTTTAGCCGCTCTCAGACTTGTCGACGGGGCACTGCCACTTATCTCAACAATGTCCCTCACCAATGTGACAGATGCCACAGCCGAGGGCTCTGTCGCTCTTGCATCGACTCTTGCTCAGCTGCTCTCTGGCGAGGGCCTGGCCCAGGCAAATCTCACATTGGACATGACCACAGGGTATACAGCAGTCACAGTACTACAGCACGAAGTGGCTTTTGCCCTCGCTGCCGCCACAGCGTTGAACACCACGGCAGATGCTATTGCCGAGGGTGCAGTTTCGCTAGATGCGGTACTGGCATTGACCACTTCGGCGGAAGCTATTGCTGAAGGTGCAGTCTCGCTAGAGGCAATACTGGCACTAGTCAATTCGGCGGATGTTACAGCCGAGCGCTCAATTTCGCTAGCGGCAATACTGGCACTGGTCAATTCGGCGGACGCCACAGCTGAGGGTGCAGTCTCGCTAGATGCGGTACTGGCACTGGTCAATTCGGCGGAAGCTATTGCCGAGGGTGCCGTCTCACTAGAGGCGATACTGGCACTGGTCAATTCGGCGGACACCATAGCCGAGCGCTCAATATCGCTAGATGCGGTACTGGCATTGACCACCTCGGCGGACGCCACAACCGAGGGTGCAGTCTCGCTCGAGGCAATACTGGCACTGATCAATTCGGCAATTATCACAAACGAGCGTTCCATTTCGCTAGAGGCAATACTGGCGCTGACCACCTCGGCGGACGCCACTGCAGAGGCTCCGCTCTCGTTTGATGCAGTGCTGGCGCTGGCCACCTCGGCGGACGCCACTGCAGAGGGCACCCTTCTCCTTGAAACCATGGCCTCCCTGGCAATCTCTGCAGGAAATTTGATCGATGTTGGACTCATCCTCAACGCGGTCGCAGGCTATGCCACCACTGCCGACGCAGTGGGAGAGGGTGCTCTTTCCCTCGCGTCCACTCCTGGATATCTAGCAGCGAGCGACGCTGTGGCGGAGGGAGCAATGGTCCTCGCCGTAGCCACCGCGCTGGCTCTCTCCGCGGACGCCACTGCAGAGGGCGCGGTGGCCATGGCAATTGTGGCTGCATACATCGTCGCCGGGGTCCAGACCCTGCTGGCGCCAGTGCACTCGAGCACCACCCTGGGTACCGGCGACGCAGCATCTCACACATTCTCGAGCTTTGTTGTATCAGGTGCCAATCCTGTCTTGGTCGTCAAGGTCTCAACTCGCGGCGCTGGGGTCACGGTCACTGGCATAACCTGGAACACGACCGAGGACCTCACCCAAGAGAACACCGACATCAACAATGATTCCCGTGCAGACCTATGGTATCTGGCCGCCCCCACTGCTACAACTGCCGACATTGTGGTCACCTTCTCAAGCGGTAATCGCTATGTGGTCGCCGCCTCGCTCTATACCGGGGCTGATGGTACGACGCCAGTGCGCACCGCTGCCTCAGCCAGTGCAAATGGCAACAGTGCCGCGCCCTCAGTGGCCATTACTGCCCAGCTTGGAGACATGATCGTCGACGCTGTCGGACAGATATCCAACCATCCAAATATAGCAACAGCGGCCCACACAGAGCGCCACAACGGGGCCTCGATAGGTGGAGGCACCGACAACCGAGGAGCCAGTCAGGAACTGACCGCCGATGGCACCGAGCAGACCATGTCCTGGGCAATGGATGACAGCGATAGTTGGGCCATCGTCACAATGGCCCTGCGGACTCCATTTGGGGCCATCGAGGTGGACTTCTCTCTAGGAGCTATACCAGGAATATCACTCGACGCCGCCGCCTCACGAGAGATCGCAATGACCCTCGCTGTAGCTGCTGGTTTAACCTTGGCAGCACAGGCTTTTAGTGAGGCGGCAGTAGTTCTCGCTGCCGGGACGGGTCTTACCTTCAATGGGCTGGCTACTGCTGAAGGCTTAGTGGCTTTCAATGCGACGACTGGGTTGCTCCTAACAGGAGAGGCCCAAGTCGAAGGCTCCCTAACTCTGGGCTCGTCACTTACCATTAGTGTAGACGGGGGAGTAGTGCTAGAAGATGCACTCACCTTCGCCGAAACCTCAGGTATTGGTCTGACAAGTGACGTCAGTATAGAGACTGCACTGGCCATAACCCTTACTAGTGGTATCGATTTTGCCGGACAAGTTGAAGCACAAACCAACATATCCTTCGCTGCCACTTCCTTCCTTGGTCTTGATGCAGGAGCAGTCGCTGAGGCGGGTCTCGACTTGGCAACTATACAGGCTATGCAGATCATAGCACAAGCCCTGGCAGAAGCAGGTTTACCGCTCGACGCAATTACTGGCATAAGCATCGTCGGTGAACAACTTATTGTGTCAATTCAGGTATCGCCGGGTCGCACGATCATGGTGGCTATAGAGTCACGGGTAGTACTGGTAGATCAAGAATTGAGAACGATCACCCCGAAGGCTGAAAGCCGAACTACAATTGTAAAGGACGAGTAGAATGATGAAGTGGTTTTTTGGAAAACTCCGCAGAGGCCTTAGTTACATTGCCCGGCCTGCTGCTGGCTTCGCAGCACAGACCCTGAGAGCAACTGGGATACATATCCCCTTCAAGATGCACACCAGCCACCACTACGAACACTGGCGGGACGGTGTTATAATTGACGAGTGGTGGGAACACAATATCGTCGTTGACGTTGGTCTCGATGACATCTTGGATAAGTATTTCAAGGGTAGCACGTATACCGCCTCATTCTTTGTCATGCTCACTGATGGCACGCCGACCGTCGCCGCTGGTGACACAATGGCCTCCCACGCGGGCTGGGTTGAAGTGGTTGCCTATACCGAGGCCACCCGCGAGGCCCTCGTTCTTGGTACGGTCAGTGGCCAGAGTGTGGACAACTCTGCATCCAAGGCCTCATTTGCTATCAACGCTGACACCACCACAATTGGTGGAGGTGCTGTTACGACAAACAACACCAAGTCTGGCACAACAGGCATTTTGTATGGTGCAGCAGCCTTTACAGCTGGTGACAAGCTGCTTGACAACGGTGACACCCTCAACGTGACGGTTACACTCACAGCGGCCTAGAACATGGAAAAGAAGCGGTTCATAACGCCAATGCACCCGGCGGCAGAGCACGGTTATGAGATCGACTTCACCGAACTGCTCCAGGGCATTGGAGGTGACAGCGAGGTCATAACCGGTACGCCGACGGTCACAGTGGTGAACAGTGCTCCTCCTGGTTTTACTGCAGTATTTCAGGGACTTGATGCTACGAACCGGAAGGTCATCTTCCTGGCGGGCATAACGACGCCACAGCACGAGGATGACGCATACAAAGGCGATGGCGTCGTGATCTGCGTACAGGCTAACATTGTCTCTACCTCTTCCCCCGCTGAGGTACAACAGACGGAACTGGTCGTAAACGATCAGTGTTTGGAATAGGACGTAGTATGAGAGATATAGCTTCAAAATCGTGGAGGCCATTTGGCTATTGGGGTTTGACCCTGAGCGCGACACTCGGGTTCCCGGCGATGGTAGTCGGCGTCGTCCTGCGCCCAGACACAGACTGGGGCATGCTCACTGGTATGTACGTCCCAGTCCTCATGACCTGGGCGGTAGCTGCTGGTATACGTCAATGGGGCAAGAACGAAGGAACAGAGTGACATGACGAGATCGACATACAAGCTAGGCGAGAAGAGCCGCGAGAACCTTGAGGGCGTATATCCTGACTTGGTCCTCATTGTAGAGGACGCAATCAAGGATACCGAGCAGGACTTCTCGGTCTTTGAGGGGATACGCTCTGACAAGAAGCAAGAGGAGAATGTGGCTAAGGGCATGTCCTGGACCCTGGACTCCAAGCACAAGGTGCAAGCTGACGGGTACGGTCACGCCGTCGACCTCGTGCCATACATAAATGGCAAGTTGAAGTGGGACTGGGATGGCTGTTACGAAATAGCCCGGGCTATGCGCAAGGCCGCTAAGAAGCGTGGTGTACAGTTACGTTGGGGAGGCTTCTGGGGCCGGTTGACGATCACCACTCTGAGTCCCAAGACCCTGGTTGAAGATTACCTACGCCGCAAGAAGGCCAAGGGCCAGAAGAGTCGGGCAGACGGGCCTCACTTCGAGATCACTAAGGTGCGCTGACATGTACTTGAAGCTTGCTATCGCCGGCATCGCCGCGTTGGCTATCGTCAGTAGTATAACACTCGGATATCGGCACTACACAGGCTTGCTTGCCGCCAATGTGACGCTCGAGAAGAACAATGCTGTACAAGGACTAGCCCTCAGTGCACAGGATGATACGATAAAAGTCCAAGGTGACGCCATAAGCGAGTGGAAATTAGCGCAGGATGAATTGATCAAGCGTGTGGACGAAGCCCAGCAAATAGCCGAAGACGCTGCGAAAGAGACGAGGCGACTGAATGACATATTCTCAAAACACGACCTCGCATACCTCGCGCGTAAGAAGCCGGGTCTCATCGAGCGTCGCCTTAATACTGGTACTCGGGCTGCTCAGCGCATGCTCGAGTGCGCCTCAGGTGCTGAAGATACTGACTGCCCCCCTGAATATAGACCTCCCGGCGGAACGCCCACCCCTGCCCAACCCTAATCCTATACAGCAACACGATTTTGAGTGGAAAGTATTCACGCCTGACAGGCTGCCTGAGGAAGAAGACTGGGTATATGTCTGCGTGATCCCCGACGATTATGAGACAATATCCAAAGACGCAGCTGACGTGCTCCGGTACACACGGGAGTCGCAGTGGCGACTACGGTATTACCGGGATGAGCTGCCCGCCAACGAGGAGCCGAGAGATGCCGACTAACAACGTGATACAACTGACAGAGCATCAGCTCAAGGTGGTGGTCGAGCAAACCGTCGAGGAGACCCTGCTGAAAATGGGCGTCGACGTGGAAGACCCCATAGCAATGCAGAAGGACTTCAAGAACCTACGTGAATGGAGCACGACCGTCGAGACGGTGCGCAAGGGCGTGATCATGACGATGGTCACGGTGTTCGTGTCAGGGGTTCTCGGGCTGCTGTGGCTTAGCGTAAAAGGAAGCCACTGACTTATTGTACATAAGTAGGATATACCATGGTTGCAAAGCACCTCACTGATGAAACATTGGAAGAGGCTGTTGAGGCCTATTACCGTTATTATGGCAACAAGTCAGAAGCTGCTCGCGGCCTCGGATTACAACGCAATACCTATCATGACCGGCTAGCTATTGCACAGGAACGTTTAGGTATCTCGCTTGGCAAGATCGTCGACGGCAAGATGCAGCCAGACGACCTGCGTGTATTCAAACTACCCCCAAAAGGCCAAGTTAGTTACTATCTCATGGGATACGCTCAAAATAATACCTTGGCTCATCCCATGCTGTCTGATGTCGAGGCCCTGGTGGCCTGGCTCAAGACGCTACCAGAGACTAGAGACTGCCGGCTGCTAGTTGGCACTGGTACCTACAACAAGTCCGCCTACGGACCCAAGTCCGTCAAGAGAGGTACCGGCGGGGCCACCGACGACGAGGACAACTGGTACGACCCGAAGTTAGCTTCCTACATACTGGATGAAAACGTGCTGCTCGCCCCCGGGTGTGTCTGGAACGGCCGGTCAAACATCCTACCGACACGTAAGTACCCGCTGAGCGACAAAGCCAACCTGAATGGCCGCTTGTCAAACGTGATCCCACACACGAAGATGCACCTGGAGAGCGTGCCATCGATGGCCGACGAGGCCACGAAGCTCAACCTCAGCACTGGGTCCTTGACACAGCGAAATTACCTACAGAAAGACGCCGGCTATGTGGCCGAACAGGACCACGACTATGGCTTCACGATGATCGCAGTGGACAGCGATGCCAACTGGTTCCCCACACAAATAGAGTTCACTGACGAAGGCCTGATGTTCTTCGGACCCCAGGGCTTTGGCGCAGTGACTGTCAGGAACAGCGACGTCAAGGCTATCAGGACTGAGGACCTCACCCCCGAGAACAGCGTGACAGAAGCTATAAACTGGGGAGACACGCATGCATCAGAGATGGACCTTGGAATACGGAGATTGGCCTTCGGCGCAGGAGGCATGCTGGACGAGACAATGCCTTATTACCAGTTTCACAATGATCTGTTCTCCATGAGATCACGCGGGCATCACGAGTTGAAAGACTTCGTACGTTCCTACGAGAAATACGCTGACGGGGAAGATAGCGTGGAGGACGAGCTGCAGATTACAGCGGACGTTTTGACTGAGAGCGACCGTGATTGGTGTGAGACCATAGTCGTACCCTCAAACCATGATCGTCACCTAGATCGCTGGGTCAACGAGGCGGACTTTAGACTTGATCCGCTGAACGCAAAGTTCTTCGCCAGGTGCCTGTATCAAACGCTGGATGCAATAGACTGCGGCGACAAGGACTTCAACCTCCTCGAGTGGGCCCTGCGTGATGTGGGAGACTTTGGTATGGTCCGCTTCCTCAGCGAGGACGAGGGCTTCGTCCTGTGCAAGCGTAAGGGCTTCCCGGGTATAGAGTGCGGATTGCACGGGGACCTCGGACCGAATGGCTCCAGGGGTACCACGATGTCGCTGATAAGGCTCGGCAGGCCAATCAACAAGGGCCATGACCACATAGCCACCCGCAAAGGCAAGGTCATGTCTGCTGGTGCCCTCGCCATACGCCTACCGTACATGCACGGACCGAACTCGCATACAGTGGCAAATATCATGACCTTTAAGAACGGGGCCCGGACGCACGTCATAATGTGGAATGGTAAGTGGAGGGCTTGATTGGATGGACATCGACAACAGTGCCACAGGGTCAAAACTAGGAATACGTCGCATCACCATAGACGAGGAGGCCCGCTTCCTGAGCCTCGTCCCTGATGACGTGAGACAATTCGTGCTATACGAGGCCGCAATAAACTGGTGTGCCAAGGCGGTCTACCAGCTATATCAGTTGCGCATGGAGCAAGATGGACCAGAGACCGTCAACCACCTGCGTCGTGCGGAAGCCTCAGACCTGAGGGACTTGATACGTCGCCAAGACGCAAAGGCGCTTGACTTAGCGGGACGGCAGAGCGAGTCTACCACCGGGGCCATCGACGGGACGACCAAGGGACACGGCGTTACCAGCGGCTTTGCCAGCAGCCGAGGCGTCCTGTCCGCAGTATCTACCATATGATTTAGAAGTATACAGGTCGAGGTCGAGACTGGTCATGAACTCGTCGACCTTGGCGTCGCGTACCTCGACTAGGTACTTGCCGCCGTGGGCCTCCCTCTCCTCCCGTGCAACGTCCATGGCATCTGCCAGATCGTCCAAGCGCTCCGCCACTGTGGCACCAAAAGATACCAACATGTCTTCCTTCTGCCTATTCGTCTCAAACCCAGATAAACGCAAGGCTCCCTTAGCTGCCTCGAGAAGGTGTCTCAGGAGCCACTCCGCGTTCTCCACGTCCGAACGGTATCCAGCAAAATTCACGCGTTTGCGGTCAGAGCGCCGGCCAGCTTTTGTCAATAGGCTCTCACAATAGGTACGGCAACCTGATAGTCTGGCTACCCTTAGCATGATGAACCCTGCCACCAGCCACTCACGACGGCCCGTCTCCACTGCCTCGAGCAGCATGTCTGCATCCTCACTGAGCAGCTCGGCCTCTGTCACGCCTGCATCTAACATTAACTGAGCAGCTTTCTTACGGGCCAACGCTGCCTCCTGTAGAGTTCGCCCAGAGTCGTTTAGCAGGGCCTCGACCACGTTCCTCAGTCTGTCTTGGTCCATCTCACAGTCTCCTCACAGTACGCTCGCTTGATAATCCGCACGGAGTTGGCGTTGATGTTCGCGCTCCTCGTTTGCTTCCTGCTGGCACTCTGCACACAGCTCCTCCTCCACAGATAAATAATCCAACTCCTCATCGCACTCACTGCATCTTGGCTCGTCATCATACATTGTCATTTGAACAAAGCTCCTACGAAGAAGAAGGGCCAGGCCAGGACGACCCAAAAGACCGCCCTGGTGCTGAATGGTTGGCCCTCCTTGTGCAGTGCATCTCCGCCTACCTTGGCAATTATCATGCCGACGAGCAGGTACAGGGCTATGCCGATGACCCAGCTCATATCAGGACTTCCTTGGTTTGGACCGCGGGCGACGCATGTTCTGCCACGGTTGGTCCTCGTAACCGAACTCCTCGGCAACGATCTTGACCATGTACCAGCGTAAACACGCGACCGTGGTCTTGCAGTCAGGGAAGGCCTCGTGGATCTTGGCCAGGACCTCGTTATACGGCAGACCGACGCCCCGGGCATTGTTGCCAATAGTTCTCTCCACACGATTATCAGGGCCTGGCTTCTTGGTCTTGTCTTCATAATACTGCCGCACCATGAGAAGGTCCATGGCGGTAGCCCGGATCGTGCGACCAGGTTGCTTTCCAGTCTGCTCAGGCTCGACGACGTCGATCGGTTCTTGCTCGGTAGCCTCCGAAATCACATCGTCCTCGGGCTCATCCGAGCGATGTTCTTCAGGTTCATGGTTGAGGCTGTCCTGTTTGGCGATACCGGCGCGAAGGGTCTCGATCCGATCGACCAAGACCGTCTTCTTGCCCTTCCAAGTATTAAGAGGTTTGTCAGGGTTCATGCCATTGTGGATGCCCACGAGTTCTTTGTTTGTCAGGGTATTGAGTTCCATTCTTCTGTCTCCTTGATTTGAATTGATGGATACACCATACGCCGGACACGGGGCCTTGTAAACAAAAAAGATGGACTGGGACCCAGTATTTAGAACCCAGCGGCGATTTTAATGATATTGACTGCTTTTGCCTTGGGATCCAGCTGTGCTAACGCCGTTAACATAGTCTCGGTCATGCCGGCTTGCACCTCATAACCATCATCAGCGGCAATTAGATACCTGGAGGCCAATCGGCCCTGACCGACCTGAAGCAGCACAAAGGCCCGTCCGCCAGCTTGCGCGCGGCGGTTGAGCCATGGCAACTGTTCAGGTCGGAATTTGGGAATGACGTTGGTCGACAAGTTGGTTGGCCTGGCCTCACACTTCAATTCTATCCAGAATTGGTGACCCTTAAGGCAACCTTCCACGTCGCCCATACCCCGCATAACCAGGTTCTCCACCCGGCACATGTGGAGGTCCTTCCTCAATATATACTTGGCCTGGTTGAGCCAGGTCCAGAGGCTGCTCTCGCTGCTTGCGCCCATCAGTCTTGGTTCGTGGAGCTCTGTAGCAGGAACGCCAGCGCCCGACCCCGTCCCCTGAATAGCGCCTCGAGCTCGCCCTGCGCGGGCCCGTTGGTGGACAAGACCAGCTCGCTGCCACTCTTGCCCGCATAAGCCTCGTCTGCGCCACAGAACAGGTTGATGACCAGCAGCTGTGCTGAGCTGACACGACTGTCCTTGAGGATCATGCCATTCTCTTGAGATGTGAACTTAACCCAGTTGTTTCGAAACTCGTCGAGGTCTGGACCCTTACGTAGTCCCTTGGCTTCAAATTTCATCGTCTAACTCCTCGTAGGTTGTGTGTATGATGGCCTCTATCAGAACAGCCCTTGCGTCCCACTGTGTTTTAGCCCACGAACTAGTTTGTTCTATCGGTGGACACACGACGCGTCCTATACCCTTATTTATTATGGCCAGTGCACATGGGAGACAGGGGGCCTTCGTGACGTACAGAGTCCAGCCCTTAATATCCACTACTGCGTTCAGCAGGGCGTTAAGCTCGGCGTGGATCGTCAGCTTGTTCTTAACGGATCGGTCTTCGAGGCGCTCGTCCGTGTCGGCTATGCCCCTCGGGAAGCCATTGAAGCCCAGGGTGAACTGCCGGTGGTCAGGCGATACCACAATACAGCCGTGGCCTTCTTTGGGATCCTTGCTCCAGTCTGCCACCTCGTTCGCAACGATGCAGAAAAACCGCTTGTCCCACTTGTCCAAGGTCATGCCACCACCATTGGCTTCGGGCTGTACGGGCTTTTGGCCACCCGATCCGCGAGCCGTTTTACGTGGTCGACGTACCCATCCGGATCGTCGAGGATCATCTCCACCGTCCACCCAGGCAAGGCAGGCTGCACGTTCGAGGTCCAAACTGTGTGATCTCCACCATACACGCACGCATCTACCATATCAAAATGGGGCTCGTAGTAATGTGGGTGAGCCAACGTGAAGTGCACCGTGGCCGGCTTGAGACCGAGTGACGAGGCAATTGCATCCAGTGTCAAGGCATAACACATGACGTCGTATGGTAGGCCAACGAACACGTCCGATGACCGTATGAAGACACTCATGTGGAGCTCATCGTCGGTCCTCGTCAGACTGAAGCCGATAGGGCAAGGTATGTTTTTTGGCTGCAAGCCACCGAGGCCGTCTCTCGATGGGTCCCACGCGGATATGAACAGCTGGCGGTTGGTCGGGTTGGCGTGCAGCTCGTGCATAGCCAAATCGAGCTGGTCCCTGCCGAAATGCTCGCGCCAGCGGTAACCGTAAGCTGTCTTGAGCTCACCATCTTCCACAAAAGCCTCCCATATCTTGGGAGCATGTTTGAGGATGAATGCAGGGTCCTGGGTGCCCATCAACTGCCAGGCTGTCTCAGCTGCGGCGATATGGGGCCAGTAACGACGGTTGCCAGCGACTGGCAGATACCCCGGGCTCAAAGCGAGCTTGAAGGAATGACCACCGCAGAGCATCTTGATCTGGGTCTGTGTTCGCTCGTTCAGTTCCTCAACACCGCTGTGGTATAATTCTGTAAGGAGAGACCTATAGGCCTCGTGCATCGAGTTGGCTCTCATAGCACAGTCCCCATGAGCTGGTCGAGGTTAAAGGCAAGGTCCTCCAGTGATCCGTTGTTATCTAGCACAAAGTCTGCCATCCACGGCTCTACAGTGCAGGAGTCTGCTCCCTCGACAGGGGCGTGTTCGGAGCGGTCAACCCAGATGATGAGGTCGACGGTGCCCTGGTTCTTGAGTGCGTTCAGTTCAGTCTTGCTGCGGAGTCCACAGTAGACGTCGTGTTCTTCGAATATGGCCCGACCGAGGGCTGAGGCATCAGGCCTGTTGAAGTCCCGGATCGCCTCATACCAGAGGGCCCGATGGTTATGCCTGTCATCGAAGCAGGCTTGGGCGTTTATATATTCAAACTGCGGATCTTCCCGCTCCGCCAGGTATGGCATCACCACGCGCTCGGCGCAGAACAGGCTGCTCGATGTGAAGCTCATGTCATACTTATCCCGCAGCATCTCCGAAACGGTATCCTTACCGTGGCGAGCATGGCCGATCACAAGTATCTTTGGCGCCGGTACGTCGATGTCGATCATCTCCTCACCGTCGACGACGGTAGTACCCGTGATCTTAGAGGCCACCTGTATCTGCGTTTTGGTCAGCAGTAAATAGGGGGTGAGGTTCGGGGGCTTCCAGCCTTTAGGCTTGATCGCATCATGGCCCTTGCTGTGGGGACGTTTGATGTAGCTACCGCGTTGTTTTTGCATGTTGGCTTCGTGCACCTCCTGGAATGCTGCGAGCACCGGTATACCCATCTCAACCAAACCCCCAAAGGCAACATACATCACGTCAAGGAACCCATCCACGGTGCCCTCGAAGTCCCCATCTGATATGGCCTCTTCGAGCTCGTGCAGCTCCTCGCGTTGCAAGCCTAAGCGAAACTCCCCGCGCTTAAAGTTCAACATGGTCGGGGCGTCTGGGATGCTAACCCCGATGATGTCCTGATTGAACCTCGCCACCATCTGGTACATCATGTCGATCGGTGCACTCGGAATAAGGGCAAGCCTTTTCTTCAGCTCCAGCCACTCAATCCGGTTTTTCAATAGCCCGGCCTCACAAGACATGTCTTCCTCGAGAACCTCGATGAGGTCGACTGTTAGTTTGCTATCCATTCTTCTATCTCCTGTATCTACCAAAGGTGAGGGTTACTCTCCACCCACAAGTCACACTTCGAGCATTTAACGTCCGCAGAGTGTCTTGGACGATGCCCTAGATTGCCCTTCTTAATAGTTCCTGTAACCAAGCACTCTGCTTAATCGAGCCAACTATCGTCGTCTTTGTCCTTTGTCTTGGAGGTTGCAGGTTGTTTCTCGTTGAATGGGTCTATGCAGCCAGGTGGCAACACGACGGTAGCTATGTCTCCCACCAGCACGTAGCCGATGCCATGGTCCTTGTGTATCATGTGGAGGTAGGACAAGGCGTTCGAGCGCGTCATGGCGAACTCTGCCATGGCCTCCCGCACCGACCTGGAGCAGTCACCGTCCAGGAACCACTTGAGGAACTTGCCGCGCTTGCTGACTTCCTTAACTGGTTTAAGCAGATAGGCCGCGACCTCCTTGCCGCCCTTCTTCCTGTCATCCTCGCCGCCGCCTGTCATTATCTGGGCGGGCACATCGCGCCCGAGTTTCCTGAGGATAAGTGCGCAGGTGTCATAATCGCGCTGGAAACCAAAGCCCTGGTACTCCCTCCACATACGTACCATCAGGTCGAGCATGCCCTTCTGGTTGAAATCAGCAGGCTCCTTAGCCAACTCTATCTCGGAGCACGTGTTCTTGATCGTGTAGGCCTTCAGCGAGTACGGACAGAACAGGGTCGACATCTTCTCGCCGACGAGCACGAAGGCTCGCTGCCAGCCCGAGCATGGTGGATCAAGCACACCGTTCCGGTACCTCACGTTCTTAGGCGCGGCGCCACGTAGCCAGTATATTTGCTTCCACTCCAGTCCTTCGGTGATGATCATGACTATTGCCCACTCTTTAGGCACTTACGAAATTCTACTACAAGGCGTTCATGAATTACAGGCAGAGGATCCATAAATGCTAAATAGATAACTGACCAGGGTGCTGGCAAGCTGCGTTCATAGCCATTTGGTCCAATACAACGCACCTTTACGCCAGTTTGCTGCAATTCATAGTTGATTGACATCCCCTCTGGATAATTTGTGGGAGATCTAGCAGAAGAACGCCGAATACGCTCAAAAGCCCTCATTGTTTGTTTAGTAGTATAATCCATGTAACTGTCTCCTCTTTCAATGTCTGTATCTAGTATATAGGCTCTTTCCCCCTCCTTGTCAACCCCTTAAATAAAAAAAAAGCCGGATCTTTTTGATCCGGCCTTTTAATAATCTCACCTTGAAGACCCCCTAGGCTAAAGGATCGTCCTCACCCTTTGCAGCCTTCTTCAGCTCACGAGCCGTTGGGATGGTCTTGTCGGTCTTCCGCAAGTTGTTGCGGTACCAATTGATTGACGCCAGGCTCGTCTTGGCCTCGGGGAACTCTTCCATGACGGCTGCCAATGCTTGCTCGTTGTCTGAGCCCGCCTTGATGGCATCCATCGCGGCATCACCGACCCCACGCTTCTTGGTCTTGGCATCCTCAGTCGTTTCAGTCTTGTTCTTACTCATAATTCACCTCTCTATGGAGTTATGATTGGCCCCATGACGAGGCATGAACTAATATGAACAGGGTCCTAAGCCAAGTCAGCCGTCGTTGTGGGCCAAATCGATCTCGTAGGCGTCATACTGGTTCGTCATCCGATCGAACTTGAGGAGACTGATCCTGCCACCCGTTATGCTGGATGCCACCATGACGGCGGCAGCTATGGCAACTGGGTCCCCTATGGCCATCAGGTGGTCGTCTGGGCCGTAGTCTGCCAACCCCTCCCTCAGACGCTCCAGGGCTGTGGATAGCTTATCCCGGTATATGTTGCCGGGACTGAGCAGGAACACGAGCTGGCCGTGAGCCTCTGCGGGCGTGAGGTCATACTTGTTAACCCAGCCACGTCTCTGGCGATCGTAGTATGCTGGCCGCTGCACGACGAAGACCTTGCTCATAATTCCATCCTCTTTAACGCGTCCCTCATCCCACTGCCTGCCACTACATCTGCCACTGACACCTTGTTCAGGACATTATCCAGTATATACCCGTCCACACCGGGGGCGACGAAGTCCATTACGTGCACATTCTCCCCGCCTATGGCAGTTGCCCTCTCGTCTGCCTGTTCCCGCTTTATTGCATCAAAGGTGTGGGAGTAGTTGAATATGTGCGATGCAGCCGACAGATCGAGCCCAGCAGTTGGATAGCCAACGAGAGCCTTAACGTCATTCTCTGCGTCTGGTGCAAATAACTCACGCACCCGAGCCTTATCATCAGGCGAAGTTCGGCCATGATACTGGACTACCTCGTGGCCGTCAGCCGTCAATCTGTTGGCCACACGGTCCATATCCTCCCTGAACCGGCACCAGACGATGACCTTGCCAGAGGATAGATACACCTCATCAGACAGGGCCTCAAGCCGGGGATTAACCCCCGGCACATCGTGCACGTCCTTAAACTCATCTATGAGGAAGCCACTGACCACCTGCTGCAGCTTGGTGAGCCTGGAGGTGTTCTCGCCGATCGACACCGTGGCGCCTCCCAACTCGAACGTGAACTGCTTGTGGAGCTCGCGGTACAGCCGGGTCTGCTCATCATTGAGCGCGACTTGCCGAGTGCTCCGCACGAGGTCAGGCAGGTCCGGGCAGTCCTCCCTGAGCACGATGCTCGACCACGGTGCCATAGTGTCGCTCAACATCTCCAGGTTCTTGTAGTGGTCCAAGAGTGGGTAGTTCCGCCCCTTGCGGGTCTGGGCAGTCGTATACTCGGCGTACTGGCCTTTGAAATCCTTGTACGTGCGGAAGCCCAGGGCCTCACGCTCGAGCAGCTCGTACTGGCTGAAGGCCGCCAATGGGCTGTTCGTCACAACGGTGCCCGTCAAGATGCGCCTATAAGTACACTTGTACGCCACGGACCTGGCCATCTTGGTTCGCTTGCTGCCGGGTTTCCTGAAGTCCTGGCTCTCGTCGAATACCGCCAGGACCCGCCCTTTGCGCCTCATTATGCGGGCGACGAGCCGGCGCACGTCATCCCGGGTCATGCTCTCCGAGTTGAAGGCGAACCAGGTCAGCCCCCCACCCTTAAGCATGTCACTGGCCGTCGCCCACCAAGCCTCATGGTTGTGGCGCCACCGCTCGCGGTCCTCCCTCGATATCCAGCTGCTCTCGTTCGCGTTGGCGACACCCGCCACCTCGGTGCGCCAAGCTAATGTGCTGTGCTCCAAGTTATCCCAGTGGTGCAGTGGCAGCTCGCGGCGCAGCCAGTTCTCGTGGACGCCGTTTGGGGCGAACACGATGACGGCGTCTAGCAAGCCCAACTTGTGGAGCAGGCAGGCTGTGTCGATCGTCAGCTTACTCTTTCCGGTACGCATCTGCCACAATAGGGCCCGACCGTAGTCGAGGCCATGAGTCTCCAGTTCCCTGAATTGGTGGTCAAAGGGAGAGGTTTTGAAGTCTGCATCCAGGATCTCGGAGGTATACATAGAGGACTATATCACTGTAGGCTCGACACCAAATATAATACGTCGGTTACTTTCTTGAACCATTGCACTGAGACGCTTATGCCGGCGCATCCACTGCCAAGCCATGAGCTTTGAGGACCGACCACTAATAGGCATGAATTTCACATTGAGAGGCTCAAGGTCCTCTATGCCCCACTCATTTATGCTCAAGTTCATGATACTCCTACGCTCATCTTTGATGATGCGATTGTCTGTTTCTTTAATCCAATCAGGAAAGGGCCACTCTGTCATAAACCTATGTGCCAAAGCTTGGCTGAGTACTATTTCCAGCTTCTTAAATTGTGGCATCGTTACTTTGATGGGTGTTATCAAATCTCCTATGATGTACTCTGGGTCATCATGGTGTAGAGCTGTGAGGCCATCTCTAGGCGTCGCCCAAGGCTGCTTTATAACCCAGTCAGACATTACGCAGGCATGCTCGGCGACCGAATAGAACCGCTTCGTATGGCCATTGTACCTACACAACTTGGATAGCGAATGAGCCACATCTTCTGGATGTATCATATCATCCGTTGGGCTTTCAAAGTAAAACCTCGTACCACTGACTAACTCTACCCAACCCTCCTTGACCTGATAGGTCTCAGTCTTTGTCATTCACTCTCTCCTGTCTGACATAGTAAAGCATCAAGCTTAAATACATCACATTTACTATAACTAGGCTGATCCCGGCTACGAAAGAAGACCACTGGCCCAAATGCGGGTAGTAGAATATGTTCCAAAAACCCCACGTTGTAAAGAAAGCCATCACACGCCAATCCACGCCACGCACTATCTTGTCTCTCTGTATACGTCTGATATTCAAGTACACGAAAAAGGTCCCTAGGCCTTCAAAGGCAGCATTTATGAGGTCAGGGTAGTAATTGGTCACCTCACAGCCTCCTGCATGGCGGCCTTGAAACCCTCAGGGTCGGCCTTATGGAAGACTGCCATCTTCAGAGCGATGTGCTTTGGCGTTGTGCCTAGTTGGCCCCGGGTCTTGGCGCGTATCCAGCGTCTCGCCCTGACTGCAGCGTTCCACACAGCCCGGTCCTCGTACTCGTGGTCGACGTGCACGACGTCCTGCACCTGCCAGCGCTGTTGGTCTAATACACTGACGAGCCGATGGCCCACAAGGTTTGGGTTGGCTATAGCCATCTCAGGGGTAACTAATCGCATCCGGTTGGCTCTGTACGTATCGTCTGTCACGGTGATCATATTTTATGCTCCTGAAAGTATTGTACGCGCTCCTCGCTTGTGAGTAGTAGCTGGACGTGCGGACTCAATGTCAAACGACGGTGCCCTTCGTGGCGCTTGAGGCTGTCCTGTCTCAAGCGTATCTCGCGGACGGCTGCCTCGTGTTTGTCAAACGGCCCGTTCTCATGTTCTTGGTAGTGGGACCAGGGACGCTCGTGTGGCAACGGTATCGGCGCACAGAGGTCACCCCCGCTTTGCGTGAACATCCCAATTAACGGTCCACACCGGACCCCCTCATAATCCCTGTTCGCACATGTCAATCGGAAGGGCCAATCTGCGGAGTCCGTAGACCCGAGTATGTGAGGACCAGTCTCGGTCAGGCACAGTTTGACGCGTTCTTCCTCCACTATTATGTCAAGTCGCGGATTTGATCCCCACATTTCTTCCAGGGATCCCCGTGCTGACTTCGTGAAGTACAGCGTGGGGCCCAGTTCCCAGACAGTCAGCATAAGACGCAACATCAGGCTGCAACCTTGGTCAGCCCAGGGTCTGCCAGGACATAGCCGCGTCCCCAAATAGTCTCAATGTAATCCATTCCGCCCGTGGCAGCTACGAGCTTCTTGCGTAACTTGCAAATGAAAACATCGATGATCTTGATTTCGGGCTCATCCCGGCCGCCATATAGGTGGTCGAGGAACATCTCCTTGGTGACGAGGCTCCGTCGGAGGGCGAGGAGCTCTAGCATCTGGTACTCCTTGCCGGTGAGCTTTACCCTGTGCTCGTCGACATCAACAGTCCTAGTATTTAGGTTGACACTGAGAGAACCCACTTTTATGATCGACTGCGCATGCCCTTCATAACGGCGGATCACGGCATGGAGGCGAGCGACCAGCTCATCCCGGTGGAATGGCTTTGTCACGTAGTCATCAGCTCCCATGTTGAGAGCCTTGACCTTGTTGTCGATGTCCGTCAGGCCTGATACGACTATGACCGGCGTCTTGACCTTGGCGCGACGCAAGGCGCCGAGCACTTGATAGCCACTCATGTCTGGCAGTCTCAAGTCAAGTATGATGGTGTCGTACTCATACCGCCTCCCGAGGCTCAGACCCTCTTCCCCTGATGAGGTCCTGAAGACCTTGAAGCCAGCGGATACCAACATGAGCTCTAAGCTCTTTGCAGTGGCATTGTCGTCCTCTATGATTAACACTCGCATGGTAATTCTCCTGTCTGATGTCTGATCATTTGTTAATCATATGGTACCTATTTCCCCCCAAAAGGTATCCCATCATTTAGCCCCCAGGCGACATCATCCACATGTGACTGGGCCTCATAGTCTATGAGATCAATAACGAAATGTTCATTTTTCCAATATGCTACATCAAGGCCTCGATCTTCAGCTTTCAACCAAAAGGCCTCCAAGGCTGAACAATCGACCGCAGTGAAGGTCACATACGCCGGAACCCCCAGGATTTCCAAGGCTGTCCAATTCATCCAGAATAAATCCTCATTTAAAGGCTTGCGGGTGTTACGTTCCCACTCTTCTGGAGTTAGACCCTTTATATTGACCGCATACAAACTTTTTAAAGACCATAGGGCCCTTAATATCGCTGGATCATAGAGCCTCTCAGTCAGCATGAGATCACTATGAAATATGGCATCGGGGCATTTGAGTCTCAGACATTCGATAAGGTTGGGCCATTGCTTCATCTGTAAGGCGGGAGCCCCGCCCATGAGATGAAATACAGGAAGACCGCTCTCCTTGAAAGCCTCTACAAGTTCCTCGGTTGTCTGTTCTACGTGTTTACCCCATACTCCCTGTCTGGTCACGTAACAATAAGGACAGTCGAGATTGCAACCTTTAAGCTGCACTATGAACTGCTCGCTGTAGTCATCAGGACTGCCCCCAAATCGACGAGCAGCTATGTGGGGGAATTGATCGTATCCCCCGCCGCCGCGATAGGTATGGCAGCTACGAAATAGACCATTATTCAGTATGTCCTCTGGTCTAACGTCGAGTAATTGACCGGGACTCAAAGGCACCACTTTCCAAGTCATAATTCAATCTCCAAATATATAAGACCTAATAACTTTATGGATTTACCTCTAAGAGGTATCCCATCATTTACGATACCGGGCCATTCTGTCGGCCTCCGCCGCGATCGGGCAACCAGCAGCCCAGTGTGGCACAGTGCCCATCAAGTCCTCGAAGTCCTCCTCGGAACCCTGGCCCCTGCTGACCTCTGCGACCAGCTCGTCATGCACGCTTATGACTACAAAGTAGGTACCCCCGTCCCTTGATAGCATCATTGCATTGGCCATGATGTCGCGGGCTATCGCCTGGGTGATGTTCTCTACCAGTTTCCCACCATACGTATGGGTCCTCTCCCACTTCCTCGTGACGCCGTTGACCCGGTAGTATCTCAGTCCAGGCTTCTCTTCGCCCCAACTAGTGCGGACCATCTTCACTTCAGGATCCCGGTATTTGAGGCACCGGCCAGATGGTAGCTCACAGTTGAGGAACCCTCCCTCGACGAACCACGTCACCTTCCCACATTCAACTCGATCGCTCGTGAACTGGTCGCGCCAAGCGGTTGTCTCCCACTCCATGAGCCCAAAGCTGATCTCCTCGCCGGACTCCTCAAAAGCCTGGCGAGCAGCCCTCCTGGCATCTTCCACGGCGCGCTGCCACTGCTGTACCACCTTGATGGCTGCAGCCTCCTGGGCGTTCCACATTACCTTGACCTCAAGATACCTGTTCCGGTATACGTCCACGGTGTACTTCATGAGTGCAAGTTCGTGGACGATCGCCTTGGGATCCTCGCGTGCGTCGACCAGGCGCCTGATAGCCTTCGCGGCTTGGCGTTTCTTATTGCGATACTTCTTCAGGGCCTTCCTGTCCATATCGACTGGCAGGCCGTCCATGCACAGATAGTTGCGTATCCAGGCCTCGTATTTTGCCATCTGCTCGACGCCCATGATCCTCAGGACGTCTTTGCGGGAGAAGTGTATGTTGTACTTGCGACAAGTGAGCAAGAACGTCAAGAAGCCCATGCTGAAACCTAGGCCCAATATAGACTGCTTGCCGAATTGGCGTTCCAACTTGTGAACACCCTTTATTACCTCATAACCATAGATGCCAGTAGCCATATCACAATAAATGTCGCCGCCTTGGTAGAATATCTCCAGGGCCTTTTGAGCACCAGCCTCCCATAATAGACATCGAGCTTCGATGGAGGCATAGTCTGCCACTATGAAGTCGGTACCCTCCTCTGGCACTATTGCGCCTCGCAGAGAATGACTGAGCAGCTTCATGACGTCTGTGTACATGGCATGACACCACTCGATATCGCCCGACTTGATGTCCACGACGGCCTCGTCGAAGTCGCTTATTATGAGGTCACGGGCTGGGAAGTTGTGAACCTGTATGCCATTGCCTGACCACCTGCCAGTGTTGGCACCATGGTACCTCAGCAGATCGCGTGCCCGCCAGTCGTCCGGGTCGCACTTATCCAGCATGGCCTGGTACTTCCGGGTCGACGTCCGATTGACGTCCATGACTATCTCACACACCCGCCTGGCACGGCCACTTATCGGTTCGTTTGCGACATAGTGCTCCAGGGTCACGGCCGTCGTATCTGGTAGCTCAAGTCCTTCATGCTCAACGAGCCAGTCCTTCACCTTCTGGCGCTTGGTGCCAGCGTCCACACCTGTCATATCCTCAAGCTCTTTGTTGAGTTTCTCCTTCCACTTGCCCGCCATCTCCAGGGCCTTGCGAGCAAGCTCCAAGTCAAACTTAGCGCCCCGTTCGTTCATCTGCTGGTCCATCTGCCAGACAGCAAGCTCGTCATCGGTGAGCTGAGGAAGCACGCCGCTGAGGGCCTTCTCGGCCCGAATGTCTTGCTTGCAATATGCCCAGTTGTTGTAGATGTCGTCCTCAGGTTCGTGCCAAAGTGGACCATTCGCGGCCGTAAAGGCCGCCGCGAACCGGCGGTAGTCGCCAGTCTTACCAACAGCCTCCATCCACTCTTGGATTTCGGCTTTGCGAGGTTTACGGGGCTTACACATCTTGAGCATGAGGGCCCGGCCGCCCATGTCTTTGTGAAATTCCTCAGGTAGGCCC
>SDBT01000800.1_pt1 | contig 51822 bp, 71 predicted proteins | sample 2277101 | NCBI WGS metagenome assembly SDBT01 (sample SAMN10404973, study PRJNA504765) | marine sediment metagenome | isolation source: marine sediment core GS10_PC15, 103 cmbsf | place: Arctic Ocean: Southern Knipovich Ridge | collected 2010
TCGGCAACCGTTACCTGAAGCCACTGTGCCTTCTTTCGTCGCCACCCCCGGTCATGTAGCCATGCACGCAGGGTAACAACGGCGGTGTTGAGATTTTTTTGGTCGTACACGGACTCCATGAAGTTACGCGTTGCCTCAATACCGGCAACGTTTGCCACCATGAAGTACACAGTCGCAAGGGCGGCCCGTTTGTGGTAGAGGTGTTGTACCCGTAGCTTCGAATCGAAGCGGTGGGCCATGTGGCACGCGTCGTACACATGTGTGTCATTCGCATCAAGGAACGTTGCCATTTCATCCGGCTCCATAGCCACAGGATAGATGGAGATCTTTTGTTCCTTGAGGTATTGGTTCAGCGCTTTCAAAAACGCGGGCATCTCAACCGCATAACGGTAACCCAGGTCTAGCAGGTACTGTACGTCACGCGGATACTTTTTCAGCTTTGTATTATTTTGCTTCCTTTTCATCGGCGGTCTCCTGGTGCTGATGTGTCACCATGTCAAATACTATACCGCATCGTCCCACGGCGGCGCAACTCAGTTGCCGGTTTTTGCCATATTACACACCCCCACATTCATGCGCCCATTGTTCGATGCATGGTAGACATACACGGTTCGAAACCCAAGCCCCGTCAACGATAGCCTTTTCGAAGTAGGCACGGCGGCCCCGTGGTACCGTGTGGCTTTCTCCGAAGTGGATCCCTAAACACTCGTAGTAGGACCGCGTGGTAATGAGCTTTCGCGCGTAGCAACGAACGTCATAGTCACGGTTGCTGGAAACGAAGTTATCACCCCAGCTCAAATATTCATTGTCTGTCATTGTTACCTCCTTACGACAGGTACCGCAGGAGCGACTCAATAGCCATCTGTGGGTCGCTCTTGGGGGTAGGACGCGCCCAGGAGGCTGGCCAGTGCTCCATAGCAATACACAGTACATTGCCCGCGTACACGTCCACAATGGGGCAAGCCGTGGCGCTGTCGTCAGAATTGTTCACATGCACCCGCCACTCGATACTGCCCGCTGTGAAGGTGTAATGCTTGGTGTCAGACTCCTCAGGTGCGGCCCATTGCCACATGATTGGTTCCATAGACATCCGCCACGCTGCGTATTCGTTGGCCATGCGCAGGCCCATTGGTCCGCAGAAGCGGACCTGTGTGGCGGACGCCATCGGATCATCTGTGATGGGATTAACAACCCATTCAAACCCCATGCTTGGACCGTGTACATTGTTGTCTTTTGTAACTATCCATGGCGTGAATAATGTTTTGCTTCTCCGTGTCAGTGTGTGCGTAGGCAATAGCTCGCCCTCCATCATCCATTCACGTTCCTTGCAAAGGCGGAACGTCTCCAGTAATTTTTCTATGGTCAGTTCTGTGTCCGTCTCCATGGCCGAGGCTGGGATGCGCGTAGCGCCTTGTTCCAGGAGCGGCGGTCCAAACTTAATGTCAGGTTGTATCCCGTACTGCATGTTGTCAACAACACCAACCTTATCCTCCAACAATGTCATACGTTTAGGCTGTTGTTTATCTGTCATATGTATCTCCTCTTTCTCTGAGGTTTTAATGCTAATCCAAAGGCTCAAAGCACACTCCGCCCTTGCCCGCACGAGGTCACGTTTGTAACCAGTACGGTCAAGTGTGGGCGGTTGGTGAAGACTCCAATAGGTCGTCACACAGCTAGCTTCCATCTCGGTGCTAGCAACCTTCTATTGCGCCTTAGACACTGGTTTACGTAACCATGTCAATGGCTACGCGGCCCTTTAACGTGCTGAGTTGGGGTTGTTTGCTTTAACCCCATGGCGGTCTAACTGAGCAACTTCAGCTTGCCTGCCTACACGGTAGCATTGCTGCCACAGAACCATTATACCTTTTTTCTAGTAATGACAAAAAACTGCTCGCCCTTACCGTGTTTTCTTCCTAAACCAGATGCACCGGACAAAAGTGATTTCATGGGCTTAACAAGATAACCAGTTGCTTTTAACTCCTTGGCAAGTGGGTATTGACGATCACCAACATTCAAGATGAAACTACAACCACCCCGTAGGGAACCCATGGCACTATGTATCATTGGATGGTAAAACCCCTGCACCCACTCGTCAAAGGTATCGTACCTATTCAGTGAATTGGTAGACTCATCACTATATATTTCTGTGTCATAGTACGGTGGCGACGTAAGCGCAATGTCAAACTTCTTACTCGGGATTGTACTATCCTCGAAGGGCTCATGGTGCAGCACAAACTTGAAGCCAGTGTCAAACTTTTCCAGCCAGCGGCCAAGTTTTATCAACCCATTATAGGTAGCTGTACTTGGCTCCCATGCTTCATAGTATGCACCAACAGACGCGGCCCCGATCATTCGGCCACCCCAACCAGCACACGGGTCAAGTATACGTAACTGTGACCCTTTGTACTTGGCATTACAATAGATGTCACGTGCTACGTTAGGGGGAAATTCACGTGGCAAGGTCACACCGTTAACCCCAAGTTGTAAACAGTGATAGAAAATCGTATGGTCTGTGGCACCCCGGTTGTGTTCCGCTATCATCACACGGGACAACCCCGAACGAAAATTTGCATCCGTTGTAATAGCATGAAACAAAGTTTGCTTTGAGTCATTACAACGGGTGTCTAACCTATGAGGATTAAACAAAAGAGATATATTTTTCCCTTGTCGGGCGCCAGCGCACAACCGTGAAAACTGTAAGATGGCTCCTACGTGTGTAATAACCATGCTTACAAGCGTGTCAATCGAAATACCGGATAACGATTCACGCAAAAGTACAGCAAGTAAATCACGCTGAAGATTCTGTGTAGCGGTAACAGTCCGTCCGAATAGATTTATTACTTTCATGTAAGTTGACCCCCTATAAGTATAGCCTAACGGGTATTTATAACAGCCGCCGCTGTTTGAACTCGGGTACTGCGTGCAACCGCTCCAGCGTAAGGTCACACGCCTTGCGATTGATGTCAATACCAATACACTTACGTCCAGCCCGGACAGCCGCGAGGATGGTCGGGCCGCTACCCATATAAGGGTCACAGATAATGTCATTCGGAGTGGTGAACTTTTGTATCAACCACGTGAACAACTGAACGGGTTTTTGCGCTGGGTACACACTCACATCAGTACCATTTGGTTCATTCTTGGTGGTCCTAAATAAGCCCTTCCATAGTTGACGATAGATACGAACCGCGCCGGTAACGTTTGTCCATGCTAGCTCTGCATCCCCCATGTCGTTGACAACTTTACCGCAGTCTGTTTTATCCCATACAATCCAACCGTTAGACGCTGGTAGTTGATTTGCGAAATTGTTGGCACCAAACAATACAACCTTCTTGAATGATAACCATGGTGTTGGATTAAACGGTTTGTCATCATTGATTATAATACCGTAATCATGTGCCATAGCAAGTTGAGAACACCCCCGCTTACTATGATTCGCATCATAATTGATGCCATACGGCGGGTCAGAAAAGATACAGGTCACACCATGCTTTTTCAACCAAGGGGCTAACCGCTCGGCCCGCCCATGGATCAACACCACACGGTCAGACTTATACGTGAACGTAGGTTTCATTTGTTTACCAGTTTCAACAGTTGTTTTTCCGCCTGTTGAACGATTGCCTCCGCGCGAAGCTTAACGCCTGCCCTGTATACCTTTAGGCCCGCTTTCTTGTAAGTCTTTTTGCGGATGTTAGCGGCCTCTTCATATGAGTGCTGATTACCGTATGCCTTCCCCAATGTGGAAAACACGTCACGTATATCCACGAAGATCAAGCCTTGCTTACCCGGCGACAGTCTAACCCCCCGGCCAAACTTTTGCAACGCGTCGTTAGGATCCTTCAGGCCACTGCACTCCACGATGAATGAAATCCGTTGCAGGTTGATACCCTTTTTGAACACACGGTTGACCACTAGCAGCCGGATCTTACCGCTATCAAATTCAGCACACGCCTTGATACGGTCGGCGCTCTTTACCCCACCGTGGGCCGTCCTGTGCGGTATGTCGTTCAGCAACCTGCTCAGCTTTCGAACGTGACCGGGCCGGTCACAAATAACGACCACACTATGTCCGGCTTGATGTGCAGCGCGGGCAATCTTTGCGGCGCGCACGTTGCGGGGCCTGTTATCCATAATGAAAGATTCATACATGGAGTGATAGTCAAACTTAGTAGCAACGCCGTCACTAGGTACGTCGGCCATGATAACCACACCCTGTGCTAGGTACCCCTGCTTTACACCCTTCATAAGGCTATAGGAATACAACACGGGGCCGCATTGTGCAAAGGCCCGGAGCCGTACGTTTTTGTGTTCTAGCTTCAGCGTAGCTGTAAGACCGTGACGCCGCTTTGGCTTGATACTTTCAAGGACCCTGAAGTTGCGCCTGTTTAGGGCTAGGTGCAGCTCGTCTATGATAACCACCCCAACACCCGAAGCCCACTTGCGGAAGCGTGTGGCGCGTCCCTTGGCCGTCTGACGCTTATGCGTGGCTAGCGTCTGGATCGTTGCGACGGTAACCCGCTCGGGTTCCCACTCTTGATTTCCGATGACGCCAACAGGCTCACCTAGTACCTTGCTTAGCTCAACTTGGGCTTGGTGAAGAAGTGTCAGCTCGTCTACCACGAACACAGCCTGCTCGGCCACCTTGCGAAAAAACAATCCGGCAATATATGTTTTCCCACTGCCAGTAGCATTCAAAATGAGGCCGCCGTATGGTGTGTCAAGCATAGCCTTCACGCAGTCGTTCTGAAACTGCCGGTTGCTTTGCGTGGCGTCGTCCGTGCGGCCTAAGTCTTCCAGTTCATACTTGACCAGAAACGTGATTCCGTTTTGGCGTTTTAGTTCATCCTTCATACCGAAGAACAATCCCGTACTGATACCGTCCCGGAACATGAGGTGGCGCTTGCCATCCCAACCACCACGGCCACCCGGTTTGTAGCGTGTGCTAAACCTCGCTCCCGGCAATGAATAGGACAGTTGGAAGTCAATCGCGGTGCGCAGTTCTGGAGTAAGGTTTATGAAGCGCGTACGCTTGGGGCCTACCTTGACTTTGATTTTCACTAGAAGCCTTGGCGGACTTCCCAGATGATTGTGTTACGGTTGCAGCGGCCCACCGGGAACGGATACGTGGAAAATTCTATCACGGCCCCCGGATACGTGTCTAGCAAATCCCACAGGTCATCGTAGGACGCTGCGTCAGCGTGGCTACGCAACAGATGCAAGGCCATCAAGCCGCTAGTATGCTTTCCATACTTGGGTAGCGCCTCTCGCATTGTCAAGCCCGGTACGGTACTGTAGTGTAGGTCCAGGTAGCTGGTGGATCGTTGCATTTCACCCTGTATGGTCAGATAGTCGTCCGGCGCGTGGGCGCATATCATGTGCTGTCCGGCTACAAATGTTCTGCGGATAGCTGCTAGTGTTATGAACGGCATAAACTTCCCGCCCGGCGTTGTCGAGCGCAAGGCCACCGGCCCGCCGTATCCGCTAGCCCGCCATTCCTCCACGGAGTGCCACACGTACAGCGCGTTCCCCGTGAGTCCTTTGGCTTGCGCCGAATAGAATTTTCGTTTGGTGTCCAGTACCACAAGACTAGTATACCCTATGGGTGGTAGGGGGCCGTAAGGCCCTCCGCCCGGCATATCCGCTAACCCACTACGCGGCTAATGTCCGCCCATGTGTGATTCGGACGGGTTGCAAGTACCGTCTTGATGGCAGTACGCTGGTCAGGTGCGTCCACCACCACGGTACCGTCAGACTTGAAGCCATAGTGTGTCACCTCGATAATGCTGATGATGTACTTGCTGTTTGCGTTTGCCATGTCAATACTATAACCCGGATCTTGACAGGAGTCAAGTCTTATTCACAAAAAAGTTGAAATTATTTTGTGATGTCCTGGGCGATGCGCACGATGGCCTCTAGATCAGAAATCGACCTGATCACACATTCGGGCTCAGCACGGGTAAATTCCCGAACCAAGGTCGCAAGCGTAACCACGCCGGAGACGTACCAGGGAGCGTTCTTTGCGTTACCGTTGGTAACAGCGTTCAGTATCTCTGATTTGTTTTCCATAACCAATCCTGTTCAGCCTAGTCGTCATAGTCGCTGGGATGCTGTTTGTGAAGAACCTTGGTGCGGAGCCGGTTTGGCTTGTGCATGGCTCGCTGAATTACTGCGTCATCGTATTCCATGTCAGGGTCCGGCAATGTGTTGATCGCATGTCGAAGATCTTCAAAACTGCGGGCCGTGCTGTTGCTAGTCATTACTGGTTCTCCTTTAGTTCGTAGGTTGTCGAAGTCCTCAGCGTAGCGAATCCCCAACCGCCTCAGAAAGACGATCGGGGATTCACAAGATTCGGACATCGTGTTCATGTCAACTACGCTAGCACAGGTGACACGTGAATGCAAGAAGTTTCTTTACGGCACCCACGGGGCACCGTTGGACATGGTCCACTTCTCCGCGTCAGACACTACGTGTATTGGTGCGTTGATCGTGATGCCGTGTTCAGGGTCCACCAGAAAGAACGCTTGTCGAGGTTTATCAAAATCGAGGTTAGCGTTAAACGCGTACTCGTTAAAACCGATCAGTGACCCGTTCACGATGATGCCGTTACCGAAGATCAACTGATGCCAATGGCCCATGATAAGCCACTCGTAGGACTGCCCGAGCCGAGCCAAGCGCCGCCGCTTGCGGTGATCCCCGATCATCAGCGGTGTCATAATCCCCGATATACCGCCACCGCCACGGAACTGGTCACCATGGGTTAAACAGAACGAAGTATCGTACACGGAAAACTGTTGGTCGGCTGCGTGCGATATCATGAACTCCACACGTTTGTCACCAACCGTTTCAAAATGGTGCTTGATGTACTGGTACAACGCCCAATCGTACGAGTCCTGAACCTTGTGTTTTGACCGTGGCTTCTTGTCTAACCTGCCATGGTTACCAACCACAGCCGGAATTTTCACCACTCCAAAATAATCAGCTACCATGTTGATCCCGGCTATCATCTGATCACCATAATGGAACAGGCTATCAAAGATGGGGGCGTCGTTTGTCTGCCGCAGCTCATCGTGAATGTATCCTGTGAAGATATCACCACCAAGAGGCAACAGAAGACCGTCATACGAAATACCTGTTAGCCAATCGTCCGCCAACTCGATCACGTTGGTGAAGAACTGACGTAGCCTCAAGTCACCAATCGCCCGGCCATAGCAATTCATACCCTGCACCTGCTCCGGATACACGCGCTCGTCAAAGTGGGTGTCAGATAACATCGCAACAGCGTAGTTGGGTTTCTTTGGCAAGGTACCACCGGCTCTTTTCGTACGACCCCACTTAGGCGGTTTGGACAACCGGGCACGCTCCAACGTGTTGGCGATAAACTTGGAGCCGACCACCATCTTGCGGGCGTCCGCTTCTTGCTCGCGTACCTCACGCTGTGCAATGCGGGTGGCCTCCCGTAACTCGCCCACGGTGGCCGTAGTATGTGCGGTGCCACCAAGTACAGTCAGCCTGTGACGTAAGTCTTGCTTCTCCTTCGCCCTGCGGGACTCGTACCCGCATTCAGGTTTGCAATAGGAACCTCTACTGTCAATAAGTGTTGGTACGAGGTGAAACTTACACAGCGCGTTCTTACAAAGTTTTTCAACTTTTCTGTGGTTAGCACCTACCTTGACGGTTCCCTTTTTCTTGACGGCTACCTTTTTCGTTTTTGTCTTTGGCAAAGTTTCCCCCCAGTTTTATTTGTACCCTTGATTAGATAATACCGTGTTGGTGTTATCGTACCTTTTCTTCAATGCGGGCGAGACGTTGCAAGATCTGCGATAGCAGCCTTCTGTTTTCCTCTATGGCCGCTTCACTACGCTTGGACGACGCCTCGTTCGTCGAGCGGGATATGTCTTGAATTTCTAAGCGCTCCCCTAATGTAAATCCTTCCTGTGTTGGCTTGGTTACATAGTGGGCACCACCGCCACCAACGGCCAAGATCAACAAACCTATCAAACCTTTGACAACATATGTTGGAACCGGACGGTTGCCCCCGTTACCCTGTCCGGCCACGTTGTAACCTGTGAACAAAGTCATTGCATCACACTCCTCCCCTTAGATTGAACAATGTCCAGTATGAGTGGGATCCGTTATTTTCACCCATTCTGTGTCAGTCCCGTCTTCTAAACAAAAACAAACAGTATTGTCTCCCGTGTCGTAGTATGATGCCCCGAGGACTGCTGTTGCACAATCTTCTGGTTCGCTTGCGGCAGAAGGAGGAACCTGTACTCCAACCGTTGTCATTCTGCCCGCAGACGTAACCGTAAGTTTCGCCGCAAGCGACCCAGCAATAGAATTTTCCAGCACAATGTTGGTGGTATCATCGGCACCCGCACGAACAACAGAAACACCTCCCACGGCTGCGAATTCTCCCCCGGTGTCCTCAAATGTAAAACCAAGTCTTGTACCGAAACCATCAACAATATCTCCACTGGAATTTGCCTTGATCTCCATTGTTGAAAGGATAAAAGTTGTGGCGCTGCTTGTTCTCTCCACTTCAAGCACTGGGAATGAATCGCCCGTTATGATAGCGCGAGTAAAGGTTGGCAGAGTCGCATAGGCTAGTAGCCCTGTTCCGGTCTCATTGCTAATAACACCAGCCAACTGAGCACTAGTAGTTGCAGCAAAGAATCCAAGTTGGTCTGTAGCGTTCGGAACCGCATTATTATTTTCCGTAAGGACTAGACTGTTGAAACTCCCGCTTGCTTGCAAGATATCCGAGGCGTCAACACCTAAAGTCAAGTCCGTACCGGGAGTAGCCGCCTCCCAAGCAATCAACTCCGTGTTTCCCAGTCTGAAGATTCCTGTGTCGGCAGGATCGCTGTTTTTGCTTTCGTAAGCTGGGGCAAAGAAAAACCCGGAAGGATTCATGCCCGCAGTTGGAGTTGTTGCAGGGACATTAGCTAGGCCGGAGCTGTAGTAAGAGAGCGGCCAAGTATAGCCGCCATCGAAAGCTTCAATTTGAATACCCGAACCGCAGGTTACGGGGGAAGTGATTGTTGAGAAGGCGCCACAATATACGTGCACGTTGGCGTTCATAGCCGTGACAGCCACCTCGGTGTGCATTCCAAAAGCCGCTCCGATCATCTTCCCATCCGTGGCACCCGTAGGCTTCATGAGGTGGAAGTCCAGCCCAAATGCCGGTGTAGCGGTTGTCGTAGAGGTCATCTCCATGAATCCACCAAGGATGGCTGATTCCCCACCTGTGGAGGCGTTAGGATTTCCTAATGCAGATATGGCCTGAAACGAAATACCCGTGTAGTTGGAAGTGTTGGTGGTTGCTATTGAAACCGGCAAAAGCCTGATCGACTGTGTTCCACTCCCTACTGTGTCAAAGGTTCCATTGAGCCTTAGCAACTGCGTGCCCGCCACCGGGCTGCCACCTATGTTGAGCCTTGCGACACCCGTCGCAGTTGGGGGCATATGAAGATTTCCAGACGCCGTAAACCGAGCAACCGCTGTCAGGTTGGTATCAGTGTTTACTGTTCGAGTAAGAATGTCCACGATCCCAGTGGTATTATTGACACCGCTTGTTAAACGGCCCTTAATAGCGCCGAAGAACCCTTGGCTGGACCCAAAAACAAGTGCACCACCATTGCCAGTTGCGGCACCGGAAGCTTGTATGTAAACTGTCCCCTTCTTGTTCCCAGCGTCCGTGATATCCTCAACGCTTTGACCATCCCCGAGAATGTGTAACTGCCGTGTCGGTGTGACCCCTAGTCCTACGTTCTCGGTATTAAAGATGTGAGGTCCGGTCCAGGTATACGCGTCTGTCTCATCAATTTCCGAAGCGGTAACTGAATCAGAAAGTAACGCATCTAACCCACCATTTTGATGCTGTGTGGCGTGTGGCTGTACCCGTCGCGTCTGTGCTGATAACCCCGGCAATAAAAGCAAACCAAAACTTAGGGCGAGTATAGTAATAAAACGTGTCATATGTTTTTCCCTTTCCTGTTACTGTATGAGGCTTGTCTGTATCCATACGTCTACGCTGCCTGCTGTGGCGTCTGCTACGTTACCACCGCCTGATGTAAACCTAGCTATCACAGGGTGTCCGGCTGCGGCCATGGTTACCGACCCAAATATGTTCTCGTCAAGAAACACCAAGTCACCAACCGCTTGAAAAATATTGTACGCTGCCACGTAGTACGTTGGACTCGCCGCAGTGCCGATAGATATTGTCATACTAGACAAACCACCACCCGTAAACGCAGCGCTGTGCTTGATGGTAATGGCGTGAACTTTTTGGTGCTGCAACGCTGTGAACAACGCTTCGTCTTCACTTGTATCAGCGTCGGTTAGCGCCGCTTCCCCTATGGTGAACTTGTTCCACGTGGGTAGCGTGCCACCCGCTGCACCAACTACCAAACGCTTATTCGTGTTATCCCATGACAGACCACTGTCCTCCGCGAGGAATCCGCTAGCGTCCGCAAAGGGGAGGCGGCCCTGTGTGTAGAAATTCTGTCCAGTAAGACTAACCGCCTTGCGGGGTACATTGTCACGTAACCCATTATGGTGGGCGGCTTCAATGGTCTGCCCCGCCGCTACTCCTCCGGGCCAAGATGCAGGCATAATATTTTCTCCCTTTCTATGCTAGTAGTCCGTGTGCTTGTAACCTGTCAATCAGTGCATCAATAGCAGTCCGAGCTTCCGCATCAACAGTTCCACCACCAGACGGGTCACTAATAGTCGCCCCCTGTGGCCCTACAACCTGTGTCCCATTGACATAGAGTCCGTTATTACCAGTAGTACTTGACCCTCTTATTATGGCACTGTTGGCCCCAACAATCGCTTGTACATCAGTGTTAGTAGTACCTTGTGTTTTGATGAGTCCTTCACCAGAACTGTCAACACCTAACTGAACTTTTCGGGTACCCGACGAATTTGCAACAGCGATAAAACCTGAATTAGCTTGCCCGAGGTCGTCATTGTCATTGGCGATATCTACAACGGTGTTACCACTACTGTTAAGATAGGCAGAACCAGCCGCAGCGGTATTAACCTTGTTATTTGTATCCGTATCCCCTAACGTTAACTGCCCGCCCACCATTTGAGCAAACGTGTTTACAGCATCATTCTCAGTGTAAAACCCAGTGCTGGCAGTTATTGTTGTAGTAACCCCGCCACTTGCAAGCAAAAAAGTTCCCGCTTGCATGTTGACACTGCTTATGGTACCGGCTTGAATTTGACTTGCCACCACGGTACCCAACACAGCTACATCAGCAGCGATACTTCCAGCTTGAATTTGAGCAGCCACTACGGTACCCAACACAGCTACATCAGCGGCAATGCTACCCGCTTGAATTTGACCTGCTACAACACTACCTAACACGGCTACGTCAGCGGCAATGCTACCCGCTTGAATTTGACCTGCTACAACACTACCTAACACGGCTACGTCAGCGGCAATGCTACCCGTCGTAATCTTACTCGCCTGAAGTGTGTCAATCTTTGCATTAGTAACAGCGAGGGCGTTTATATTAGCCGTCTTGATTTCTGCGGTGCCAATGTCAGCGGACAGGATCGCACCCGTGGCAAACACTGCGTCAATAGCTGTGATGCTGCCAGCTTGGATTTCCACCCCAGTGATAACCCCCGCTGCTATCTTGCCCGCTACGATAGCCCCCGCGTCGATCTGGGCTGCTTTGACGGCACCCGCTATAATCTTCGGCGTGGTTACTGCGTCCGGCCCAATCTTTGTTGTCGTTACAGCGGCGGCTCCAAGGATACTTTCGGTCACGGCACCAACAGCAAGCTTCGCTTCTTCCACAGCCCCCGCCGCAATCTTGAGCGCAATTACTGCATCCGTTTGCAACTCGTCTGACCCCACGGATAGCGGCGGTGGAACGGCTGTTGGAAATACTGGATCAGGTACAGCCACCCTGTTGATCTGTTGGATCAATCGGATCAAGTCAGACTTAACAGGGCCGACGTCAATCTTGTAAGACGTAGTGGAAGGACTGTCCTGCTCCTGTACTAAACGCCGAATAGTAAACGGAGTTTGGTCAAGGTTGTGGGCACTATTTGTGATCTTGACTTGCTGTCCAACTTCTAACCCATCCACATCCGTTTCAAGTGAGCCGCGCTGGGTCGGGAAAGCACGTTGTAAGAGCTGGACGTCACCGTACAATTCAGCAACGGTTGTATTCGTGATGGTACGATTCGTTATGACGGCTTCCATTGTCCGGCTGTATTGGTTAATGCTCTCAGCGTCCGTCCGGGTCACAACGATTTCAGTTCCGCCGCTGTCCGTGGTACCACGTACCTGAATACTATTTGCAGGATTGAAAAACTGTGAAGTGAAATCTGAAAACTTGTAGTGCTCCGCACGGACGGCAACCACCTTACGGGTAAGGCCATATCGTTCAACTGCGGATGCTTGTGTAAGCTGCGCGCCCCAGACGTGCAACCCGGAAGCTAGTATCCCTGTGTACGAAGATACGTTGTCAGATTCGGCGCAACCAATCTCGACAGCCATTGACGTAGCGACTGCGAGGGCTGTAGCGGAACATCGGTAGTACCCATCTTCCAAGGCTTCCATACTGGTGGCTGTTATCAGCCCATCTGTAGTGCCTACGGTACCCATAGACAGGTCGAAGTAGGCTTCAGTACCGTCGATGCGGAGAACCACGTTAGTGCGCTCTGACGGCCGCACAAAGCAAGAAAGGGTATACGGCTGGCCACTGGTTACTGAACCAGAAGCAAGAGCTTGAGCCACATAGTGGAACCCCGTGCCCGTTGTTTCTTCCAGCTTGTCCGCTAGTGCGGCGCGGCGCGGCCCCGGTGACGCGTGGTCGTTGTCAGCAATTGTAACGTTAGTCGGATTCCATAACCTGTAGTACACTTTGACGGTAACCGCGTCTATGTTTAGTGACGCCGCAGTTGTGTCATTGTCACGCAACATCACACCAAACGTAGACGCGTTCAGCTCTGCCGGGGTCCACGTGGTACCCCACAGAAATGAGGAACTACCGGACGTCACATCGGCGTCCGTAGTTTGGGGTAGCTGTACCCCTGTGTTTCTGGCACCAGCCAAGGCGGCACCATCCTTGGTGAGTCCTAACTGAATCTGACGTTGCGCCGCAGTGCCGCTAGTGCCGTTTCCTTCTACGATCACCTCAATACCTAAGATGATTGCTCGGGACGGTACCACGTTGCTGTACGCAGTGACGATCAGGTCGTCCTGTGTCGTTGTGTTGTACACAGCGCGCGCATCATCTGAGATAAATACGTTCGTCGGGTCAGTCCAATTTGTACCGGATGCCGCTGAGCCGAGGGTCGCTTCCGGACTCAGGGATACTACACCAAACTCTTCGGAAAACTGCAACAGGTTTTCACCATGCGGTTTGTCAGATAATTGAAAACTTGCGAGGTTATTACCCGGTGTGAAGTAATGTAACTCCTTGTCATAGTTAACCCTGTACTCGCCCCCGGTTAGATCGACGAGGCGGCGCATCATTTCTGCAAGGCTTAGGTTCACAGCGTCGAACGTATCAATTGAACTCTGAATGATTTCCAGGTTGGCCGAGCTTGTGTCAATCTCTGGCAGGTTAGCACCGAACTCCGTCTGCATAATGACACGGTCAGATACGCTAGTGTGCAATGACGAAGCAAGCGTAGTTTCCAGAAGAAGATTGTAGTCCTTTGCTGACAGCTTATACAAAACACCATTGCGGTCAATGCGCTCACGGGATACAGATGTCACAAACCCGCCGAACACTTTATCGCCGTCACTGTTAGTAACTATTACCTCATCCATTTCAACGGGCAAGGGATCACCGTAGGTTGCAGCGTCATATAATGACTCATCCCCGTCATATACAAAACCAGCCGACACAATAAATACTAAAATTTCCACAGTGGAGTTACGTCCTGACAAATCATTTGTTACCTTCATCTCGCTAATAACGTAGTCTGTGATCCCGCCGATGTTTACCGTAGTTATTACCATGATTCACGACTCCGTTTTTTCATCCGGCGTAGCTTGTTCATCTGTCGCCGTGCCACAATATGCTTCTGATACGCCGCGTCCACTGCGACACAGTATTCCTCGTACGTGTCAACCATGTTGTTAAACTTGATCAGGTCGGCCACATCGTTAACGTCTTTGAATGCGTCCACACCAAAGAGCTTTATCAGTCCGTTACGATGCTCAAGCCATATGTTGAAGTCACGTACAAACGCAATACCCGGACTATCAAAGTCAATGACCGTGCCCGGCATGAAATACAGGGAGCGTATACCCTCTTCAAGGGACATGCCTGGGGTGAGCACTTCTAGCATTGCGCGCGAGCGTGCTGGTAACTCTTGCACGTCCTTCAATTTTGGAATGGTTATTTGTTGAGCCACCAAAGGGGCCGCGAGCAACATCAGAAACAAAAGTATGTATGTCATAATTTACTCACCATCTACAAGTTAGTCGTCGCGCCACCGGCCAATTGTGCTTTATCCCATATGGCAGCAGCGATCTTGTCTATGTCTGCTTCGTCTCGTACTATCATCCCCGGCACGTTTACCGTCACACTCGGTGTAATGCTTGTGATAGCGCTGCTAATCCTTGGCAGGAAATCTCCTAATAGATCCCGCGAGCGTTCATTTGCTTTGGTATTGAATCCAAAGGCAAGTTCTGTTTCCATTGCCTTGGTAGCACCGGAAATCATCGGGAGAAAAGTCTTGATAAAATCTCGGGCTTCCTCATTGGCCTTGGTGTTATGTCCAAAATCAATACTTTCCAGCACCCGGAACAAAACCCCAATGACACCTTGATCCGCGCGGCCACCAAGAAACAATTGAGTGAACCGAGTACTATGTTCGATGAGGTCAAGAGTCTTGTTCATTGCCATCATCTGAAAATTACCAATAACGTCAGACACCGCACTAACCACCCCTGTTACAACGTTGATCGGGTTACCGGCACCAAGTATTGAGCTAGCCCCACCTAGGCCAGGGATACCACCACTGGGTACACCTGGGATACCACCACCAACTTCTGGAAATGGCAACGTGGTTGTAGAACCCCCACCGGGCAGACCCGGAATTGACACGCCCGGTATTTTTCCAACACTCGTTGAAACGCTGTTACCCACAAACCCAAACAAAGAAGCAAGCTTGTTAAACACAGCAGGCAACACCTTATCCTTCAGCTCGTTTAATGCTCCGAACAATTTGCCCACCAAAAACTCTGACACAAACCGTGTAAGGGAACCGGCCATCCCATCTTCCCCCAAAAAGATGTCAAAGAAAACAGATTTCAAATCACCGAAAACCGTACGGTAATTATCCGCTATGCCTGCTAGTTTGTCATTAGTGTCGTCAGTGAATGCCTGTAGTTCCAGAGCTTGATCAGCTAAGGAGTCTCGTAGTGCTTGCTCTTCAGACGCTAGGCCGTCCGCATGGGCCTGCCGCTTTTCTTCAAGGGCCACGAGTGCAAGACGCTTCCATTCCTCAAAATCCTCACCGCGCCTGTCCAAACTTTGCGTAAGCTCTTCTTCTTCTGCTGTCAACTTACGACTAGTTTCTTCGCGTACTTTTTCAATCCGTGCCAGCAGTTCCGCCTCGTGGGCTTCCTGGTCTTGCCGTTTACGATCAAGAGACAACCGCGCCTCTTCCTCACGTTCTTCGAGTTCACGTTTCTCAATTTCAGTAATGCGGGCCAAGTCGGTAGCAGTATCATCGATCCAGTCTTGATGCTCCCTGCGTCGCCGACTGATACTATCTTCTAGATCCCGCTCTTGGAACCGTAAGCTATCCGCAAGATCATTGCGCACACGGCTGATCTGTGCGGACGCGTCGTCAGCACCACGCTCTCGTATCCGAGCTATTTTCTTTTCAGCAGCTATTTCAAGCTTCTCGCGCTTCTTTGCGAAAGACTTTCGGGCATCTACTTCAAACTGTTTTAGATCCCGTGTTTTTTTCTTGAGGCTATCTTTGTTCTTACGGTCTTTGTCACTCAAGTCTTGCGCAGTATCACGCTTGTCATTACTACGATCACGCTGCAAGTCACGTTCAAACTCCTTAAGCTTATCTTGGCCCTTTTGTATAGCCGCAATAATACCGGCTACCTTTTCTTCTTCCTTACGGTGTAACTCCTCTGCAAACCGCTCAAACTTAACAAGGGAATCAGACGAAAATTCTTCAAACTTGTCAAGCCGGACCGCCAAACTTTCTTCGAAGTCTGCGTCCATGTCTGCCAAGACGTCACTGTGATCGTCTGCCAACTGTTTTATGGCACTGTCAATATCATCACTAAACGCAATAAACTCGTCAACACGCTCGGCTAAACTAACGCGTAAGTCGTCAGTCTGTGCATCTAGGTCGTCATTGTGCTTTGCCCGGTCAAAAAATGCAAAGAGTGCCTTCGTTACCCCTTTACCGAAATCAGTCATTATCGTGCTAACTTGATTCTTCCACGACTCAAAAATGCTCACTGAATCCTCAGTGTGACCTTTTTGGCTGGCCAAGATATCATCGAGCATACGCTGCTCTTCTTCGGCCAAATCTTGACCATTTTGCTGTAACGCCTCCTTGCGAGACTGCGTCATCTTTACCCACGCTTCTTCAATAGTGGCAGGCGTAGCAAGCCCTGAGTCACGGATCGTCTCAAAGTTTTGCTCAGCAGTGGTGGCCAAATCTTCAATTTCTTGGCGCGTCTTCAGTCCCATGTCTTCAAACGCGTCCGTGATCTTTTGTATTGATTCGGGAAGGCGTTGTTCAAAGATAGGTGCAAGCACTTCGGCGGCCTTAGCCGCAAGAGAAACGATACTGTCCTCAACCGCCCGTAAGGCCGGGCCGGATGCAGTACCAAGATCGCGCACAGCTTGCCTACTACGTTCCGTAACCTTAACGACTTCAGCCGACTCATCTGTAATGATGATGAGCTTGTCCTGCCACGCTGTGTACCGTGACTCTATAAGCTCCTCAAGCTCAAATTTGAATTCGATAAGCTTTTTCTTCTTCTTGTCGATAGCCTCAGCACCGTCCGCCGTCGCCTTGGTAATATCTATTTCGGCCTTCTCAACTAGGGGTGCGGCAAGCAAAGCATCGCGGCGCAAGTTAGCTAGTTTTATTTTCGTCCTGATAACCTTGGCTTCCTCTTCCGTCGCATCGTCAAGCAACTCAGTCATGCGTCGGATCTGATCACCAAGCTCACCAATTTGTTTGGCCGACGATTCAGCTGACGTACGGGATGCCTTCTGCTCGCGTGTTAGCGCGGCCTGTGCGTCCGTTGCTTTATCAAGAGCACCACCCAACACCTCAGCTTTGAAGGAAGCACGCTCCGTGGCTTCCGCTGACGCGTCCATGGCTGCCACACCCTCCGCCCGCAAGAAATCAAAGAGCGCGATCAAATCCTTATTCAAGAACTTAATCACTTCGATAAACATGTTAAAACCGGCGACTACAGTGTCAATAACAAAGCCCGCAACGGTGCTAAACACAGCCTTCAAAAACTTTAGGCTGTCCATGAGCCATGTCTGCTGTTGAACCAAGGCGACCACCCCGGCGACCACCTCAGAAATCTCTGTACGCCAGCTTATCAGTACAGCTATCAGAGCGACGACCCCAGCGATGATCCACCCTACCGGGCCGGTAAGTACCGTCAGCGCCGCTGTGATACCCCCAGCGCCAGCGATCCACCCTGTAAGAGCTGCAAAGCCAGCCGTGAGGGACGGCAAGATAATAAGCAGCGGACCGATAACCGTAGCAGCCGCGCCGAACGCCCCTATGATCAAAGCACCCCATTTAAGAATCTGAGGGTTGATTGTAGTAAACCATCTCAACACGTCTGCCCCTTTACGAAGCAGCATGGCAAAAAAGTCACCAACCCCGGATTCCACGATCGCAATCTGTACACCTTCCATCGCTGACTTGAATTCCAGGAACGCGCCGGTGAGCCCGGCCATCTGTGCGTCAGCAATACGCTTTGCTGTACCACCAGATGCTTCCAGCTCAAGTGTCAAAAGTGATAGCGCGTCAGAACCTTGGTCAATCAAGGCGGCCATTCCTGGCCCTGCCCGCTGACCGAATATTTGCATAAGGTCAGACGTGAAAGCGGTCGGATCTTGAAGACGAACCACACTATTCTCAAGCTGTTTCACGATACCGTTAAAACCTATGAACTGGCCATCGGCATCTTTTACATTTAGTCCAAGCCGCTTCATCGCTGTGCCTGCATCACCGGCTGGATTCAATAGTCTGGTAATGGCACCGCGCAAAGTGGTACCCGCCATGGAAGCCTGAATGCCCGCGTTACCCAACAGCCCAACGGCAGCCGCCGTTTCCTCAAACCCTACCCCAGCGGCCTTGGCGACAGGGCCAACAAACTTCATTGCTTGTCCCAACTGAACTAGGTCAGTGTTTGCGCTTGTGAATGTTTTAACAAGTACGTCATTAGCACGGCCAAGCTCCGACACCTCAAGGCCAAAGCCAGACAAAATATTCGAGGTGATGTCAGCCGCCGAGCCGAGGTCCAATTGAGCTGCCGCTGCGAGCTGCAATGTGGAAGGCATTGCCCCCAGAACTTCATTTGCATCAAACCCAGCCATAGACAGGAAGCCCATAGCGTCAGCCGCCTGCTTTGCGCTGAACTGAGTAGTGGAGCCTAGCTCCTTAGCCTGTGCTGTGAGCTGCTTAAGCTGCTCATCTGTGGCACCACTGACAGCCCCGACCTTGCGCATACCGCTGTCAAATTCAGCGCCCGTCTTCAGCATGAATCCGCCGAGCGCTACTACTGCAACACCAACGGCCGTCAGCTTGGTACCCATTCCAGTAAGCGCCGCGCTGTTGTTCTGAATCTTAGTATTGAAGCCCTGGACACGAGTGTTCAAACCCATAAACTTCTGGTCAAGCTTCGCACCAATAGCTGACATCCCGGACAGCTTACCCGTGACAGCAGTCGCACCCGTCTTGACTTTATTGAGCTGCGAATTTACGTTGCCCATCCCTTCGACGGCAATGCGGCCAATAATGGAAAACAGTTCAAACGCCATTGGTAATGTTCCCTTTATCCTTGTCAAGAGGTGTGGGGCCGTGAGGCCCCACCTATTTTGAATCGAGTGCTACTACACGGGCGGCCCGTGCGAGGCCCGCTTCCTTTTCGCGTCTTACGCGTGCTTTGATGTCCTCCCGCGTTTCTGTTTTTCCCTCGTCTTCAAAAAGCCCGTACGCCCGTGCGTACTCATTAAACGTTGGTGGCTTTGCTTTGTTGCCACCTGCTAGCGCCTGAACCAATGCTGTTACAACTTGCCAAGCACCCCATGTTTCAATGATTTGTAAGTCACGAAACTCGTCTATCTGGTTTGTAGTTATCGCACTCAACACCGAAGCGAACCTAGTGATGGTTAGCCTGTGTATATCAGCGTCTAGCCATCCGTACCTGCTTTGGATTCGGTCGTATTGTTGGGTGATAAACTCGGCTGTGGTTCTGGGGCTTCGCTTTCGGTTTCGGTCCCGATAAATGACGACCAAGCCACCGTACACTGTTCGAAAAAATCCGTCAGGTCCTCATGGCCGGACAAGACTTCGCACAGTTTCATAAGCGTGGTTGGGGGAAGTTTTTCAAACTCAGGGCCGGACATATCGACCAAGCTACCAAGCCAGCCAAGTGTTTCATCTCGACTCTTAACCATCAAGCCAGTAATGATCTTATATACCGTGGACATGCCGACAGCCGCAACGTCTACATTCCGACCCTTTGCATCCATAAACATCTTTTCCACTTCACTGACGGTGCCAACGCTTTCAGCCAACAGTGACAAAACGGTAAACACGTCACCCGTGTTAAGTCGCCTTACTGTTAACCCCGTTGTGTTTTTCGGTCGTTCTACTACTTCAATCTTCATCATAGTGTCTGCCTTTCATATGTGTTGCTTAGTCTTCGGTTTGTTTAGTTTTCATCTTCATCTTCGTCTTCGTTGTCTTCCGGCTCCGCATGAAAAACATGAACGGGTTCGTTGTCGTCAATAACCCGTGGGCCGAGAGCACCGTGGTCGCTGTTAGCGTCCACAAGCAACTCTTTCATACGTTCGACACCTTTCACCAGAGTCTCTAGTGTCAAGGGCATACGAACGATCGTACGGCCACTGAGGCGGGCTGGGTCCTTTACCAGAACTTCCACTCCGCCCGAGTCAGTAGCTTCAAAAAACAGGCCATCACCTGCATGAAAATATGGGTTGCGCATTTCTGGTCTCCTTTTCTGTCTCGCAGGGGGTTACCAAAATGTAACCCCCTGCTCCATTAGTCGCCGCTTAGGGGTTTGCAACGAGATGCATGATCGCAATCGTCAATGACACAACCCCTGTGTACGTTAGCTGTACAAACCCGGAGGAATCATTGAATCGTGAAGGCGGAAACGGTCCGATCATCATATCCTCTGCATTGGTTACCACCACAGTAATGTCATGGTCGGCACCCTGGTCACATAACGATTGCGAATTAGCAATAACGGACTGCGGACTTGAGTGACCATTTTTGATAAACACAAAATGCCGTCCATCGTTCGCAAACTGATCACCACCACCAGCCGCAGCCGCGTACGTAGTGAACACTCCCGAATGGTTAATCTCCTGTGCTGTCAATGTTGCCATGATTTCGTTCCCTCCCTTACTTAGAATTGTTGAGTAATTGATAGGGGGCCGAAGCCCCCTATCGGCTGTTGTCTACGTGTTGGGCCAACGGATTTCCCACGGCTCCGTGTCAAGGTCAGTATCGAGATAGTGACCAGTAACCTCGATTGCCAAGGTACCCTCATCCTTGTCCGTTGTGGTCATATTGAACGGCATGTCGAACAGCGCGTTCTTCACTTTGACAATGACCGGGAAGGACTGTCCAGACACCTCCGCCACAATGGCAATGTTAGTCAGATAATCACCCGACGCAATGACGGTCGTATTGCGGGTGATGTCGTCCCAGTTCGTCAGCGTCGCGCTAGCAGACGCAGGAAGCGAACGCTTCAACTGTGCAAGCGTAAGCTCCAACAGCGTACACGTGATCTTCGGGAACGAACGGATAATGCGCCGCAAATTCTTAACCGGCCCCAAAGCGCCGTCAAGTTCAATTTCCCGAATCTCTTGCTCGATCATAAAAGTAGCGCCGCCACGTGTGGCACCGATAAGCGCTTGGCCGCCCTCGTCATAGTTCATGTACAGCGCGCCGGAGTCCAAGACCAAACGGTTCGCCGTGTTTGATGTAATACCATGTTGTCTTGCCATTGCAAAACCCCCTTTGTATTGTTACGATGTCAAAAACGTCTGCAAGTATTTTCGGTAACCCCGTAAGGAAAACCGCTGTACTAGGTGCATGACGTTATCTTCTTCATTCGTTTCATCGAAAAGTGTTTGGCTGGACTGCCACGCACGCATACCATCGTAGTCATCAGTCGTAACGCGCTGTCGGTCAAAGACTAGCGTGGTAGCCCGCGCAATATCTTGAAGCCGGGCTGCGCTGTGTCCCTCATGCAGGTCCCACCAATCAAAAGTCAAATCTATCTCCACCAACAGAAAATGCTCGCTGCTACTGGGGTTCTCATTGTTACCAAGATTAAATGCACCAAAGGGAAACCCCTTTATGTCTGATGGTGGGCGGCCCTGGAAGAACGATGGTAGTCCTGTGGTATAAACGAAAAGCTTCTTGGTTATATCACCATCCCCGAGCACGAGTTCATGAATGGTAGCTGGTAATGTGTCAGCCATTTTAACCCCACCCCTTCCTAAGTATCACGCCAACAGCGCCCGCTTCCTCATTGAACACTGGTAGCATAAACGGCCTTGGATCCATCGTCCTAGTTCCAAACTCCAACCAAAATGGATAGCCCTCCGGTGTTGCTGATGTGCCACCTAGCGGCTTTGGTCCCACTCTTGCTTCAATGGTGTCACTTAGATCCCTGTTAATCTGAAATATGATCGAGTTGCGCAAGGTACCGAGACGGGACGCAGGCGGCTCACCCGGCGCTGACGCGGTGTACAACGTCTTTGTACCTGGAACACGATACACGCGCCCGCTACGGTTGCCAGTTAGCTTATTCTTAATCTTACCCTTTAGGTATATTGCTCCGAAGCCCACGTTCTTTTCCGCTATAGCTGACAAGTCGGCCATGACTTTGCTACCCTTCCAAGTCATTTTGAATTTGCTGGCCATTATAATCGTTTCCGTTTTGCTGACTGGTCCATAACCAGCACAGATAAATACCTATCACGTTGCTTCAAATCTTCCACGCTGATAATGTCAAACACAGGTGAGTCAGAAGCGTCATTGGTAACGTCAAACATTCTCATGTGTTCATCTATCACGTTTCCTTCATCGCCGCTATCGCGCATCCGTACCCGGTGGGTTACGTCGATGCTGTACGTACTAAACCTGTTACGTTCTCTCAGGCTTATGGTAATTATTTGACATGGAAACTCGCCAACGTCTTGCCACGTTACACGGTGCCCCCCTTGACCGTCAGAAGTTTGTAACTTTTTCTGGACAAGTACCGTATGACGAAATGAACCAAGAGCTGCCATTAAAGTATGAACCTTTCATAGGTGGCCAACATGTCTAGCGCTTCTGGTGGCAGTGACCTGATCCGTGTACGTCCACCACCACCCGATTCAAAACTAGTCATATCACCCGGATTCTCAAACAGGTAAGCCACCACCATATCAAGCGCACGCACCATAGGCATCGCATGGGAACTTGTAAGCAGTGCGTCCCTGTCAGCGGCGTGCCCTGCAACGTAGGTTATTTCCATACCACCGATACCACGGGTGCTAGGCCACGTCGTACGCGGGACCAAACTTTGTCCTGTCAGGAAGTACGTGCTAGCGTCCACTGTGGTCGTAGATGTTGAGTCCAGCGTGGGGAAATACTCGACGCTTGTGACACTGATAGCCTCCTCTAGGTGCAATGTAATTATTGCGGGCATTACACCACCGGCCCCCAACAATGAACCCGTGGCTGTATGAATCTGTTTCCACGTCTGCGAAATAAACAGTTGCGACGTAGCAAGTTCAATCCATTGCCGGGCCTCTGGGATGATGCGGGTTATCAATGCGTCATGTCTTGCGTTCTCCGGACGTATGCGCAAGTTAGACTTCGCCTGCTCAACTGTGAGGGGCTCCTGCGTCGGTGCCGTTACAAGGCGGAACACAACACCACCATCACGCGGCGTCGCGTCACGGAAATCGGACTGGCTACTAAACAAATACTCAGTTGCTGAACCCATAGCTTTCTTAACCCCCCTGTTTAGTTCACGTCCCACGCAATCAGTGTCAGGTGCGATATTATAATATCCGGGTTTCCTGAGCCACTATCAATGAAAACCTCCAGATAGTCATTCGTAGCAAGCTCGACAATGTACATATCCGAGAGCGCACCAACGTCTGTTCCTGTACCGATCTTTCTGCTAGCGGCGGAATCACCGATAGGCGTCCCGTTCTTTGCTCCTTCAACTATGACTATGATGTTGTTTGTGTCCGAGGTGAAGGAAAGATGAATAGAGAATATAAAATGCCGTGTAAGGGTACCGATGTATCTCAGTCTTCCTTCCACGGGCTCATCAAAAAGTTCATCTTGACCCGTCAGATCATATGTCCCGACCATCTTGATAGGCACACCCGACGTGTTCGACGTGGTACCTGTAGATGCGTGAAGTCCTCCGTGGCCGGTTGCTACACCCATTGGTCCTGGGCCTGAAGATGAAGTGACATCCTGGGCTAACAGGCTAGGCACCATGAACAAAAGGAACAACAGTTTCATAAAGGGTTTCATTCCTATTCCTCCACCCATACTAATGTCCTAGAAATCTCCCCTGTAGTTGACGCGGTGCGCAATGATACGTTTTTCGTTATCCCATTACCAGACATTTTTATGTTGGTCATGTCAATAGTAAGAGTCACACCGGCGGCCATACGATAGACGATGATCGTTGTACCGGCCCCTACGTTACTCGTACTAAACGCGGTCGCTGTAGGGGCCGTGTTGATCGTCTCATCCAGTGTAACCTCGGTCGCGGCGGTAGTAGTAGCAGCGGTACCGTCACGCTCTAGCGTCACAACACACGAATTCTCGCAATACAAGACCGCAGAATCGAACGTTACCTTATTGGCCCCGGTTGCTGGTTGCTGAACTGTTAGGGTACTAGCAGCGGCGGCAAGGTCAATGAAATGGTATACGGAAAAACTCCGCTTGGCCGCCCACGCAGGGGCGCTCAACACCATGAGTGAAATGATCAGCTTACTTAGTAACTGCCGCATGTTTGGCCTCCTGTTGTTTGGCGCGTAGCATAGCAACCCTGCACTCGTCACAAATGCATTTTTCCGGGTGTGCCATTTTCTTGTTTCTGTATGTCGTAACATCATCCATAATTTCTACCCCCTTAAGGTGTCAGGCTTGGGGGCCTTGCGGCCCCCTTACCCTTTGCAGCCTCACGTCTCCAAATGGTCACCCTACTTCTTAGGGATCCCAATCTGCCGTCACCGTAGTGTCAGCAACCCGGCTTTGGAAGCCCGCTATCTGTGCGTTAATCGTCACGTCCTCGTTCGCCGTGTCAAGCAAGCGCAAAATAGCCGTACCAGTTGCGTCAGTCAAAACCAACCAAGCATCCGCAGCAATCAAGATACCTGCGATCTCACCCGTGGCAAAAGCAGGGGCCGTCGAATGTGTATGCGTCGAACCCGCCGTACCATCAGCAAGGTCCGATAGCCACACATGCAGCAACACCAAGTCAGTCGGAACGTCACCATCAATAGTTCGTACTTCGATGGTTACGTCAACGGTATCGGCGGCCCCGCCGTTTCCGTTAGCAGCGACAACAGATAGGATCTTCAATTGAAGCGCTGTTTGATTTAGCTCCGTTGCTGAAGCGGACACAGTAACGCCTGCGAGCTTCAACACAGCACCGGAGCCGATGTCAAGCTCATCGCCGCCCTGTGCCATCGTGATATTCACATTGTGATTTCCTGCCATAATAATGGCTCCTTTCGATTCTCTTTTTTTAGGTCATGGCAAGGGGGCCGGAGCCCCCCTACCAGTCAGGCCGCCCTAGATGAATTTAGACGGTGTGGTCGGCGCACGATGCGGGTTGCTCAAGATACAAGCCGCCCCAATCAAGTTCGCTCCGGATCCAGTCGCCACAGTGTACGTCATACGGACGTAACGCTGAGGGCCGTTGTACCCGATCTGAGCCACCTTGGTGTCGTCGTCAGCCGCAATGGCCAGGTCGGCTTCAAGGCCGAGCAGGTTAGCGTCCGCAACCGCCGTCCAATCGGAATCGTTAGGCGAGTCTTCAATTAGAATCGTAGCCACCAAGTCATTGAGCAGTCCATTCAAAAGAACGAACATAGCTTTCTCAAATCCCTGCGTGTCAACTGTAATCCCAACACGGTCGGTCGTGTTAGTTTGGCTAACGGGTGCAACCGCATTAACAACTTTCATGTTGCTGTAACTGTCAAACTTAGGCATGATATTTCCCTCCTATGGGTAGGTTTTTCTGTTGTGTTGGTAGGGCCGGGGTCAGCCCGGCCCTACCGGGTCAGTGTGGCCTAAGCGCCACAGGTCAGTGTCTTGATGGCTTGCGGCACGATAACCTGTCCGCCTACCCGCTTGCGAGCACTGTACTCAACAGCGCCGGTCGCCTTGCTGGAGAAAATGTCCGTGATGATTTCCATAGCGATACGATCGACAACCGTGTACGCCACGCGGAAGTCACCAAACACAGCAACCACGTTGCTGGCACCGATAGCAGCCATCGCATCGGCGGCCACGTACGGGCGCTCCAAAATGGTAGCCGGACGAGCATCCGTTTGAATACCAGCCGCCCACAGGTAGTTACCCTGTCCATCCTTGAACTGCCGGATGAGCCGGATGGTGTCACGCTTGAGCACCCATGACGCGTTCGCCATGTACGGGTCAAGAAGCGAGTAGTACACACCGATCAAATCGTCCGCTTCAAATGACGCCGAGATACCGGAGTCAGTATTGCCCACAGAAGAATCGGTCGTGAAGCCAGCCGGTTTTCCAATGCCGTTACCAGTCACAAAAGCCACACCCTCAGCCCTTGCAAACTGCTCGACAAGGTTAGCCCGTATAAACTGCTCCATGTTGAAGAAGCTGTCCTCAAGATCCTCACGGGATACGTTAACTTGCCCATGCTGCTCATGCGCCGGAATTTCCTCACGTCCGAACACAGTACCGGTCGTCTCCGAACGACTGCCCAGCTCCGCAACCCACACGGCGGTTAGAAAACCAGTCTGACGAGGAATCTGAACAGAACGGTTCTGAGTCGTACGCGCAGCAAACAACGCACGAACAGGGTTCTGCTCCTGCAAATCGACGATCAGCTCTTCGACGAACTCGGGTGGTGCGTTAAACCCGCCGAGGGTATCAGTACCAACCTGAAGCGTCTTCTTGCTCATGGCGTCCAACGTCGGGTCCGACTTGACCATCTCGTTGTATTCCGTGACGACGGTTTCCAGCTCGGCCTTCTGCGAACGGTCATAGTTCATAACCCCCGCAACTTGCAAGCATTTGAAGAAGAGGCTCGTACGCTCCTTCTTGCCACGTGCGGCGGCATCAGAATCCGAAACGTCATACTTGCGCTTACGCGCCATGTCCGCATCGAAATCTTCAAACTTCTTGGTCATCTTAGTTTCGATGCCGTCGAGGGCAGTACTCAGCTTCTCAACCAAGCCTTTGGTTTCCCCAAGCTCTTCCCCGTACTTTTCGCGCTCGCCATCAGACGTTTCAACAGCCTTGCGAAAATCAGCAACCAGCTCATGGAAATCCTGCAACTCCTTGTCGTCAAGAATGTGGTGTCCTTTGCTGGACGCACTGGCAGCCGCAGCCTTCTCTTCCGCAGCCTTCTTCTCTTCGAGTTCAATCTCTGCTTTAGTCTTAGCCATTATAGGCCCCCTTTTTCCGTTACGTACCAAATCAAAAACCGCCTCCGGCATTACTTATCGTCAGCGGATATCCAATCTCTGAAGCGGTCCTGGTAACAGGGTGCCCTATGGAAAATCCTCCAAGCTACACAGCTTGGTTAACTTGTGTGTCTCTTCAAAAGCGCCCGCATTTCGCGCATTGTCTTTCGACGTTGTAGCGCCTTCAACTCCGCACGCAAAGTGTCAAGTTTAATGTGCGGCATTTCGGCCGCGTTGCTTGCGTCGTCTTTGTCACATTCATTGTTGTCGTTACTTGCTTCAGCGTCCTCCACGTTTTCGTCCGATTGACTCTCGTCAGTGGACACGTCGAACTTCGCTTCCAGATCTTTCAAAAACTCATTGCTGCCTACTGAGTCCAGAGCCGCCTTAACAGCGCTGTAAACGATCACAGGGACTTCATCAATAACATCCAACACAAGACACCTGAAGGCCCCCGCCTGCGTCGCTGCCTTACCGTCAACAAAAGCAAAGGCCCCTGTGTACTTGGCCCAAGTCTCTTCCGGCCAAGCGGCCATCGTGATACCGTCGCCGCAGTAGTCACGCCACCTCTTAGAAGCCATCTGCTCATCGAACTCGCGCTCCAGATCAGCACACGCTTCGATACGACGGATAGCAGACTTCACATCAGATACCAGTGCCAGCTCATTAGCCGGAAAAACAACCACGCTGATCTCACGCAACTTGACTTCAAGCAGTTCCAAGATGCCATCTTTGCGCAGGTTTTTCTTGATAATTGAAAACCCGATGCTAAGGCTGTTCAAAATGCCTTCACGAATCTTAGTCCGCACAGCTTGTGCAGCATCGACCGAACTGAAAAACGCTTTGAAAAACAAACCGTCCGGCGTTTCCTTTAGTTCAATAATGCTACCGATCACCGCGTCAGTACCACCGAAGATCCGGTGGTTGTCCATCAGTGGTAGTCCTTTCTTGGACGCCTTAAACGCTTGGATAGTTCGCTTGAACGCACCGCGTTTCATCACCTCACCCTGGAAGTCTACGTTGCCAAACGCATTGGCCAACCCTTCGACGGTGCCGCCGGGGAAGCGCTGTCCGTCATCATCGTGTACCTTCAAACTTAGCCCTTCAATGAATAGCTGTTTGCACTCGTGGCCTTCCGCTTCTGTCCGGGCCTTATCAAAGTCATCCGATATGATCGTAGGCGTGCCGGATGCCGTGAGGTTTACGGCAGTGTTTTCTTTTTGGTCACCATTGGTTGCTTCTTTGTCATGTAGTACCATTGTGATTCCCCCTCAAAATGTTGTGACCATGTTTACGTACGCTGGTCATCAGAAACTTGAATTTCTATGTAACCCTTGCTTGGCACGGTTTGTATCTGGCCTCCGACGTACGTTATTTCAAATTCGCCGTCAAAGATGTCCTCCGTATCTGTGTCATTGGGCTGCCAAACATATTCAACCTTACCTAAGTCAACATCTAAAATTGTCACTGCGCCGTCCACAATCTTACCGTTGCCCATATGAAACAAAACAGTAGTACCAGACGGCAAAGGGATCGCGGTATTGTCACGCTGCCGCAAGAACACGCGGAGCGGCGGTGCAGTGTCACCTTTCTTAATGAAAAAGTCTGGCATTTTTGGTCCTTAGTCTTCCACCTTAGCCACGGAAAATGAACCGCCCGCAAACGCTAGCGGATAGTCCAACACAGGTACACCATCATTCGACACTACAGAAGCCACGGAAAATGAACCGCCCGCAAACGCTAGCGGATAGTCCAACACAACCGCTAGCGGATAGTCCAACACCGGAGCGGGGTCTGCCCATTCCTGAATCAGCCCAAATAATGTTAAAGCTGCTTTCATTATCTTGCAAAGGGCACAAGCCCGCCTCCTATCAAATCCTGTACTCTAGTGGCTGGCCCTCCTGCCGTAAAATCCACCTCAAGCGTTGCTACCGTGTTCTTCGTTGCCGCATAATCGTCCCAATCGAACGTACCATAATTTCCTGCCTCAGAAGCGCCAAGCATTGCGAACCGGATGTCATTATTTGATGCCCAACCGCCACGATCAACAATTTCCTGAACGATTGCTGTCACGTCGATGGTTTTGCGGCCCGTGGTCGCGTGAATCGTACCGATGTCCACATTAGCCGTCGTCGGTGTAATCTGCGTCGGGCGGTCGGTTTGAGACCAAGCCGGTGCGTCATCGACATCATCAGCGGATACCGTAGTATTATTATTTGAACCTGTGTTGGTCACACGATTCAGACTTATCTTTAGGTTAGCAAGGTCAATCGTATCTGCCTGATCTACACCCAGAGTCGTGAACCGTAATCCGCCCTGGTTATCATAGTAGGTTTGCTGATGACCACCATAATAATAGTGGAATAGATAATCACCTGATGACTGATCTAGTGCGTTTGCAGTCTCAGTTACATCGTCCAGATCCGCCCCGATTGATTCGGTAATGTCAGGATCTATCTCAATAGGATATATTGCTTCGCTGCTACGAATTTTCCTACGTTGTGTATCAAGCCGAAACACGTCACCTGTCCATAGCTCCGTTAGTCGCTCACGTCGAACATTTCCTATTGGGGATAAGGGTTCAATTGTCGTCTGCAAATCAATCTCACGACGAACGTTCCTAAGCAGTGGTTCGATTGATCGCCCGGCGTCCGCCTTATCCGCATTATCACGACCCCACGATCGGGTGTAGCGGAGAGTGTCAGTTGATTGCTCAATTAGCCAAACCAGCGAGCGGGGAGAAGTTGCGTCCTTGAGCCGCTTGTAGGCTTGCAATCTACCCATTACAGGAATCAAAATTATGTCAATACCCGGTATAGCATCCTGATAGGTAATGCGACCACCAGAAATAATAGGCTTTACATCACTCGCAGGAATACCGTCAGCGGACAGTAGGGTGAACCTTAAAATGCCGCCGTCACGTTTGCTTTCAACTTCGTAAGTAAGGGGGCCAATGACACTTGCACGTAGAATATACCAAGCATTTTTAATGCTAGCAACACCAACCCTCTTTACAATTGTCTCATCCGGGTTAAGCCACGTAAACGCCCCCCCTTGTTCCCACGCAGGTACGTCGTCCGGTACGTGTACCGTACGAATCATGGAAACCGCACGACGAGAGTTAACTCCTGTCTGAAACAACTTGCTAGACCGTCCCCTAGCCTCAACAATCTCTGAAGTACCTGGAGGCGTAGGAATAACAGTTGACTCAATCTCTTGGTTAGGCATGGATGGCCTCCGAACGAAATCGGTACAAATCAGGATTGCAGGGGGTCACATCCCAGTTAATATCCCAATGTCCAAGCTTCTCCATGAGTTCATGCTGCGGGCTCATGACCAGCGCTCGGCTATCAATGACCACCACCTCGCGCACGTCCCGGCGGTTTTCCAATTGCTTCTTTGCCTCAGAACACTCGACTGCGATTTGTTCAGCAGTGGGCGTTAGGTCTTCGAGAATCGGATTGCCTAGCTCAGTGTCAAGGATGATCGAGATCCGCTCATCGTGTAGACCGGCTTCGTTCGATGCCACTGTTTCGCCCAGGTCTCGTATCATGAAAATAACACGATAATCATGCACGGCCAGCCGACGCAGGAAGGGCACCACTAGCTTGATAGCCTGCCCGTCGTACTCTCTAGGGAACAGCGGGTCCCGCATGGCCTTCGAAGATAGTTCATATAGCCGTGGGTTGAATTGATACTCGTCACTCGACTTGAGACGGTTCAAGCGCTCGCGTTCTTCGTCCCACGCAACAGGCACGCCCGACGCCTCCAAGACCTGCATCATCAGGGACGTGTTTTGCCTCATGTAGCCTGTAACTATAGTTATCATTGAGTTACCTGAATAATCCCTTTAGTTCGTAACTGTGTAGTACGTTACAACAATGCGAAGCGCACCACTTGTAGGTACCTCGGATGTAAGGCGTAAGTCTTCATTGTCATCGCCGATGCCTATGATGCCAGACGCACTCCCCTTGACGATTCCCGAGCCGGGTGCAATACCCGGATGGCTCAGCACGATCCCAATAATGCCACTTGTAGACACGGCCGTCAGTGTAGCCGTAGCAAAGCCGATGCGAACCCCCACATCCACGCTTGTAACATTGTCAACCGTGGCGTCAATGCCGGTCACCACAATGATAGTTCCTGCACTAACCGTGATAAGCGCGGCATCCGTTTGAGCCGTCGTAAAGTTAAACTCTTCTGACACAATGTTTGGATGCCCCCCAAGGTAAAAAGGAATACCCTGTCGAGATGCAAGCGCGTCCACACGGTCCGCCGCGTCTACGTTAGTAGGTGCTGCTCCAAAGCTTGACGCTCGGTAACCCTGTTTTAGAGGGTTACCGGCATCAGGATCACCGGAGGCAGCTTTGCCTTCAATGTTAGGCGACGAGTCAAAAATGTTGTCAGCCATCAGTTACCCCTTACTTAGTCTTCGTAGTGAAAGACAATGTGAACGTCAGCGGCTAAGTTGTCACTGAGGTTTGTAACTGCTACACGGAAATTATCCGCGCCCCCCGTGGTACCCGTTTGAACAAAGTCACGGTGCGAAGGTTTGTACTGCACAAATACCCCAGCCTGTGCACCAAAAATACCCAAGCGTCCGGACTCAACAGCGTTATCAACAGTATGAAGCTCACACTTGATAGGCACTGTTGACCAAACATCAATCGCACTAAGCTTTTTACTGGCAGCTTCCGAACTATCAACGTCTACGGATGCACCGGCGGCCAATGCGGCAGCCGTCTGTGTATCCGTTACAGGCGCGGTCGGTGTGCTAGAGCCCGCACCGGACAGGATATCAACCTGAAGGTGACCGGCGTCGTCAACTTCAACGCGGTTCCAGTTCGTGTTACCACTATCGAAACCCATCAGATACGCGCCGATCGGCAACACGGTCGGGTTAATGTCATCATCCGCCATGGCCGCCACAGCAGTAGACGAAGCGAACTCCGTAGTCACATCGTTGTTACCACCAAGGTTTACAAGCGCGCCGTCTGTGGCGTCGCCTTTCGCCCTATCCCACGTGGCACCGTTCCACAACATCCCAATCGAAAGGACAGGTGCCGTTGTGGGGTTGGCAAACGTGTCAGCCGCCGCAGCAGCAGCCGCAAGTTCCGAGTCAACGGGAAGCGCTGACTGATCCGATGCAATCGCAACCGGGATAGAGGCTGCCATGGCCTTCTGTCCCTGTGCTTCAATACTGCCACCGGACGCTGTGAGCCTTAGATTTACGCCCTGTCCAAGTTCTGTTCCGCCTCCCGTGTCCATATCGACAGGGAAAATAACTGATCGCTGGTCGGCCATGATTTAGCCCTCCTTTTCTTGTGGCGCATCAGCGTCACGTAATTGTCTGATTTCTTCGGTTAGCGTATCAATGCGTAGGTTCGTAGCGGCAACGGAATCAGCATGAGTCTGGTCACGTAGCTTAGCTTCAAGCTCAGCAATTTCAAATCGTTGTAACTGTACACGGTGCGTGGATAGCTCCAACTCTTTCTTTCGAAGTGTGAGCTGTCTAGTAACTTCCACCAATACGGTACCGTGCTCTGTAACGTCCGCCATATCAAAATTCCTCCCCCTACGCCTTTTCGTCAAACATGAAGGTCACATATACATCGGCTACTAGGTTGGGGCTAAGGTTTGTCACTGTAACCCTAAAGTTATTGTCAACACCATCCCCCACTAGCTCTATGAAACTTTTGTGCGGTGTATCCCACGTGTACGTCAGTGCAGTAAAGAAAACCGCTTTTGTAACTAGCGTGACATTGTCCCGTGTCTTAACTTCCCACCTACACGGTACTGACGATGAAACCAAGACTGAAGCCAATTGTCCGGTCAAGCCGCTAGATATCAAAACGGAGTCAATGTCAACTGATCCACCAGCCGCTAGCGCCGTTGAAAGCTGGGCATCGGTTACCGGCGCAACCCATAAGACGGGCCTTGTCACCAACCCATAGTCGTTCGCGGCAGGTTCTGCATTCAGTACACGTGATACTTCCAGCGCTGCGGCCCCAGATATTTGGCCACGCTCCCGATGTACTGCGTTAGACCCAACTGTTAGTTCTTCTGTGTCAATCCTTTTACCGGCCCCATCGGTAGCAAGTCGTATTGAACTGTTTGCCATAATTGACCCTTAGCCCTTGCGCGGTTCGTATGTCGTGGTGCATCGGCAGTTCACGATTTCCGCGGCGGAGGCCCCTAACGTCGAATCACCTGGAAAGCGTAACTTCCCACCCGGCAAACTAAACGCTCCTTTTAGGGGTACTGTTTTTCCGTCAGCCCCAATGTGCGAACTACGAACTCGAAAATCACGTGAAGAAAGCCACTTCTTTACAAACCGGGCAGACGGCAGAAACCGCTCTGTCGAAAAGTGGTTGCCCGCGTTACTTGCTGATACCACCTCGGTGCGCGCAATCCGAAACGCCCGCGCCTTGCCAAACGTGCTAGCGTCCACTAGGGCCGCCGCGATCTGGTCTGTGGTTAGTCCGTCCACAATGCTACGCTCGACCAAGTTCTTCACGAACGCAACGGTTGCATCTGTTACGTCTACGATGCGCTGACCTGTTTGCGACGCGATCCAAGCGCGTGAGCCCGGCGTCTCCTCAAAAAAGTCGGCCCGTTGTTCTTGCCGCAGTAAGCGCCGTGCTGCCGTCGCCGCACGCTCCCCAAAGGTTTCAGCCACAGAGTTGTACAAGCGCCTGTACATGGCTGGCAAGCTAGCCTTCATGGTGCTACGGATAACCGCAGAGGTGCTGGGTATGCTTCCCGTTGATCTGTACTTGGAAGATACCCGTATGGCTAAACCCGCAAGCAATGTTTCAAACCGCTTGGCCCACAGATTCTCAAACGGGCGGCGGAGTGCGTCAAGTGTTTTCCACGAGAGCACACGCTGCATCTCGTCAAGCCGCCGTGTATTGCCAACTATGATGAACGGGTACTGTTGAGTTTCCGCAGCAAACCTGACGCCCACACCCAAGGCTGCGGCCATGACACCACGTTTGTATCGGGTGGTGAGCTTTTGCATAGCAGCGCGCATTATCCCTTGGCCTCTTCAATCTTCGCTGCGATTTTCTCATCGTACACTTCAGTCAACTCCCTGGCTAAAGCAAGCCAAAAACCACTCGCTTTACTCTCGTCACTAAACCTCAAGTGAACTTCGGATCCCGTTTGATCCGACATAACTAGCATCACACTTCCTGTGTTACTGGAAACACTCACACGCGCCATTATTGGAGACAACATTTGAACGATCACTACACGCCTCCCTTTAGTACACGCTGACGGCCGCGCTCAATAGCGTCAAGCAACTTGCTCGGCAGTGGCAGAGCCTTCTGTATGTAAGGCCGCGTTAGGCGCTTAGGCGCGTCCGTGTCGCCACTATCAAGTGTCTCTCCACTTAGCACAGCGGTGATCGGTACCATGGTTCCTGGCACGATCGGTATGTCACCCCACTCTACATCCTCAAAGCCTAGGTCAAGGTGTGCGTTAATCGCGTTCAAACTAAAGCCAAGCTCCTGTAGTTTTTGCGCCGTCTCAATCTTTTCCTTGAATACCTCACGCATCGCGGGAACGTTGCGGATGTTGTACCTGACGCGGATGTTATCACCATACAGGATAGACACCCGCATATTAAGGCCGGACTGAATCTTCTCCAGCAGGTTGATAACAGTCTCTTCCCAAAAGGATAGGCGCGCAATTCTGTAATTCTCAAACTTAGGCCGCTCACCAGCGCCCACCACCTCGGGCGGGACGCCAAACAACGCACAGATTTCTTGTGCGTTCATGAGCCGTTGTTTGCTAAACTCCATGTCACGTTGAGACACAGACATTTGTTCCCACTTCATACCGCTTTCAAGCAGCATGGGCCTGTGAGCATTGGCGCGGCTAAACTTGTTCTCAATCTGTTCCTTAAGGGTCAGCTTCTGCATCGGGCTGAGACGTTTTCCTTCAGGAACGATCAACGCGCCGCTGGGTTGAGCCGCGTTCTGAAGCATCACCTTGTTCCAAGATATTGCACTGTTTTCTGTGTCAATGATTCGCGCTCCTGCTTGTATCGGTGGCATACCCCGGTACTCGTTTAGTGGGTCAATAAATTTCCAGTGAACAAGTTCATCAGGGCGGTAAACTATTTTCTCCCCCTGTACTTCCAAGATGTACTCACGTATAAAGTGATCCCGGTCAGGTACAATCTTCATCAAGTCGGGACGCAAAGGAAAAAGCTCAAGGGGCTCACCCTGGTCATTGTTTTCGCCACCCCTTACGATTTCAAAAAAGACGGTGCCGGCCAATAGCAAGTATACGGACCACGCCTCGAATAGCTGTGTGCCATCCATAATCCGGTTCGGGGTCTTAAGCAACTTCTCTAGCGCGTGTCCCGGTAACGGTCGCTCTGTACCGTCTGCCTGTACTTCGTACACTTCCCATGGAACGGAGCTGACAGCCTCAGCTATTTCACGAACGCAGCGATATACCCAGACGAGGCTTTTATAGCCTTCGTTGACATAGTTCTTATACTCAAGGGAAACCCATGTGGGCGTGCTGCTCGCGGCCCCCACCACAGAACGGGCAAAGCCACGGCTTGCTTTAACGTTGAAGTACGCTGCCTGAATAGATCGAATCAGGTGTTCGAAGAAACGCATATGTCAATAGGATATCAACGGTTTCAACTTTTCTTATGCGTCTAAGTTGTTTTATTTGAATGGAACAGAAAAAGGGCAGCGCCCCTAGCAGACGCTACCCAATAGGTAAACCCCTAACCCTACTTACTGCAAGCCGCGCGGCTTCGTGTCGCAAGGCTGGGTGGAAACGTAGCGGTCGGCTTTGAAACACAGTACCCTTTCAAAACGAGCTTAACCTGTGTAATGGTGACCGCATGGTACGGGTACTTCAATGGTCCGTAACCCCGCAGGTTTCGATTCACCTGTACGTTGATAAACTTGACTTTCAGCAAAGCACCGAAGCTCTTGTCGCCTGGCCAGATGCGCTGACCATATGACAGATAGAAAACGGGAAGCCCTGTTTGATACTTGGTACTCACCGATTCCAACAGTGCCACTTTACCCGGCGTAAACGAAACAAATTCCCCGGCGTCGCGTGCGTCTAGTACAGTGTCTGCATCGATAGGCCCACCCGGTTCAGAAACCATCTCCGGCGTTACAATACCGATAAAGTTTCCAAGCTCTTCCTCCCAGATAGTCTGAGCAGCCCGCAAGTTGATGCTAATACGCCCACCCGGTTTCTCCGTGACCGGATACTTACCAAACAACACCACGAAGTCTTCTGGGGCTCCGCGCGCCTCCGTCGGATCTGATGGAAACTTGGCGTTGTCTTCCCCACAAAGCTGCTCAGGTGTCATGCCCGCAGTGAATGGGCTTTGCCTGACGTTACGTCCGTCGTCACAAAGAATAAACCACGGTGTACTCGGATTGGGAATCGTCGCAGCAAGGCCGCTGATACCTGTCAACGCTACGGCTGCAAACAGCAACCCGGACAGGATTTTCGTCAGTCTGTTCATAAGTGTTCCCCCTTAAGGGTTGGGCAGGGCTGAAATAAGCACTGTGCGCTCAGTGTGCCACTACCCTCAAGATTATGAAGGTTTTATTGGCCGCCCTAATTCGCGGGTGGCCCTTCGCTTTTGCTAACGCATTGGCTTGTGATTCAAGCCCTGCCCAACTGAACTTAGTCTACCCCACTACTTCACAAATCTTGATGCGTCTAAGTTACTTCGTAGATTCAAATAGAGACTTGGCATGGTATGGCTTGCGTCGTAGAAAGCGCAGCTTGGTTTCGTTAACAGGTAGGGCGGCGCGGGCCTTACGTGGGTCACCCTTTATGAATACAAGCGCATACTGATGCTGAGGGCCTACCTTGGCGGAGGCCCGCATATACTTGTTCACACGTACTGGCAAGCTACCGATAGGTGTCACAAGTATGATCTGGTTGTACAGATATACCCCACAACGCTCAAACGCGTCAATACTGTCACGTACAAAGCGCGAGTACATACCGGGGTCTTTCGGGTCACGAACATGGCCCACCACCCACGCGGCGAAGCGGTCTTGCTTCAGCATCCGCAAGCTGTACTTGATAATGTATCGGTACCGTGACAGAAACTTGTCGTACGTCATGTTCGATATATCTAGCGGGTCGTCGCTGTACTGCTCTAGGTTAGCGTACGGTGGGCAACTGAGTATGAAGTCCGCCCACGGTTTGTCACCACCTTTGCCCATCATCTTTCGGGTGCGTTGCTTAAGCAAGAACTTTTTTGTGTCACTGTGCAACCACTTTACGGCACCGGGGTCCGCGTTGAGGTTGTCAGCTATGGCGGCCCATTGCATACGATTGGCTTCCACTTGCTCCTTGCGTAGGTCAACGCCTCGATACTTGTGGCCAAGTAACCCAGCGACAACACCCCGCACGCTGCCACCAGCGAAGGGGTCCCACACCTTGGAGTGTTTGCCTGCGTACCAACGGTACATCAGCTCACATAACACCGGATCAAAGATAGACGTTCCACTAACAGTTTCATCACTAGGGTTTCCCCACTTAGGGTCTTCCCCCCGCATCAGATCCACACCCATCGGGCGGCCCGTCACAAACTTTTTGCTTGTGTTACCGCCGTCCATGCGGTCGTTTCTCCATCGGCTGATACCTTTGTCTGAATTTATTGGTAAGGGCGTAGCGCCCGGCACAGCGCGACCAGTGCGTAGATATGCTGTCTTAGTGTGGCTGCCACCGCCACCGCCCGGTATGATTTCCTTTCCACCTTGAATCGACTTCACTTTCTTGGTGTTGGGTGCCTTGCCTTTCCATGCGCCGCCGCCGCCACCACCGGGAAAAAGTTTGCGGCCATCTTGTACAACCTCCGTGGTACCGTCTTCCAGCACTACTTCGCCGCGTCCTAGTTCACTCCGAAGGCCGATCTGCTTCCACGCTGCCTTGCGGTTCATCCACCGGCTGCTCATTGTTTGCAGGACGCTGAACGGAGGCTCCACGTACATCCGAACCAGTGCCGCTTCGTCCGCTTGTGTTATGTCTGTTTTCATTTGATTGCCTTCCCCGTGGTGATACCCTTAGCCGGGTGCATATTTTCTCCTCGTGGGTCCGGCGTTTACTTGCTGCTGTTCGGGTTTTTGAATTCAATAACTTTCGAGCCTGCTTCTTTTGGCGTCTTTTCGTCTGGTTTCGATTCATTAGTAGACTCCTTTATAGCAGCGTTGAAGTTAACTTCAAACACATGCCACACACTATCATGGTCACCCGTAATTGTCAAGACATATGTAAGCAATGAATGAACTTCAATGATACTGTTACATTCTTGGTGCGGGTGAATCGTGTAGTACCGTCTAACAAGTTCCCCGTCCGGTGTACCTAGGAAAAACAGGGTAAGCCATCGCGGGTTAGCCGGACCATGAATAGCATGTACAACACGCACACCTGGAGCAACCAAAAACGAATAAACATTAGTTAATTTGTTTGTGGTGACACATGGTGAGGAAACGCGTACTAGCTGGTCAAGTGGTTTATCAGTATTAGTAATGGCGAACCTCCCATACTACCGTATGCCGTTGATAAATACCCACTGACCGGCAATACGTTGAGAACTCAATTATAGCCCCCGGCCAATCGTCCAGCAAGTCAAACAACATCTCAAGGTCGTCTGGTGGTACCCGCTGCTTCAATACCTGCAACGCTGTGAGTCCAAACTCGTGAACACCATTTTTTGTCAGGTCTGTCCTCAAATCCAAACTGCTACTAGTAGCCCAGCGCAATACGACCCCAGTTTCTCCCCTTGTCAGTTCGGCATTGATGACCCTTGATATCCAATACACTTCCACGAATTGCATGCTGCTCCGGGGGCTGCCCTTTTTCTCAATGGCCCGGACTGTAGACCATAGCTGTTTACGTGGGCATGCTGGCACCATGTGCGGCCACGCTGCTACCGGCCCGCTAATGTAGAACAGCGGCAGGCCAGAAGCTAGCGCGCCCTCAACGGTCTTGAACATGCGGAAGCGGTTACCCAACACCCCCATTTTTGACAGCCGTTTGAAGGTGGCCTTATCCTTTATTTTGGGTGGTGTCACGTTGCACCTGGAAGAACCCTTCAAACAGCCGGTCACGAAGTTCACATACGTGGCGGCCCGCTGAGTCGATGGCTTGCATTGGGTTAAACCTGTCAATCAAACCTTGTAGGACAACCTTCGATAACGCGTACTCAACTGCGTCGAGCTGATCCTTGTGGCGCGCACTGGCAACCATAGCCGCGAAAGCGGGGTGTCCCAACACCTCGGCCTCAGCTATCAAGGATAACTTGTCTACACGCTTGACAAAAGCTGTTTGCTCCGCTGTTGGTAGGGGTATCTGAAGGCCGTCGTATGTCCGGTCAAGCAAGGCGCGTTCGTTGGTGCTGTGCTCTTTGCATTTCATGGGACCCGGCACATCACTGAAAACGGATTCCGGACCATCATGAACAAGACAATGTAGCTCTTCACGTGGGGTGCCGCCAAGGCGCAAGGCAAGGTCAGCACAGTGTAACAGGTGCATCCCTACCGGCCACCATATTTTCAGTGACCCGTTATACCGTACGATGCGCATGGTTTGCACGGCCATGTCACGAATGGTAGGGTACCCAAACGTTAGGCCGACAACCGCGCCGCTATGCGTTATAACGAACTGCCCTCCTTCTTCAGAGCGGTCATAGTTTGGTATGGACCTTTTTTGTTTCATGTGTTCCTCCTGTATTTCAGCAGTAGTACCAAGTATAGCGCATTCATAAGCACCAACCCTACCCCGGCACTAAAGCTCCACCACTGGCCAAGCATCGGATAGTACACGATATTCCACAGCCCCCACACTGTGAAGAAGCCAACTTGAACCCAATGGATGCCAGCTACTTTCTTGTCATGTAGGAGCTTTCTTACAGACAAACCCGTCGCGAATACGGCCCCCGCCTCAAACAGGCTGTTAACAATGTCCGGCGTCATCCTTTAGCATCCCCCATGGGTGCCATGGGTAACATGTCACCAGACTTCCAGCGTAGCCAAGCACCATACAAGGCATGGCCCCACGGTAAGACCAATGTCTTACCACAACCCCGACATTGTAGTGTTACAGGGTGGCCCTCTCGTCCGCCACTAGTTTTCTTAAACTGGTTCAGCGTACACATATGTTTCATATTAGCTCCGCGCTGGGGTGTCCCTTGTCAAGTTCTACTAGTTCCGCATATGCACCGGCTGCCGCGTCCGCTTGGTCGTCATGCTTACCACGGGGCAAGTTAATCATCTCGGTAATGAACACTTGATTCCAAAGCCCACGCAATAGAAACATGTTACCCCTTTGCAATGGCCCAAGCATACGGCGGTGCCGAACCGTTTTGGGTCCAGTGGCACGACACCCTTCAATGTCATACTGGGGTAACATGCGCTTAAACGTATTCACGGTTAGCTTACCGGACGCACCCGGTTCCTGCTCAATACGTATGGCTACGTTGTACCCGTCAAGCTGAGCAGCAAGTCTTACGTTTGCCTCCACCTCACCCGGACCCCATTGGCCGCGTATCATGTCTTCGATGTACCACGCGTCTTCTTCTGGACCATATGATAGCAGCGCGCCAGCGCAATAGTCACCAGCGTCCTCAGTGGCTGCTAGATCCCAGTACCTTACCCGGACGGCATCAGTCGGGGCCGTGTCCATAATTTGAAAGTAATCACTTTTGAACAGGCTGCCTATCCGGTCTGTGGGCTTCTGCTGGCTAACGGCTTGCCAATGCTCTTCACTTGGTGTCTCGTTGTACCGTACCTTAACGGCTGGTAGTGACCAGCGCTTGGACCAGAGTACTTCCCCCTTCTTACGGTGGAAGCGTTCATTAGCATTATGGTGGTCTACCCATTCGATAAGTTCCTTTGTCACGTTGTTTTTACCACCAACGATAGACACAGGCGCAAACTCATCTTCTGTTGCCCACTCGGGGAACCGGATAACGATGTATGGGTGCAAGTCGTCTCTATCCGTAGCCATTTTGAGTAGCTCGCCAGCCAAGTCTTTCACATGCCACCTGTTCGTGCTATATACAAAAAAACCATCGGGCTCGATACGTTTAGACGCAACAGTACCCCACCATTCAATGTTCCTACGTTGAATAGTTTCACTCGCGGCCTCAGTCATATCCTTAATAGCGTCATCAATAATGAACAAGTTAGCACCGAAGCCAGCAATACCGGAGCCAACACCCGCCGCCCGCATACCACCCGAGGTTCCATCTATAGCCCAGTCATCTTTTGCAAATGTACCGGGCTTTGGATACACGCCCCAAAGTTGGGGTCCTTGGCGCTCCAGAACTTCACGAGCGTATGCACTGTGCTCCGTAGCTAAATGGTGCGCATAACTTGTAACAATACACTTATGGTGAGGCCGTTGTCCAAGCCACCACGGTGGAAGATATTTAGCCACTAGCATCGACTTACCGTAGCGGGTAGGCAGAAAGCAGCACAGGCGCTTGATAAGGCCCTCATAGCCCGCTACAAGGCCCGCGTTAATCAAATCCAGGTGGTCGGCCCGATACCAAGGGTCGGCCATTGCTCGCGTATCATGGACCGCCAAGTCAGCAGGTGACAGGCTCGCCCCCATGAAGGTAGCTGTATCAGATGCGATCAAAAGGAGTTACCAAAATCGTTTGCGCGTCCCTTAAGGGAACGACGAACGCGCCACCCCGATACCAGTTCCTTAACCTTGCACCACACCAACAGGCACACGTGAGAACGCATGCAGTTATGATTATGCCTATGACGTAACCTCTGGTACAGGGAACCACCAGCAACGCCCGACAAGACTAACAGCACATCCCATATGAAATGAACCGCTAGCCCGGCGACAAAACCGTTAACCCATCCCATTAGTGTTTATTCGGATCCCGTGGACTTTCATCAACTACGTCCGGCGTCCCGTCACCATCCGTGTCTTTCGTAATGTCAGCCCCCATCAACATAAGCACCCGCTGAATAGATCGGGCTGCATAAGCTAAGTCACGTTGATGCACCCGTAGATCCGAGTCAGCAATAGGCTGCTTCGCCGCGATAGCGTCTTCGACATCCTGAGCCATGGATGTGACCAAGGCAGACGCATCGGAAAGTTCCATCACAGCAAACGCGCCGAACTCCTTGCTGTTACGCTTGTCCTTCAAGTGTCCCATCACACCCGTGAACGCAAATTTTCCTAGCCCGATAATCGCCGCTGTAGTTAACATTATTGCACCACCCCTCTATGTGCCTTCCAGTCAAACTCTGAGATTTCGTGTTGATCTTCTTCCGCGCGAGCCTTGGCAATATGGTCAGGGCAGTCCGGCCCCCAGATGTAGCGTTTACCGAACCCCGCGTCCAGCAACTTGAAACCGGCGTCTGTGATTGTACACTGACCCCATGTTACTAGGCCCCTCGCACGTTTGACGCGTCCCTCGTCGTCTACCTGCTTTGTCCCTAGGGTCACGCCCTCCAACGCGTTGAGCGCGTCCTCGTCGGCTTCTGCGGCCACTAACCAAAACTTACCACCGCTGAGCTTGCGGGCCGCTGCGCGCGTAAGCTTTTTAGGCTTGCGCAGCTTACTCTTTCTAAACAGTCTCACGTTTATACTCCTCGCCGGGATGAGCCACCACTGTCACGTCACCATGTGCGTGGCCATTGTTTAGGATTGCTTTGTTATACACGTCTAACAGCCCTTTCTCTGGTATCAACAATTCAATACCGTTCGGCCCGATAAAAGTATAACATGTACTTAACTTTGGGTGGTTTGTCGTTTGGGGTAAGCCTAGGTTTTCCATATTGCTTTCGTCCTCAGACCGAACATTGGGTGGGGGCCGCCCCCCACCCGTTCAATTAAATTTTTTGTTTTTTGTTGTACCTTACTAGTTCATGTCGGCACCTCAATCTGTTACCTGTTTTGCTGTTGCCTGTTTTGAATTACAGGATTCAAATTGTCTTCAGTTGACACAACGCCTGGCTCCTCATTGTGAGCTTTCACACCGGTCATTGTCAGCCACGCGGCGAGAAGACTAGCCATGATTCCTTCAAGCCAACCCATAGCAAGAGGCCGTGCCATCCACTCCACATCCAAAGAATTTAGGATCTCACCAGCCATCCGCAATACGATTGAGGTCCCTAAAAGCCACAGGCATGACCGCAACGCCCCTTTAGGGCGGCGCATAATCTGTTTAACATTGAAACTCATAACTACCCTCCTTCCCCGCCCGGCTAAACGAACCACTTACCCGAGCGCATCTGTTTCGACAGTGTTACTGCCCTGTTGCCCACCTGTCGCGCCCACCTAGAATCAAGCATCTCTGTAGCGGTGCTGCCATACTGACCAGCCCTTAAGTATGCCAGAGTTTTCCTGAATCTAAGTAAGCGTGATATCCCAAGGTTGAACGACATTTCTACCAGCACGTTGTAGCGTACCCAGTCAAGGCTCGTTGCCCATGGTAGCGCCCGGTCGAGTTCAGTCTCCGCAACACCTACATCATGCTGCAACATCATCAGGGCCTCAGCATCGGTTATCCCGTTGTCCGTCAGGTTACGCCCGTGGCCTATTGTCCACTTGCCCACGGTGTCCCGATACAAGAACAATTCTTTTCCTTCGTGCTTCTTGATTTGTACAAGTAGAGTTGCGGTTGCCATACTTGGTCTCCTGTCTGATTTTCAATATCCAGTATACCACACTAAGGCACAAACGTCATGTAGTGTCTCTCCCCAACTTCCGCTGCAACGCCGGCAAAGCGTCCAGCCATTCAGACTCTGGCCACGGTTTTCGTACCTTGCGCAGCGTGAAGCAGAAGGCGTCCCACTCGGTGTCGATGGTCAGAAAGTAACGCTCGACTGCCTTCCAGTAGCCGAGTTCCTGTAGCCACTTCTGCCGGTAGCGACTTGAGGCAACACACCTGCCTTGATTCGTCCGTTGCCAGTGATGCCGCCATTCATGGGCCAATGTGCTGTCGCCCCCGTCGTGAATGGTAGAAATAACGATAATGCCCCGGTCGGTAGGGATGTGACGACCACAAATCAACGCCTCACCCTTCTCGGGCTGGTAGTAGCAGCCTCCATAGTCTTCCACAGGGGCCTCGACAACCACAGGGACCGGCATATCCTTCCAGGTACGCTGGTATGTGCGAAGGACTAGTGCCGGATAGCGTACGATCATTTGTACATCCGCCACGCCTGTATGAAGCGGATAGGACGCAACAGGATACCCCACTTCAGAAGCAGTGCGAAGCGCACTACATTCCAAACGGTACGTTTCACGTTTAGGACGGGAGTGGACCCAACACCATTGACGAACCACTGTACCAGCTTGTCGTCAGGGTTGAGGATGTATTGAAAGCGAAACGGCACCATATAGGGTTCTCCTTGCGTTGGGGGCCGCATACGGCCCCCGTCTACATCAAACAACTACTTCCACTAATTCGTTTATGGCACGTGTTACAGCGACGTAACACAGGTTCGCTTCCTGCTGTACTTGCCACGCCTTGCGCGCCCACTTGCTAGGCATGTACTCGTTCCGGCCCAACAGGTACACGCGCGGCCACTCACGGCCCTTTGCCTTATGGATGGTAGACAACGTCAACACCTTGGCTTTCTGTCCCGGCTTAGTGTTTCCAAACAGGCTGTAGATGTAGGTGCGCAGCCCGTCAAGCGTGTGTACGTCTTTCGCCTGTGCATTGTCGATCAGGATGTTCATGGTGTCCACTTGCTGCTCGACGTACTCGGCCCTGTCTTCTTTTCCCTTGGCCGTCCACTTGGCTATCTCACGTTGCTTGTATGTGCGCAATCTGTCACGCAGTGTATTCAGCCGCTTTACCTTCCAGCGTCGTGTCAGCTTCACCAACCCCTCGGCAATGTCCCGGCCCTCGATCTGGCACGCGATACCTTTGTTGAGAAGCTTGTAAGCAAGCGACACAAGCGGTGCAGTATTACGGCACAGGATAACGTCATCCTTGCTGAACTTCTCATCCCAGAAGTTAGCCAAACCTGAGCACATATTGGGGTCCAAAAACACGGCCCGCACAATGCCCTCGGGTGCTGTCGCGTGGGCTTCGATGTCCTTTACCCACGTTTGCGCAAGCGCCACAACTTTCTTAGGGCAGCGGTACGTCAAGGTCAGGGGCATCTCGATGCTACCCATCTCCTCCGCGATCAGGTCCATGCTGTCGGCGTCCGCACCCGTGAAGCCGAAGATAGCTTGGTGTGGATCGCCCACTGCAATCATGCGCCCGCCCTTCTTGAGCATCCGCATGGCAAGGGCCCGGCGAGCTGGGTTCGTGTCCTGTGCTTCGTCCAATGCAACGAAGCTGTACTGCTGGACGGGCGCGTTAAATAACAGCGGAGCCAAGATCATGTCATCATAATCCACCACGGCCCGGCATACAGCCGCCGAGGCGCGGAAGGCTTTGATACTGATATCAATAGCCCGGCCAATGTGGTCAACCTCGTTCCACTTTTGCGTGGTGATACCTTCGGGCTGTTCTGGCAGCATGTCGTCAAGGCCAAAGTGGTCAACAATGTCTTCCCACTTGCTACGGTCTTTCCAATTGCACAGTACACCGAAGGCCCGTTGCTTGGCCAGTGATACCGCCGCGATAGCAAAGGACGCATACAATTTATTGTCGTCTTCAGACAAGCGCTCGACAAGAATCTTCCGTACCTTGTCGCCTTCAATTTTGGGGAAGGTGCCAACAAACTTGCTCCACGCGCGGAGGCCCGCGCTGTGCATTGTGCCAGCCGTGGCCACGTCCAAACAGATACCCAACGCCTTCAAGCGGCTTTTCAATTCCTCCGCTATATCCTTGCTGTAAGCACCGACAAAAATTGTACCAAGGATTTCGGCCACGATCAGTTTAACCATCTCGATCAAGGTGTAGGTTTTACCACATCCGGCGCGGGCCACTAGGTTGAGGCTTCCCGTTCCGGCTTGTACCCAATCAAGGGCGGCCTGCTGTTGAGTACTCAGTTGCTTTTTCATGCTGCCAACAAAATCTTCAAGCTGGTAACAAGATGGTGCTGAGACGTGGCGCGGTAAGACTTAAACAAACCATTTTTTTGTTCTACCGTGATGTTGGTATAACCCCGGCCGCACTGGATGCTGATCCGGCTGTTGATCACGATGCAATCATCTTCCACCTGCGGGTCCAACGCGCGGACAAACTTTGCAGAGATTCCGAAACTGTTTAGGTGTGCTACCTTTTTTACTGCTGCTGTGTTGGTCATGACAATACTATAACCCAGTTCTTGTCAGGAGTCAAGTCTTATTCACAAAAAACTTGAAGTTTCTTTTGAGGGCTGTATTCAGGGTGGTGCGTCCCAATACGCTAGCAAGAAGGCCGTACTACAACACAGCCAAACACACGAAACTTCACTCCATATTCATCAATAGATGTATGGCTGTCGTACTTGCGGCATACACCGCTCCATTCCGGAAGTAAGGGATCACGTGATTCACCCTTAAACAGGTCTTTCCCAATCTCACGATCATTGTACTGAAAGTACGCACCTACAGCCAAGCCCGGAAAATACTGTTTGCTGCTGTTGTTTGCTGCTGTTGTGTTGGTCATGTCAATACTATCGCACGTTTGTGTCACAGAGTCAAGTCTATTCACAAAAAAGTTCACTGGTGACCTGTGTGTAGCACGGAGCACAATACTGCGCGCCCTTCAACCACGAAGGTGGTATCTTGCCACACGTCCGGCATAGATTGAAACATGCTTGCTCCGCTTTCAGCATAATCAGGTGAGCCCGCAACCCTACCTTGAACTCAAGAGCCCATGGTGGCACCGCGAGCGGTAACTGAAGCTCACCGCTAGGTGTAACCCCAATCGCGTGTTTCAACATCCTGTGCCAGCCTAGCTCCACCAACTGTTCCAAGGCACCTAGTACGGTAGCGTGCCATCCGACCGGGACGTGCCACAAAATGTCAGGTAGGAGAAATGGGCCGCCGTTCAGCGTGTACCGATAAGGTGTTAGGTGTGCCTCACAGAACAGGCAAACGTGAGCGCTGCCTACTATGTATGTCACTCCGTAGTACGTACTAACCGTGCCCTTGGGAATCTTAATGAGATGTGGGCCGCCGCAACGGTCGCACGTGTTGCTTCTGCTATTCATGTGTACTGCTCCTTTTGCTGCTCAACGCCCAAACAAATCCTCAGGGTCGCCGTTCCAGTGGTTGTAGCGGCTGTCCTCTAACAGGATATCCTCCATGGCCATCTTGTCACGAAGGTGTTCCACGCGTGAGCTTTTATCATACAGGGCGGCACGATTTTTCATGAACCTATCCGCGCGGCTGCGTAGTGCCTTGGGGTCGTCCACCGACTTACCCTGCCAGTCTACCCAACCCCCGTCAACGTAGTCGCATAAGTCCTCGCCAAACATCAGCACCCATAGCCGGTGGGGTGGGTCGCCTGGACAGTCATGGGTCAACTTGTTTGAACGTAGGGCACAGGCGTCACACTTCACAACGTTGCCACGCAGCTCCATAGCCTGACGCTGAAAGAATCCCGGCAACTTATGCTCCATCGGGCTCCCCGGCTATCGCGGTATCAATGGCCTCACGAATGGTGTCCTTTGCACCGTGCTGAGACGTTTCGTGAAGACGCATACCCCGTCCAGTAGCGCTCCATCGGAACACAGCGGTACCCGTGTACTTACGCTTATCTAGCTGTGCCTGTAACCAGTCAAGCCGCTCTGTGTCTGTCATGATATTACTCCTTCCCCCTTTAGCTTCCCCAGCTAGTCAGTAACGCAATACCCGAACTTACGTTGCCGTGTAAGATGTTGTCTGTAGTGAGGCCCTCTGGCAGGGGGTCCTCTTTTTGTATGAAGTAGGTTACCGAGTTAGGGCCAACATCAAACTCCTCTACCCTTATTCCGGGGACGTGTTTACTGCCTTGTCCTCTATGTAAAAATTCGGCGTCGCTATAGGCAGTGTACCTCGTAGCCAATAGCGCTTGAGCCCCTAACTCCATAGCTATGTCAACCGTGGCGATAGGGTCGCCTAGTTCATGTAAATTTTTCATACTATTAGTCTCCTTGTGTTTAGACATATTCGTTCTCACGGTACCCGTGTTTCTTGCGTAGTCGCTGAGCGTCTTCCATATGACGCCGCTGTGCCTTGGTCAGTGCAACCGTACAGGTCACCGCGTCCTTCGCCTCGAACGGTTTCGTCCGGAAATAATTGGCGGCAAGGCCGGGCCGGATATCGCCCGGCTGTAGCATGTTGGTCCGCGCTGTGGCGTCCGGGTAGCTTGCACCACGTGAATCATAATAGTACAGCTTCCGCCCGTTGCAGTCATGTGCGGGTATCTCCGCAACCTGTTCCTTCACTTCGCGCACAGGAACGCCTCGGTCCTTGCGCGAACACTTTACGACGTACGAGGCCACCTCGGCGTTAGCATGGCCGTGTATGCGGTGAGCAAGCTTGACGTTAGTGGTTGCTACAACAGCGGGGTTCAGTGTGCGGAGATCAGCGTAACGGATAGCCGCGCGGGCTTTATTGTCCGTCTCAAGCGACAGGTGCCACACGCCTTCGATGTCTACGAACAGCACATAGATGAGTTTGCCCTGTGGCTTGCAGGCCGTCGTCATACCTTGCCGCTTCCGGAACGCGCGGATAGCTGCGAAGCAATGCTTCAGTTCTTGCTTAGCGCCAAGCGCCTCCGGGCCGCCTGCTTTAACGGTTCCTACTAGTACCTTGAATTTCTTGGCGGTTGTCCCGGCTGCTTTCAAGTCTTCTGATGTAATCTTCTTCGGTATGTCTGTCACGGGTGGTGGTGCCCCCTTTGCAATTGATTCGATGAGCTGGTCTGCGGCCCCTGTGCTACGTTGCCAATTCGGGTCGTCACGTCGGCTGTTATGCTTGCGTATAACGAACTGTGCTGTCTTAGTTGCGTGAACCGCTGCATCCTTGATTGAACCGCCCTTGCCGAGCACGTTCAGAAACGCGTAGAGGCATTCAACTTCTAACCACGTGTCAAAGTGCCCGGAACCTATTGGCTTTGTCCCTGCTGGTGGCCGCAAGGCCATGTGCTGCTTTTCGACGGCTGCGCGACGGACTTCAAGCGCCCGCATGTACACTACCATGCGGGCGGTCGGCTTAGGCATTGCACGCCCGGACAGTATCGGTAAGCTCGTATCCCAATTCTTTCCAGCGGTTGATACGGCGCGTCCAAGAAGCACGAGCTAGCTCGACAGTTTTGTACACCCAAAAATCAAGGGGGTCGGACATCGCGCCGGTCAGCCGGATAATGTGCTCTCCTGTTGTGGGGTTCACAAAATAGGCAAGTCCTTGTTGTGCACGTGTCAGGCTGTCCGTCCATGTCTGCTGTACGTGTGTTGGGTTCGTCCGTTTGTACCGTTTTGCGTTTGCTGTGTTGGTCATGTCAATACTATAACCCAGTTCTTGACAGGAGTCAAGTCTTCTGTCAAGTTTATTTTGTGTGGGCTGTACTAATCCACCTCGTACACGCCCGGCTTTTCGGACACCGGCAAACAGCACTCGATACTGTAGTCGCCCATCGGTTCGTCATTGGTGACGGATGCGTCTTCAAGATGTTGCTTGATAGCGGCGGGTGCGATGCGGATGTTACCCGCGAGCACGATAAAGCGACGAATGGTCCCACGTGTTTTCTTGTGGGCCTTGTATCTTACTCTGACATAAAATTGCTGCATAGGTTATCTCCCTGTGGCGGGTGTGCGCATGTGATCTTCGCAAGCCCACTGTGAACCACAGATGTACCTGATGTCATCCTTCATGCAACCGTCCCGAAAGCAGCGCGCGTTAACAAACTGCTCACGTAGTCGCAGAGCTTCCTTTGATGTACGGCTACCTGTCACCTTGAAGAAACGATCTGCATGCTTTTGTCGGACTGCTCTCGTCATTTTCGTATCACCCCCTATTATACCGGGTCATCTTGCGGCGGGGCGGGTAGCTGGACCCAACCGTCCGTCAACGGGTGTCCCGTCCTATGGTGGGTCCAGATTGTCCCATCATCACAAATGGCCGTCATATCACGCCGCGCGTCAGCATGGAAGTACAACTTAATAGGTTTCCTGTTTGGCATATTTACCCCCTAAAGTCACGAGCGGCTGCCCATGCTTGGTCAAGTCGGTAGAAATCTTCCGTGTCGTTTTCGTTGCGGGTAGCCACTTCAAGCATCACATTGAATGTTCCCGTCTTATAGTTCTGATACAGTACCAACGGGCGGCCCCCAACGGTGAACCTGTCAGTGCGCACACCGTCCCGAAGCTCCATGCTTTGGTGCAAGGCCCCTCTGGTGATCATGTGCTGTACACGGCGCTCGCTGTGCGACGGTTGGGCCGGCGTGGCTTCACGGGCGTTACCCTCGCGCTGCCATTCGGCTTGTTCAACTGCGGCGTTGCGGCGTAAGCGGTCCATAAACTTCACAACGAATCCACCGGGTAATGTCACCTTGGTCGCCTTACGGACACGCTTCGCCCGTTCACTATCCCGTCCTGCAAACAGTGTGTACTCTTCAACTATTGGCACGTCAGAGGGTTGGACCACTGCTGTGGCACCGGGTACAAACTTCTCGCCGGTTTCGTCAATGGCGGTATCGTCATTGTACTTGCGGCAGTACCCGCTCCACTCTGGGGTGTGGACTCCGGGTTCGTCTTCCCGCAAATTGTACTTGAAATATTCGTCGATTTCAAGATCACGAAAATGTCGTTCGGTCATTGTTTGTTCTCCTTGGGGGCCTGTCCCTATATGGACGCGACTTCAAGTTCGCGGTGCAACCTGTCAACAATCACCCTCGCATCAGCGGCGGCCTTCTTCTGTGCCGCTGTGTTGTCTGCATCACGCTGTATAAAGTGGCAAGACACGCAATACATAATGATGCGGCCCTTGTCTGCTGCTGCCCTGTTGTCTGCTGCTGTGTTGGTCATGACAATACTATAACCCGAATCGTGTCAATAGTCAAGTCTTATTCACAAAAAAGTTGAAGTTTCTTTTGGTGGCCCTAGAAGGTACCAACGTACTTGTCGTCAGCGTCGTATACGTCGATAGTCCAGCGGCCTGAGTCCTCGCCGGTTTCCGCTACCTTGTAAAGCCAACCTTCCCCTTCAAGTTCCATTGCGCGGTCAGCAAGAATCTTCGCCGTCGCATAGCTTGTGTAGACTGCGTGGTTGTAATCGGCCATGTTAGATCCGTTTCCTTGCAAACGCTTTGTCGTCTACGCGGCTATCAAGATCCTTCAGCCTGTCGAGCAGCGCAATAACTTCATGCGTGTGGATGTAGTGATCAAGGTAGGCATCGCCGCAGTTAAACTTCGGCCCGGTAAGGTAGCGCTGGAAGCGACCCATCTCTTTCCTGCGTAACTTGGTGGCTGCCCGGTTGGTGCGGTTGTCGGCTGCCAATCGTTTGATGTTGTTCATGTCAGTATCATCGCATGAATCGTGTCAGGAGTCAAGTGTTTTGTCAAGTTTATTTTGCCACCTTACAACGCCTTCCTTTCTTCATACGCGTCTGTTGCATTGTTGTAACTAGAAAAACTATTCCGCGCGAAGAAGTTATTCCTGATGTGGTCCCATTGCACTACCATCCATAAACCGGATTTCCTGTCCGACAACAGACACAAGTACGTGTCATGGTATCCGACGAAGCGAACAAGATCAAAACCTTGCCCACCGGCCAGGTCGCCGCACTTCTTAAACGGTGCGGACTCCATGGCCACTGTACGGGCTGTCTCGTCTGCTAGGGCTGCATTAGCGTGCGCGTCGGCCTCCACTTCGGCCACACGTATGATCTCAGTGCATGCTTGCCCTACAAGCTTAGCCGGTACCAATTCCAGAATGCGGTCAGCCATATGTACCACGCCTTGATAGCGTGCGTCCTTCTG
>SDBT01000801.1_pt1 | contig 51808 bp, 74 predicted proteins | sample 2277101 | NCBI WGS metagenome assembly SDBT01 (sample SAMN10404973, study PRJNA504765) | marine sediment metagenome | isolation source: marine sediment core GS10_PC15, 103 cmbsf | place: Arctic Ocean: Southern Knipovich Ridge | collected 2010
TCTTTTTGGGATATGCTTTGAATGGGGAGGATCTTTGAAACCGAGAGGATCTGTCCTTGTGTATAAATTACGATATAGTTTGAGCCATACAATGCTATTTAGCTAAGCAGCTATATTTATAATGCTTATGCCGGTGGGGAAGAAGGAAAAAGTGGTGATCCGGGCGTCTGGACTATTGCGCATAATATATATTATGTAAACCTGGGCAACACGTTAGCCTCCCCCGGGCCCCTCCCCTCTACAGAAGAATCACATTATCAAGTTTTTGTAATACAGTTGTATGGTTCATACCCTACCGCGGTGTCACTAATCTGAAAAAATATAGTTGGCCCAAAAAAAACAGGTGTCCCGAAATAGTGATTGCGAAAAAAGGAGAAAAGAATTAGCTTTTGGAACATTATGAGAAACTTCAATAATAACACTGAGAACAAAGAAGAGTGGCTAACTCCCCCTGAGATAATAACGTCCTTGGGAACTTTCGATTTGGACCCATGTGCACCTTCTGAAGAGCAGCGTCCTTGGAAAACAGCGAAACACCATTATTGCGAAAAGATGGATGGTTTGTCGAAACGATGGTTCGGCCGAGTGTGGTGTAATCCACCTTACGGAAGAAAGACATTCGATTGGCTGAGAAGATTATCAGAACATGGAAATGGGGTAGCGTTAATATTTGCACGAACAGAGACAAAAGGATTTCATCGGGAGATATGGAATAAAGCAGACGCAGTATTTTTCTTTCTTGGGCGGCTTAATTTTTACCACACAGACGGTACTCGAGGAGGAACTGCGAACGCGCCCTCCTGTTTAGTTGCATATGGTACAAATAATACAGAAAGCATAATAAAATCAGGACTCCCCGGTAAACTCATAAGACTCTCCCAATAAAATCCCAAAATAGGACTTGACAAGTTAAGTTGCGTTGATTAGCTTGTGTAGTGTGAGGCGCTGACGAAGGTCGCATTACCCACAATGGGAAGGGATACTCAAGGGTAATTCCCACCAGCCATTCCGAAAGGATAATAGGGATGGCAAAATGGGGTATATCCAACGCAGGTTCGAGTCCTGCTCGCCTCACGTAAAAAAGGAGAAAGTAAGATGCAGCAAGCAACAGCAGACTCTATACTGATAGCGGTTCAGGAAATGCACAAAGCAATGACATGGGATTTTGCGCTCTTGGTAATATTGGTGTCGGTATTTACTCTAGTGATATTATATACAGTGAAATTCCTTAATTAAGGACGAGTGATGTTTCCCACAGAGACCGGATTTATCATAAGAGAAGTTTGGGGCAGACAGGTGCTTTTCGCCCAAACGGTGTACAAAGATTTTTTCCGCAGCGCTATATTGGGTGTTCCTTCCGAGACCCAAGAGATTACAATGGAACATGCCCTGGCTATAATATCCGAAAAGTGCACAGGCTATGAATTCCCTTTAAAGTTCCGGATAGAGGCGAACAAGATAATATTCGAAGAGCTTGAGTTTGATGAAATTCATTCTGATGTGATATTTAAATAAAGGAGAAAGTGGTGGAAAGCATATTATTAACTCAGTATCTTCGCCCGGACGGAAGAAAAGAAATCGTAAACACTGAGGTCGAAGATAATATCGCAGAAATGGCAGCAGGGGTGATAATGTCCGTTGAGGTTCTCAGAACAGGAGAAGTAGGGATCTGGGTTAAATACCCTGACTGGGAAGAGGAAGATGAGCTTCATGATGTAGCTACCAACGGCCCCGGAGAACGGAGTCCCAAGAACATTCTCAGTAAACTCATTAAAGAATGTCATAGAATCGGGCGGCGCGGTAATGAGCAAACGCACTAAACAATACTGGATCCGGCTTGGTATATTAAAAATTATTGATACCATGAAAGCCAGGGGCGATTCCCCGCTGGTAACGGCTACCGGCCGAGAATATATCCCGATAAGAATACCGTGCAAGGGAGAAGAATTTGTGATACCCAAGAAGCGGTGGATATTATACCGTGCGGACTTTAAGACAGGAGCGTTTTTCTGATGATAAACATAAACGAAGGCGATATTGTAACTATTTTTTGGGGTGACGGTACGCAACAGACAGACTGCATAGTAGTACACGCGGCCGGCAATACCGGTGAGTTGTGGTATTTCACTTCCCCGGTTAGCGGCGAAATTGCTGTAAATCCGTGCGCCAGTAATTTTGATTATATGGAGAAACAAAAGGATGTTCTGATATGACTGGAAAAGACAAAAAGAGCGCATATACTCCTGCTGAAGTATCGAAAATGTGCCGCATGAATAAAGAAACGGTGCTGAGACATCTTCGCAAGGGAGTGTTGAAAGGCCAGAAAATCGGGCGGCAATACCGGATATCGGAATCAGCGCTCAAAGAATACCTGGGTGATGAATTGTTCGAAGAGCTTGGAGAAGTTAATAGACCCTCTTAAAGCAGGAGGGTCTATTTTTTATGTTATGCGAGTTTTTCTCTGATGGTGCGGACATCGGTTTCAATGTTAGTGAGTCTGCCACCGATAGTATTTTGGTACAGAATGCAATCGTCTATATCCCTTTTACGCCGGACAAGAGCAAAGAGCTCGGATTCCTTACCGTTCTGTTTTATCGATGTTATCTCGAGGTTCTTTATCTGGTTCTTTATCCTTCCCGTCGCCGCTCCCACCTTCCACACTATCAGAAGAACCGCTACCCCGCTTGACAGAATCGGCACCACTATTGTTATTATCTGGATGGTTGCCACTTAATACCCTTTCTAATATCATAATTTGATTAAGTACGCCTGCAAGCTGATCCTGGAGATTCTTTTTCGAAGCATATAGATTGGCCAGTTCAGCGTGTATTTTGTGCTCCATAATAGTAATGCCCCCATGTTATTTGTTATCGCTATGCAGGCCGTCAACGATACCGTCCCTGATAGCGGATATAATGTTATCGAGCAGATCAACTACGAATGGTTCAATAGTCTTGTTCCAAATACCTTTCGTCCATTTCCATTTCGACATACCAGCGGTGACAAGAACACATAATCCGAAGAAGAATCCGTATAGCGGCGCTCGCACCCACTCGTTATCGATCTTCTTGAGAATATAACCGAGTATGAGAACGCCGAGGCCGGCGCCGATACCCGTTGGTGTGATAAGGAATGCTCCTCCTACTTTCAGTGCTCCGAGAATAGTTGCTAACATAATTTACCTCCTTCTTATCCTCTCCACCGAGTCATTTTAGGTCGTCGATCGAGGTGAATGAAATTATTATAAATCCCGACGCCTCCCCATCCGTGGGCCAGGGCATCTTCGTGCATTAATTCCAGTCTTTCTTTTCTACCCTTTCCTCCTTTCGGTCTTACATCAGTTGCAAACAATAGGTGCATAGATCTCGAAGCACCACCGACATTCCTGTTATGCTTCGGGCATCGGTATCCTGAGTTTATGATGATCGGGAACCCGAGCCGTTTTCTCATTGCCTCAAGCAGTTTCATATGCTTAAAGAAACCGGGCATCACCTTTACGCGGTCACAGCACGGACATCGACATTTCTCCAGTTTGAAGTGTTTGGTGATTTGCATTGTTTCTCCTTTTTTATTCCTCAATTAGATCAATCCATTCTGTGCCATTATACCAAATGTACCCAGCATCTACCTGGGGATCATCGCCGTTGTATTCCCATCCTGAACATTCAAGACAAGAAAAGACGATTAACGATAAGATCCACTTTAGCATAGTGCCCCCTTTAATTAAAGTGTAATACGCATCGTGCCAATATATGAGTTCCTCCACCGGTCGCGCTCACTGATTCTATACAATTTCCTATTTCTTTCATGTGCCGGTCGAGTTCCGGTATGCCGCCTCCAGGTGGGCCAGCATTTGTGGCATTTGCATACCCAGCTTCGATTATACTTGTCCGCACCCAGTTACCATGCGTAGCGGCTGTATTGTCCTGCATGGCAACATCGGCGACACCTGCGATAACCACCCACGCCTCTGCATTATTCGCCACCCCGCTGTCGAGGAACACACCGGAACACTCATCATCATCCGCTGTAGTTAATGCAACGGCGTCATCCGTGGTTGTATCGAATGAAATTAACTGCCCTGCAACAGTGTTCGCCCCGGTCTTGTTTGTGAGTTTAATAGCGAGGCCGCCGAGCGCTGTAAATTTCATCTTCAGATCGGCTGCCACCGCCGTAACAATACCACCACCCACAATGAAAGTCTCGCCAGATGCACTAAGAATAGCATCATCAATACCTGAATTCCCGGCATCGGCATACCCTCCTGCAGCATCCACGAGTCCGGCATTGTTCACTGCAAGTATCTCGGATGGCGCGGCCACGCCTGCAAGAAGTCGTAAGACATCGTTGGCGCCCGCGCCTCTATACCAGCCATCAAATAGGAGTGCGGATGTCGAGACGACCCCTACGCGCCCTTCAAGCATCAGAGCGTAATCAGTTCCAGTATCAATGTCTCCCGCAATAAATATTCCTTGGCCGCTCCCGTCAAATATTTCTATGCCGGGTCTGTTGCCGGCTGCTGCTCCGAGGTCATCGTCCAATGTCAAGACAAGGGCAGTGGCATTGTAGAACTTCATATTATTATTAGGTCCATCAATAACAACACGCTTGCCGGAAGCCGCTGTCTGTATTGTTCCCTGCACCTCACTTATAGAACCATCCCATGACATATGATAAGTCGTGTCGCCTATGTAGAATTTCGGTGTTGCGCCGTCGAGGCCAAGAATAAATCCCGTCTGCGTATTGTCCCATTGCGATTTCCCCGCATTGATATAACAATCGGCTCCACTGGAACTGAGAGTTATAGTTTTGCTGATGATGGCGCCGGAAGTAAGCTTACCTACCGACAAGTCATTTATCTTTGCATTCGTGATAATGGCATTCTTAATCTGTGCTGTATTGGACACAAACTCATTGGTACTGGCGGCGTTAGCGGTGAGTTTATCTACGAGAAGGTTGGCGATGAATGCTGATCCTATCACCATATTAGCCGAATCGTTCCAAACGAGCGTATGCGTCCCACCGGTATTAATGGCTATCATGAAAGCTGTTGTGCCCAGCGTAGGATGCGTTGCTGATGTTGAATATGTGGTATTACCTATTGTCCAGTAAACATAAGCAAGTGATGTATTCCCTGCATTAATCGGATAAGAAGCCCCTCCATAAACGATGCTGTGCGCATTCCAGGCAATCGATCCGGCGCCAGGACTGTTATTTGTCCATGAATCAGCGTTAAGTATAATGGTATTGTTGAACATCTTCGTTGCTGTGACCGCGAAATCATCGATGCCTGATGAGGGAATACCTTCTGTAGTGGCAAAAATAGTTGTAGTTTCACCCGGCGGGACAAATGCTGATTTATTCCCTGAAGTATTTACTGCTCTTAACCAGTAGTATCGTGTCAATCCTGTGGATCCGATATAATCACTGAAAGAATCACCGGAAGACACCCCAACAAGGGAAGCGCCCCCCGGACTCGCACTGAAACTGTTATTGGTTGCTCGCCAAATTTCTACATATGAGAAATCAAGATTCGTTGGATTTGTCCAAGAAAGATGTATGTTAATGAAATCAGCGGCCGCGGTAGCATCAGATATGCCTGCAGGAGCCGCTATCTTGCCCCGTATGGTGATTTGCTTCTTAGGACTGTCCTCTTCGTTCTGCTGACGACCGATTGAATCTCTCGCGGCTATAATAATCTCATAAGTATGCCCTGGGGTGAAATCAGCAACTATTTCGAAACGGCGGTTATTTGTTATCATTCCAGTCCTCTTGAACTAATCTTGTCCAATGTTCATATGCTGTTGTGGGAATATTCCCTACATTATGATCGGTTTTGCTGACGAAAGCATGAATATTATCGCCGTCCTGAAAAAGAACTACATCTCTGTCTGAGTATAAGTAATCTTCATCCCAAACGCCAATCCAGTTAAGATTATCCGGAATGTATATCCATGAAGGATTAGAGATTAACAATGATCCCGTAGGAGTTATTTCACCGGAAAGAAGCTTTACAAAGGTTGCAGCCGTGGTAAGGACGCCAGCAGGAGTGATTGAGCCACCAAGGACGACATAATGAGTTGCAATCGCCTGTATATCCATTTCAACTTCGATAAGTGCAGAGACTGCTGAGACGGCATCGAGAGTTGTCGTGATATCTGCTTCAACTTCGATAAGTGCTGATACTGCTTCTATCCTCGACTTTACAGCTGTGATATCCATTTCAACTTCAATAAGTGCGGATACAATAGAAACGGCATCAAGGGTTGTCGTGATATCCGCCTCTACTTCGATGAGTGCTGAGGCAGGCCATAGGGCGTCCCATGTGGCGGGTACGGAAGCTTCTACCTCTATCAGCGCTGATACTGCTTCGGTCCGAGCCCTAATCGCCGTGATATCCATTTCAACTTCGATTAATGCGGAAACTGCTTCGGTTATATGCTGAGGAACTGTGTATGTTATAACAAGTTTTGGTTTATTAGAACCATTTTCAGAGAAATACCCATTATAGTTTACTATTTTAGCATCTTCCCATGAAGGCTCATTATCAGGAGCATCATAAGTATTATCTCTTATACCGAATTTTGATATACCTGTTTTATTTATTGCCGCTCTTCCGGACGCATTGTAAGTAAAAGGATGGTATGAACCTCCAGTCCAATCATCATTTCCCACGCCAGTTGAAAACACTGTTGTTCCTAAAGAAGTATAATCTCCGTTTACTAAATCTATGTTTGATGCAGGATTTGATGAAAAAACCACCATGCTAAAATCAAAATAAGAGAACGTTCTGCTACGAACAGTATCATAGATAGATAATACTGCCGCACTTATAACAGCAGAAGAACCAAGAGCAGACGTATCAAACAAATATATGCCCCGGTAAATTCGTCTCCATTTATTAGTTAAATCATCTGACAACATCCCAAAAACAATAGTATTTCCAGAGTTATCATTATGCCCTGTTCCTGCCCCTCCTTGAACCAAACCCCAATCTTCGCTGGCAACTAAACGAAATACATGTCCATCAACTGTAGAAGTTTCAATATGAGCGTCAGGGAAAACCGTTAATGATGCACCGATGGAAAAAGGAGCAACAATATTGATATCATCCACTTGTTCTGTGTCAGAATCAATTACAATAATATCTAAGTCCGTTCCGTCGGCATTGCTACCACTACCTAATTTTAATTTTTTATTAGTTTGATTATGAACAACTTTTATAGGAAATTCAGAAGGCTTTTCATCAAAATTCCATGTCTCTCTAAACCTACCTTGAATAAGCCTTATTCTGCGCTTACAAACACCATAATCCCATTCAATAACGTTTTCATGTAAATCAGGATTCGTTGGGTCAGTTTCGAGAATAATAGATGTGGTTGAAACGGGGTTTATCTTTTCTTCACCAACAAAAAGGTCTGGATTCCACTGTATAACTTCATTTTTCTTTATACCGTTTGGCTGGTCTGTATGGATAGTAACTGTAACTTCAGTACCTTGAACTACCGCTTTTAAAAGATTGTTTCTCGATGTTATTTTGGACCCAATTTTATCCCAGCCAAGAATGATTTTAGAACCATCGTCCTTTCTCCGCATAGGAAGACCAGAAAACACACCAATTTTTTTACCTGACTTTAGATCAGTATATCCTTTCATATATGGACTTTTGACGTAATCATCATCAAATTCCACATAGTCTTTATCTATACCCTGAGATTCAAGCTGTGCTAAAACCAGAGAATCAGTGACCATCTTTAAGGGATCGGTAACTTTTTTAATCATATAATGCACCTTGGGCTTTAATGGCATTGATAATTATTTTACATTCACTAATTAATACTCCTTACACGATGTCGAGTTCCGCATCAAGTGGCTGGAGCGTGTATGTATCGCCATTTCCAAATGTCTTTACGCCCGTGTTCTCAGCGGCGTAGATCTTCCCGCTCGTGACACCCCGAATTGCCCAACCATAGACAGTCAGCGCACCTGTGATGGTGAATACCACTCCAGTTGCGGCGTTGTATCGGCTTACCACCGGATCGGCATCCGTTGCGGCAGCCCATGTGGCCTTGGTGAGAGTGACTTTCTCCCCACCGTTTGACACGATTTCCGTCAAATTAGCATCCACGGTAGCATTGGTTATTGTAAAGTCATTTGAGAACAAAAAAACTTCTTTGTCCTCCGGAGTTGCGGCGTCTTTAAATAACGCATCTGCTGCTTCTCTCGTTCCTTCTTTACACCATGTTGGTCCCGAAACTGCCATTGTCATCCTCCACTGTTACATGTAAATTCGTAATCGAACTCTATTTTGTCGCCGGATTGAACCCCTATTAAAGAAAATGTGTGTCGATCGAGAAGTACATTTGCTGAATTGAATACACCTTGCTCGGTGATAGCATATTCAGCATCATAAGTGATCGTTCCCACTGTCTTATAGATTTTAGAAGAAGCCCCTTCAGTCTGTGTGCCTACCACTTTCGCCAATCCTGTGGGCACTTCAAGCGCGCTATCTGCTGCTACCGCGGCCGTTGTGCCGGTTCCGGAATCATGATATTTAAACGTGTTTATACTTACACCGAGATTCTGCATAATATCAATCAATAAATCAGCGAAATCATCCGTTACGACTTTGCGACAGAGAACGCCGAGATCGATTATTTCACCATTTTTTCTTATGAGCTTTCCCCTCAACCGCGAGGTAAATGTGATTTTCCCCTGAAAAGGAACTGAATTCCTTATAAAATCTCCTATTTTTATCCATCTGCCCATGATTATCCTCCACCAATAAAAGGCTCACTTGTATTATTATCTTCTATACTGATAAATGCTCCATCAGAATTTATTACTTTGTCACCATCAGAATATGTTCCTGGGGCCCAAACACCTTGCCAGCCGAGATCGCTTACATCTACATCTCTCCATCGGATATCCCATTCTCCCCATGCCAACGCATCTTCACCGTTCCATGTAACCACTACTGACGATTCGTATTCCCCGGTAGTTCTATTAAGAGATAAAACCTCTTTCAGTGTCAATGCAAGTGCTGTATTGAACGATTCCGCATCCGAAAGGTTAAGGTCGGGCGCTATCTTGCCAACATTTATGATGCTCATATCTGCTGCCGGGGCATATTTACCAGCGGCCACTTTCGCCGCTGTCTCGGATGCTGTATCTGCTGAATTTAGATCTGTCTGATAGACTTTTGCATCATATTCTAAGCAAGTCAAAACCCTCTTGTAATCATTGGACATGTCAATATCCATGATCCTAAAAAGCTTTGTAGATAAGCCAACTTCTCCAAATGCCCAAACATCATATTTCTGAGGGTCTTTTGACCATGTAATCCCGCCGCCAAAGGTAATAGTGGTGAAATCCCCGTTACCCTCAACAACTTTTCGCTCTAATTGTCCATTTGATAGCCACACATATATTTCATATTCGGTACCGGCGACGAGAGTAATGGTTTTATCAAGTGATAATACTCTTGTTGAGGCATTATAACCGGTAATTCGGCCTCCTTGGCCTGTCATGGAGTCGTGCTGCACTGGTATAACATCCCCTACATCGCTCTGTAGTGCCTCTGTATCGCACTCAAATATAACAGAGTGGCTAAGTAGCTCATTATTGTTTAGGAAGTAACGTGCTAACGCAAACGCTTGATTATATGCCGTTGTGCCGTACAGATACAGACGTATCGGATCTTTAATGGCGGTATCGTCCCAATCGGATGTGCGAAGTATGAAGCTTGTCTGGACATAATTATTATCTTCATCGAAGAAAGTCACCTCAATTTCATTCGCTTTGGTCGATGCGTCTACCCACGCTTGCTGGAATGTATTCCTGTTTATATTTCCTTCACAGAATAATTGTTGTATATCGCTTGAATCAACAGCCTTGTCGGGTAAGGCAAAGAATTTAGACCCAATGGGATAAACAACTCCGCGGCCTTCTCTGCATATACGCAAAATGGCGTCCCAGGCAGTCTGGAAAGAATCAAAAACTGAATTGTATTCCCACCCCAGGTCATCGATCATATTAGCCCAATTCAAAAAGGAGAGAGAATCGATACGATTTTTGTCAATACCGCATCCGTAAATAGGCTGTATTGTTGACGAAACAGCATCAATGTCAGGGTATTCAGGATGGTCAGGATGACCGTTTGCGAGGATATCATATGCTGCCCATGCATGATTATTCGCAGGTTTGTCTATCCATGCTAATCCTGTCCATACTTTCACTGTTGATCTTGTAGCTACTGCCGTTACTTCGATATCACGAGAAAGCTCTCCGCTGGCAAGAATCTTCATGCCTATCAAAACTTCTCCTGGGTATGTATAACCGCGCAGGAGACCATCTGCATCAGGTTGAGCATACTGAATGGTGGAAACACTGGCTACATTGAGAGTTCTTATTTGAGCGTCATTTGTGTCCGTATTTCCATTTAATATTCTAACTTCATATTGTTTACCTGAATCAAGATAAACACCAGTTTTTTTTGCTTTATAAACACGGTAGAAAGGTTGTGGCCGATCGGCATAGACAGTAACGCTTCTGTCATCTCCATAATCCCGGTTTTTGTGCCATTCTCCATCTTCCATCCCAAACCATTGTTCCGTCCCTATTTCTCTATATTGGATGAATATCCATGTAGAAAGTTTGCCTATAGTTCCATTACTATTAACTCTGTAAAGACCGTCCGGGAAGAATATCACAACTTCTATATTTTGAGTGAATAGGCTCGTCGTTCTTACTGTTATAGATTCCTGATCGCCAAGAGTAATATTCTGAGGATAATTTTCATATGTTTGGTCGAACCAATCGATTATTGATTGTTCCGAGAGCCCAGGTCGAGTATCATATTTTATTCGTTCTGTATTCCCATTGATATAATCCGATATTGGGTTGCCATTGATAAATATTTGTGGAATTTTAGAAGTTCCATGCCATACAATCCAGTCATTTGCATCATCTGAAGGAATCTCAACGGTAAATTGGCCATCTCCAACTGTACTTCTATATGTTTTGCCCGGTTCGGCCGGCACATCTCCATGACTTTCTGATAATTTTACTATTATGCCATCTGAATATAAACGAGAAGGGCTCCATTCATGGACGTCATCTTCTTCTCCATATTCATCAATTCTATGCCCCAAAAGTGAATATAAAACATACAAATATTGTTTATTCCCGTCAGTGACAATAAACCTGTTTTTTATAATCGGTTTTACTTTCGTTGTGCCGTACAAGATTGCCATCGGGGTATCGTTATCGGCAGTCTTATTCGCTTTATGTTGCCAGGAATATGTTTCGCTATTCTGTCTCTTTTCACCCTTTGGCGGGAAGAATGCATTGATGAGAACACTGGAAGCCACCAGTGTAAAATAAGCGGCAATAGGATTGGTTATAAAGAGAGCACTAATTAATGCCGCGCCTTTTATCCCTGTGCGCCAATCTCTTTTCTGATGTTCACTAAGAGCCATAGAGATAACCTCCAGAAACACCCGGACTACCACCATATCGATGCGAATTATTGTTAGCTCTGCAAATGGTGACTGTATAATCACAAAATGCTGTTATGGTTGCGGTTTGCATTGGCGAGCTTGACTCTTCCGTTAATTGATAATTAGAATTGATATAAAATCGTGTATATCCATCCGAGCCATCATTGTATGTCACTTCATCGATTAAATAATCATTATCATTTGACAGACTTCCGCTGACTCTTATAATTTGTCCATCAGAAAATCTTGTAAATGCGGCATATGGTGCTAATCTAATATAATCGCGCCCGGAGATAACGCGCACAAATGTAAGGAGATTTGTTGAAATTACTCCCTCGTCGTCGAGCCCATATCTGCAAAATCCATCCTTGAATTTATGCCGGCAAATAGTTGATATGAATCTGTCTCGAGGGAATCTTCTGTTAAGAGGTGTTGTCAGCCCCATATTAAAGACTACTGCGGCCTCGGAATCAACATAAGAGACATCCAGCACGGTAAAAAATTGAGTTATATCGGTATCGGTGGGATTGGCATTCTTATCGAATAAAACTCTATTCAATACTATCTCGGCCCCGGACATTCCATCATTATCCTGAAGATTTGTTTTTAAATTCAATTCGGCATCGTATAATGTCAGGGTGACTCGTGGTAAATCGCCTCTCAGGGATTCTTTTACTTGGGATACTATAAAAGGAGTTGCAACATAAGTATTGCTTTCAAATACGACATCTTCCACATTATTGACATATCGGCCTATAACAGTATCGTTAAAAGACAGTGTAATTAGATTTAACCATGCTCCGGTTGTGGAAATCCGGCCTTTTGCCGTAATAATAGAAGTTGATAAATCCTTCATATACCATCTACCGTCTCAATAATGAATTCAACTATCCAGAAAAGAAAATTAGTATCTTCCCATGGCCTGAAAGATACTTTGCCGGCGAACCTAACAGACAATGTACCTCCTCCAGTGGGAAGATTGAAATTAAAGGCTTCCGAACCACCAACAACAGTGTCTTTCTCGAAATTATAGATAAGATTTTTGTCGGAAAGGTTTATTCCCCTATAAACAATGCGGTATTTTCTCTGAATCGATGTAAACTTTGCTCGAGTCTGGACATATCCGGCGTCTTTTGGTGTTCTGATAGTGGGATCAGTAGCGAATTCGTCTAAATAATTATTAACGACAGGAACCGCTCCTTTGCCTGTTAATGTAGGGAAATCAGCCATTATTCACAAATGTCCTTCTGAAGTTAGTATTCGTTTCAGCAAGTTTCATGGTTGCGTTTAATACCAATGTTTCACCTGAAATGTTAGTGCTGTCAAGCTCAACGTCCATGGGAGGACCCATATTATCAAAATTAACAACAACTTTCCCGGCACCCTTTAGCCGAGGATCGCCAAGCATTCCTCTGTCAGGAGGGAGACCAGAGAGCCCCGGGTTCTGGAATGCAGGGAAAATGGCTGGCGCCACTCCTGGTTGACCAGAAGAAAGATCCTTAATTAATTGAATAAGGGTGGCTGGAGATAAATTAGTTGTCAAATAGTTCTCTCCGAATATCGACTGAATTAACTGCTGTGACATCATTTTGGCTACAAAATTAACGAATGACTGATAAATACTGTCGAATAAAGTATCAAAGAAATCGCTAAGTTTACTTCCATCTTGCATCAGATCTTTGAATGCAGTTTCCCAACCGGTTTGCATGTCAGAGAATACGTCACCTATTGCCTCACCCATTTTAGTGAAATCTTCGAGTGTTTTCATCGTAGCGAATTTCCATCGCTCAGAAAATCTCGATGGTGTTTTCACACTTAATAATTTAGATAACTCAGACATATCCGGCATTCTGAATTTTTCAAACATACTGAAATCAATAGATGGTGCAACGAGCCCAACATTCAGCTTTATAGGCTTTCCGCTAAATATTTCAAATAAAGCCATCAGATCTGGAAGAAACTTCGCAATCGCTGCTTTAATTCCCAGCATATCCTTCCCAAACTGAGATTTAATGCTGCCTCCGATAGTCCGCGCTTCTTTTATTGCCAGATCTTTTGCAAACACAAATACACTATTTAGATCAGCCTTGTATTTATTGAACGATTCATTACGCTCCTGATCAGTTCCGAATATTGGAGCAAACATATTCTCGGGAGAATGTAATTTACGAATAGATTCATTCATGGCAAAAGCTTCTATGATGTGGCCTTTCATATAAAGCTTTATTTGCGCAAAAGTTAATCTGAATATCTCAGAAAGTCTCTCGAGATAAATTGAGGCTGCTTTAGGAAGCAAGGAAAAGTCCCACATTATCCGAATTATATAGTGCTTCGCCGTTTTGCCAATTGTTTTTAATGCTTCCGAAAAATCGCCCATATCATTAATGCTGTCGTTCCAAACTGCTCTCAGCGCGTACATTGTCCCGACTATTACAGCCATAGGGCCAATCAATCCTATAAATGCACCTGATAGCATCGCTACCGATGTAACAAGATTCGGGAGAACATAAAGTGCCGGTCCAATAATCAACATCAAACCACCGAACAAGGCAACTGATTTTGTCAAAGAGAAAACCAATTCTTTATTCGCCACTATCCATGCCTCGAGTGTACCAAGCCTTACTTTCAGGAAATCGCCGAATTTGGCAATCGAAGGAGCAAGAAGGCTACCTATCGTTATTGAAAGTCTCCGGGCTTGTTGCCAGATTCGGCCAAGTTGATGTAGAAATGCTTTCATTTGCCATCCGGTAACATCTTCCATGGTGGTTCCAAAATTTTCGAGATTCCTAACAACGGCGTCTATTTCTTCGTTACTTAATTGAAATATTTGTAACATACCGGCAATAGCTCTGCGACCAAACAGCACTTCAAATACCATATTCTGATATTGTTCTGAGGTATCTCTTATTTTCCCGGCTATGTCCTTAAACACATCAACAAATGGAGTCATCTTCCCCTCGGTATCATAGATAGCAATACCAAGTTCATACATTAGATCCCGCATTTCTCCAGTGGGGCTCATGAGGTTTGTTAAGGCTCTTCGGAAACTAACACCGGACATACTTCCTTTTATACCGGCATCGGCCATAATACCTATCATTGCGGCAGTTTCAGCGAGCGAATTATTGGTCTTTCTGGCAGTTCCGCTCACATAGGACATTGCTTTGTCGAGATCGCTGAATACTTGGTTGGATGTAATAACGGTCTTGGTAAGAATATTTGCTACTTTATTGGTTTCGCTGAAGGGAATATTAAATCCCTTCATAACATCCACAAGACCCTCGGCTGTTTTTCCCACCGTTTCAGTAAGCGCCCGTGACATCATAATAGTGTCATTGTAAGCTTGCATCTGTTCGGTAGCGGAAAGTCCTGCAGAACCGAGAAAGTAAAAACCGGTAGCCGTCTCGGTAGCGGCTTTATTGAGTCTCACAGATGCATCTAACGCCATTTTTGACATCTGTTCGAATTCTTCTTGCATCAAACCAGTTGTTACGGCGGTTGATTCTCTGATTGCTTTATCAAATGTTCCAAACTCTTTGACTGCGAAACCCGCCATGCCGGTTATTGCTGCCCCGAGTGCGGTCATTTCACGGCCTAAAGCCCTTACATCCTCTTTGGCTGTTTTGTGTTTCCGGCGCCAGTCTGTTATATCCAGCGACAGAATAGCTTTAAGAGACCCGAGATTAAAACCAAACATCTTTTATCCTTTACCTACTGCTGTGATGAAGTCCCATGTCATATCGGCTGTCTCCTCCCTCGAATACTCAGTTTCGAGGCTTTGAACGAATGACCTGAATCCGTTTTCGTCGGATGCCGCCGCCCTAACAGATCGTGCCGTCAGGACGGAGTTCTGCCTTCTTATTGCCATGGCTTCATGAAAGTAGTAAGCTTTGAGCCTTATATCCATATTGGACATATCAGAATAGCTGAAATAACCCGGGAAAGTATGGATTATTATGGATTCTACGTCACACTTTCCCCTGGCTCTTTATTTGAGTCAAATTCTGCTAATTGCGCCTCAATGGTTTGTCTCAAAACTTTAGTAACGAGGATGAGTTTACGCATATCTTGGCCTTTAAACTCATCTGGATCGACATTGAATATTTTGGCCAAGGCTTTTCTCATCTGATGGGGGTCTCCGCCCGCGCCACCTTTTTGCATTTCGGCGATAAGATCATCAGTTAAGATTTCACAAGATAAAAGCTTTCCATTGAACCTTAATTGGATGGGCGGGAATTTATCTTTTGCCAGTTTGTCGATGTCAACTATTTTGCTCTCTACCGACATGATGCCTCCTGCTGATTAAGAGAATTTATCCCCTATGTGCCATACGAGATCGCTATTCGAGGCATCCGGAAACGCCTTGAATAATACCATAAAACCTCTCTGGCCTTCAAGATTATAGGGAACATCGAACCTTGGTATAGGATACGTTTTTCGTAAATGTAACCATCTTGCCTGATCCGTATCCACAACCCCGTTTACAATCCTTTTTACTATCAATTCTTTTGCAGATGAATACATAGTCGTGCCAACGCGGTTGGAATATACTTCAATGCCGCCAGAGCCGGATTCGCCAGATCTCGAAGAACCGGGAATAAGGCTTGCCAAATTTGTATATGTGATCCTGGTTAATGGAACCTCAAACTCCACTTGTTCCATTCCGGTAAATACTGCGTCTACCGCCAGAAGCCCATGTTCGGCCTCCCTGACCTCTGCAAAGCCCATAGTAAACCGGAAAGATGCTCCTTCCATGCACGATGCTATGGCCACAGAATTCCAATCTATTTGACACGGCCCCACGTCACCGAGGGGACCTAATTGCTGTGCCATCTTTGCCTCCTAAATTACACTGGTATTTCCTGTCGAGTCACAATAAGATAAACGACAAGCCTTTTACGGTCCTTGTCATCCGGCCCAATAGAATAGGGGTCATTACATTCTATATTGACCAAATAAGTAGGCCCGGATTCAACTACGGGCAATTCGATCTGTGTTTTTCCATGAAGAAGATTAAAGACAATCATTGCATTGTCTCTGGCATCGAAATATCCACCACCAACTTTAGCTCTTGATAAAATCCTATAGGGGGTTTGGCCTTCATCTTTGAGCTCTGGATGGGCATTTCTTATACCGGGGTCACTCTCCTCCACTACAATACATTGGGTCTCAACTTCTGCGGGGGCTTCTCCTGCAAAGAGATCAGTGTCGAGTACAAAATCTGTATTGTTTTCAATATATATCGTCAATTCTTTAAGCATGGTTCATGCGTCTCCTTACGGTATCCGCAACTATTTCCAAATATTTATAGGCGAACCGTGAAAGCTTTGACGATACAAAGCCTTTGTGATATGTTTCGTGCTGGAGTATAGTATAGGGGGCGTTTATCAGCACGGTAGTTCTCATTTCATTTTTCCCGAGGGGATCATTCAGTTGCGTTGTCGAATAATCTACAACTTCACCGAATTTTCGGGGGGCATTTGCTTTAAGACCGCCTCTGGAAATATTTGCTGCCATTTCCCTGACGGACCCTAAATATTCTCTCGATGACATAATGAATTTATTGTTTACAAATACAGACATGGAACGTACTAAAGCAGACGTGAGGACCGGTGCTCGAGGAGCCACCGTTATAATATCTTTCATAATCTGTATTCCGGCCTTCTTGAGCCCTGCATATAACCATTTGATAGAATCTTTGGTCATGAATTTATCGAAATTATAATTGAATTGTTTGGCATGAAGTACAAATTTAGCTTGACTCATTGGACAAATACCCTTAAAAACCGAGTAGAGAAATCTTTCCCTTTACCTATCTGGACGATTGTATGATCTGAGCTATCAAAATTTACCAAATCTTCATAAGCTATTGTCTTGGCAGCCCTCGTCTCGAATCCACTCCTGATTATCGTTCTTGGCCTTATTAGTATCTGCGCTTTGCTGACTACAAGATTGCCGGCAAAATCATTAACCTGGACGTTTTTATATTCAATATAACATTTCACAGTTTCAGGTGTTCTGGCAATAGGTGTTTGCCATTTATCTTTACCGTTATATTTTTTCAAAACTATTGAGTCAACGAGATATGATCCTATCATTTCTCATCCTCATTATTGAAAAAAAATACATCAAGTATTACGAGTGAGATTCCCAGGAGCATTATAATCTGTCTCTTGCTCCTCGTCACGCTCAATATCAAATATGTAAAATGGGGTCTGCGTTTGATAATCGGATAACATATCCGACACGAAGGGGGGTATCGGAATCCCTGTTTCTTTCCGATCGTATTCTTCTTTAACTACTCCGGCCTTAACAACTCCCTGGCTTATCAAACCCATTCGAAGGTCGATGTCAGGCTGATGCTGCAATAAGAATAGGGCATATTCACATTGAGCATCTTTCATAATTTGAACTGCAACATCGGGGAAATCAAATCTTCCGGAATTATTCAGCCAATTATAAGCTGTGAGGAGCGCGCGAGTATTATCAGGCTCATCATCAATCCAATAAGTATCGGCATCAAGACGGTCTCCTAAAAATGTATTTGCCTCCGCTTCCGTTACCCAACTATTTGTTCCTGCTACTATTGCCGATGGCATGATTTACTCCTTATATTGCTGGTAATATTACAAATTTTGTCTTTTCCGTTAAGTCGTAATCTGTATCTGCATATGTAGACTTGAACTGCACCCAGAATGTTCCATCTGTAGCGAGGTCTGCCGCTGAACGTGCCCAGGTGAATTCTCCGTCTGAGCCGTCACTTGTGAAGGCGAGCACCCCTGTAATAGCACGGGCTGCACCTCCCCTTTCCGGCTTTATTACCCCTGTAAGCGTCCCACCGGTCAGATCCCAAGCGGTACCATCAGAGTCTTGCCAAGTAATCGTCTGTGGTGTGCTTATTGCGCCTTGTACTGCATCTCCGAGTGCCATATTAATCCCCCTCTACCGTTCCTGCTGTTGATTGCCCAACTACTACGGCGCCTGTGACAACGTTCTGTGCATAAGTGCCTGTGAATTCAGTATCGCCTGCACCGTATTGCTCCCCGAGTTTCACATTTGTAATTCCCGGTTCCTTGAATGTACCAGTCTTAGTCTCATTATCAAATTTCACACCTTTTTCCACATCTGTTACTGCTGGTAAGTCAAGTGTTCCTTCTTGAGTTGTGTTATTATAATTAGTTCCATCTCGCACATTACCAACAGCGGGATAATCAGCACTTTCTAACTTGTCAATCATCAATCCTATCAATGGTCGTCTGGTCGCTGTCTGTGTCCAATCGCCTTCTGCGGATGGCGAACCATGACAGGTTGTGTAATGGAAATTCACACCACCATCTATTGCATTCATTGCCTCGCTTGCACCGTCATCAGTTACAACAAGGGTGTATAATTTTATATTTGTACCAGTCGTAGGGTGTAAAACAACCCGATAGAATGTATCCTTTGCCAATTCTATTGGGGTTGCAAGATACCTATATATATTCCTCACTCCTGCACTTCCTCTTAAATTTGCATCTAATGAGATGGTGCCATCTGGAATAATTGTTACTCCATCACTATCATATATTTCAATATCTGTATCGGCATCAAGGTCACTGTTAAAGACAATTCCTGACAATCTACAATTATATGGTACACTAAATCTTAAACCACGTCTATCAGGGTTGTCGTTTGTATCCCAGCTTGCCGATGAGCTTGTTACTACTGGCATCATAGCAATTAACGGTTCCATACCGGTGCTATATTCAAGTGCAAAATTAGGTATTTGTGTATGCGTCCCCCATGCAGCTCCGAGAAACTGGAATACATAGGGAAAGTCAGTGGGGCCGAAGTTACCTATGCGGGCATCTATCTGAACGTTACCATTTACAAAGGAATTAAACTCCACCACTATAGCGATAATTGTTCCGTCTTGCGTAACTGCTACGGGAGCCTGTAATGATACCCAGTAGGTCGTGAATGATGCAACCGAAGCCTGTACGCCATAGGCATTGGCGTGAATTAGAGTTCCTGTGGGACGCCCGGTTGCCCCGTCTACTGTTTGCAGTGATATCCTCATTGCATCTGTCTGTGATACTGTTTTGGTACGGAAACCAATCTTGGTGATATTCCCTGTTTTTGGTATTTCAAGAATGGCTCCTGTAAGTTCCCCATTAGCGTCTAAAGTTATTCCTGACATAAACAGCCCGGGTAATACATTTGTCATAAACCCCGGAACCAGATTCACACCCTGTACGTCAACGAGACTCATATCACAAGCTCCTCAATATCGAGTTTCGACTTACTGAGTTTCTTACCCGACTTCTTTAATTGCTTCTTAATAGCTTTATAAATATGCTTGCTATCAGCATCAGGCACAAAATCATCGCTCTCGAAATCAGAGTCGTGGAACACCATAATGGAATCCACCTCATCCTCTATAGCCGTAATCACTGTATGCTTACAAGGTGATGGATTGGTCTTAACTTTTAGCTTAATGCTCATAATATTACTTCCTCGGCACAATATATACAGCAACTTAAGTTTTTGTCAAGATAATTCTCCCAAACGTCCGTATGGTATTGATGGAATAGCGGTTATGTAAGTCTTTGGGGAACAATTAAATATATCGCACTTCTGTCCGGAAATTTGCTCTGCTTCTTTCCATGTTTCTTCGAAATGTTTATTAAAGCATATAGTATCTTCTCGGATCTGTGTATTTCTTTTAATTGATGTATTGAATGTGCTTTGGCTGTAATATGTTTCCATCATGTCCTGTTGCGTGTTAATATTGTGGGGGCATCCGTCCATCCCGAAAATAACGATTTTTTTTGGCTTACCCAATATTAAGGAGTGCAGGAGATACGTGGCAGTATTTACTTTGATTTTCTTAACTTGCCGACCAATATATATTTCTCTTGGAAAGAATGATTTATTAATGAGAATAATTTTGTTTCTATATTTTCTTACCGTACTCTTGTTATCAGCCATAAATGACAGAGCTACATCGGAAGTTAACAATAAGTTATTGTCTCTTTTAAAATAATCTTTGATATCGGCATCCCTTTCAACCATTTCTTTTTCACTAAAAAGAGCAATTATACTAAAAGTTCTATTATCCTGGCTAAGAATATTTCTCTCAAGTAAGGAAAAATGGTTCAATGACGCAAAAACCCAATCTTCTTTTGGCAATCTTTCTGGATTAAATTTCCCAACCGATTTTCCATGTAGGAGTACAGCAACATTCCGGCCGGCAATGTGATTTTCAAGTCTTGTCATAATGTTACTAACCATACTTTCCCGGGTATTTGTATTATATCATCTTTTGGAAACAATTCCGAGACTGCACGTATCACACCAGGATGTAGACTCTCGGACGGAAGAAAATCCCGATCGGTTTCTTTCATCATCCACTCTGGACATTCTGTAGAATGCTTTTCGTAATCATGCCCACAGATGATGCCTCCCTTTTTTACCCTGCTTTTCCACATTACAATATCTGATTTAACATGAGAATATCTATGATCTCCATCTATAAAAATCATATCAAACATATGGTTTTTCATAAGACTACAAGCGTCGAAACTCGACATATACATCAAGCAAACGTTAGTTATGTTACGTTTTCTTAAATTCCCTCTCCATATATTGAATACATCATGAGAAGATGCATATGGTTTTTGGGCGGTTCCTGGTGATCCTTTAAACCAGTCCACAGAAACTATTCTGGCATCTTTTCTGGCCGTAGCCAATGCAACTGTTGATCTGCCGGTCCAGCACCCGATTTCGAGTATTAATGGGTTTTGGGACTTAATGCCCTTGGCAATTGATCTTAACTGCATCTCACATCTGTTATTAACACCGCCATTCATGCCCCATACATTATCATTGTTTGCCATAATAATCCTCAAATGTTCCTGCGAGTAAGGTGCGTTCTATTCGTCTTTCGGTCATATCGATTATTTCTCCTGCGACAACTTCGCCGAATTTCTTATCCATCATCGATAAATAAACATGACCGGTATGATATGTGTACCAATGCTTATCTTTAAAGGCTAATACTTCATCAGCCCCGAGTGTATTAGTTTTCAAAGGAAGAAAGTCACGGGAATATTGAGCGAATCCAGATGGCTCAGACGGCAACGCCCATTTATGTTTCCGTGCGTACATTTCAGCCTCGGTACCAGGGTATCCGACCATGCAATAAAAGTTTGAATATTCGCATTGCAATTGTACTGCCAGATCATAAGTTTCCTTCATTGTATCGAAAGTATCCTCATGGAATCCGAACATATAATTGCCTAAAACGCTGATTCCATTATCCTTCAGGGCTTGAACACAGTCTTTTATGTCCTGATTTGTGAATTTCCCCTTGTGTACGGATTCCCTTATTGCCTGGTTTCCGGATTCTATTCCAAGACAGACCCAATTTACACCGGCCTCTTTGATTTTCGGCAATAGGGAATAATCAATGGTATCGATACGCGCATATCCCCAGATATTGAAACCGTAATCCTTTAAAGCTCCACTTCTCATAAGATTTCTGAAAGTCTTGGATTTTTTGATGAATAATTCATCCATCATTTTTATATGTTGGACCCCGGCTTTTTTTAGGCGTTCCATGGCATAAATAATTACAGGCAATGTAGACTCATAATATTTATCTCTATAGTAAGATCTGATAGTGCAAAAATTGCACTTGAAAGGACAGGACTGTGAAGTATGAGCCGTACCGTATCTTTCTCTTCCTTTTTTTGAGCCCCACACTTGCCAATTATGAGCTCTGTAATCTTTTGGATCGATCAAATCATATGCCGGGAAATGCTGGGCGGTACCGGGGGGCAAATAATCGAATATATCTGATGGATTGCCGTTTAGGTTCTTTAGAGCTTCGGCAATCCCACTTTTTTCTTGAATAAAAGCGGATGGATGAACTCCTGTTGGCCAGATTTCGTATTTATCGCAATTCAGAGTATCTTCTGAGAAAGGAGTAGTTTCCATATCCCATATTTTGACTGAATTTCCTCGACTTCTTAACTGTGCGGCCCGGCATAACATCCAATGAGGAGGTTCTATTGCTGATAAATCACTGAGATTTTGGTAATTGAGACCTTTCGACGAAGGCCGTATTAAACAGATTTTATCCATGCTATCAAACTCTCCTTGTCTAATCTGAATGCTTTATGTATTTCTTCTCGGCCACCGTAAGTATACCCGTAACCAGTTGCAACACAGAGACCGCGGGAATATATCTTTTTATCAAGGCATAGACTTCGTATTTCAGCCTCGAGGCCTCCGCGGTCGTTATTCTCCTCAATGACGAATATATTCTCTGAATTTCTGGTAATTGATTCAAATATTATGGCATCTACGGGTGTCGTAGAAACATCAATTACATTCATTTTGAGTTCAATGCCTATTTTTATACTTTCGTAAACCATATTGCCCATAGATACTATCGTGTCTGATTCATCCTGGCCTAAAAGATATCTGTTTAATCCATCTCCGTAATAAACACTGCTGAGTTTACTGGAGTATTCTGATAACTCAGGATCTTTTAATATATGTCGGTCTAATCGAACATATTGTAAAAAATCACCGGCAACTGCAGCCATATTTACAGCCATACGATTATTTGATGGAGTATAAACAGTCATGTGAGGCAGAATCCTCATGATTGCGAAGTCCTCGAGAGCATGATGCGTTGGCCCGGACTCATGATAACTCACACCGGCACCCACTCCGACGATAGTAATTGGGATGTTCATGAGAGAAGCAATTACTTTTATCTGCTCGTAACATCTCAGGCTGATAAATGGTTCGATGGCGAATACAACCGGCTTCTTGCCCTCGAGAGCAAGCCCACAAGCCACCAAAATCGCTGATTGCTCTGCAATGCCCACATTAATGAACCGGTGCGGGAAAAGCCGTTTAAACTCGTTTAGGCCCGGCGCTCCCATATCGGCCACAACCATCACTATCGATTCATCTGTTTTGGCTCTTTCGGTCAAAGTCTGGAAATAAACATCACGCATGGATTTCATTATGCTAATTCCTCCTCGAGTATTTTTGCTGCGTGTTCCGGGCTCGGGCATCTTGAATGCCAAAATGGTGAGTTTTCAAGTTCTTTTATGCCGTTTCCTTTGATTGTATCACAGATGATTATATATGGCTTATTGGATTTTCTGCCGCGTATATTACGTAGAGCAATTTCAAGTTCAGCAAAACTGTGCCCGTTTATTCTCGCAGTGTCCCAGCCGAAAGAAAGCCATTTCTCCTCAAAAGGCTCGAGCGCGCACATATTTTCTGTGAAATCGGTAGCGCCTAAACAATTTCTATCAAGAAAAACAATTAAATTATTGAGGTTATTATGGGAAGCTACTAATGCTGCTTCCCAGATTGACCCTTCGTAGCATTCAGCGTCACCCAGAATACAAAAAACAAGAGGAAGTTCGTTCTTCAGTTTAAGCCCCAGTGCCATTCCACATGACACACCAAGTCCGTGACCCAAACTACCTGTTGACAATTCGACCCCGGGCACATCGTCCTGAAGATGCACGGCAAATTTACCACCAGGTTTTGAAAAAGTGGATAGCCAGGATTCGGGAAAATATCCTTCGGTTGCGAGTGTTGCGTAGAGAATAGGGCTTGCTTGCCCTTTGCTGAGAATGAGCCTGTCTCTTTCTTCCCATTCTGGTTTTTGGGGATCATGGCGGAGAACACCTCCAAAATATAGGATTGTTAAAATTTCTGCTATTGAGAAGCTTGAGTTTACATGCCCACACCCTGCTTTACTGCACATTTCAAGAGTTTTTCTTTTTAACATCTTTGCCGTCTCCAGCAATGGCACCCCTCCGGTCTTTGTCGACATTTTGTACTCCCTCGTCGGTGATAATATTAAGTAGATTTTTGAATTGTACTCGTAGTATGTTAAATCTTCGGATAAACATCGTGTCATGGCCGATATGTTTTAATTCTTTTGACGTTATTTCCTTGATATCTTTATCTAAAGCCTCTTCCCTTATTGACCATTCGAGCTCCCAGGTCATGCTGTTTACAAGCTTCATGAAGTTTAAAGCCTCATCCCAATATAGAACTTCCGGATGATCTTTCTTTAATTCTCGGAAATATCCCCTAAACATTTCTTCTTCTTTTTTATTCTCGGCCTCACCGATTTTTTCCACTTTGAGAATTGCTATCGAGAGGCGGTCTAAAATATCTCCGGGATCACGCTTCATGGAAACCTCCAGCACATAGGATCTTTATCTTCATTGCCGTTGGCAAATAACTGTTCGGCTTGTTCGCAGTATTTACCAAAAGTACATCGGCAACTGCATTTATCCGGCGTATTGCCAAATATTAATTCTTTATGTTTTTCAGATCCCCACACTTTCTCAATTTCATCGGGATCCGGGAAATGATCACAGAGTTTATATTCGTCTCTGAATCTCTGATCGACACAGAAATAAACGCCTCCATCGGCACATAATTGAATTGTTAAGGGAGCGCCATAACACTGTTTAAAATGTTTTCGGGGCACAAGATCAGGATCAAACTTATGAGTAACAGTGAATACACGGAAATCGTCTGTCTCAAGGCTTCTGCACGCTTCCATCTGTTTCATGATAAGCGGGATGTCGAATTCACCTTCAACGGTTGATTTCATGCCCTGATGCCCTAAATCTGCTATTCTGGCATGGAAACTCAAAGCTCCTGATTTGCGCGCCAGTTCGCAGGCGTCCAGAATTTCATCTTGGTTCAATGGTGATATTAAAAACCTGAAACATAGATCCCAATATCGCTTGGCTTTATTCACATTAATACTTGCCATCCGTTCAATGTTCGTTATAACTTTCTCAAAACAATCTTTGCCTTTTAATAATTTGAATGTTTCAGGTGTCGCAGCGTCTACACTAACACTCACCCAACTACTGAAATATGAGGTAGATTGTATGAACTCATTTGTTATGTGAACGCCATTTGTGGCAATTCCTGTGGCCATTCCTCTTGAATGAGTATATGCGATAGCCTTTGGGAGAAACTCATGAAGTGTGGGTTCTCCCCCTCCTCCAAAACATATAGCCTTTACGCCCCATTCACCGAGGAAATCAATGAGTTCGATAAGGTGGTCATCGGTCATTTTGTGGCCACTATCAAGATATTTACCGGTGTTACAGTGTTGACATCTCAGATTGCATGCACAGATCGGGTCAAGAGATGCTTCTACCGGTGGAGGGATTTCACCTTTTACTATTTTTCTGTACCAATCAGCATAAAACAAGCCTTTCCATGAATTAAAGCCATTATACTGATTTTTTTGACTCCATTCTCTTGATTGCATCTGCCAATCTCCTTACATCTTCAGGGTAACAAACTTTATTATACATATCTCTTAGAGCCCCTTCACTTCGCTGCAAGAATCTATTCTGCATACTCAGGCCTATATCATCTTTCTCCATATTATATGCGTGATAACTTATATGATCGAGTTTAATGGACAGCTTGAGCGATCGGTTCACCTTGGGATTATTATACAGTCTCGCCAAAACAGTATCCGCGCCCCATGATGGATACTCTTTGGGCATGAAAAATCCCACTGTTTTAGCTGCTTCTCTTGTTATCATGGGAAACCAACCCCACTCATAACCAAGCTTAGGTTTGTTTTTCGAGATATCTTCGGGGAAAGTATATAATATCCTGTCTGGTTTATTGCTCAAATATTCTTCTATTTCCCTCTTGGCAATCTCATCCCATCCATCTGTCAGGAAAATAACATCATTCCCAATTATCCAAAAGACACGGCCGCGGGGTTTAATCGGAGCTTTATCAAAAAACACCCAATTGTAATAATCATCAGATAGATTTTGCCCTTCATCCCTTAGAATAAACGAAGCATCCATTGTTCTGAAATCATTCCACCATGAACTAAGGGCGTTCTGAGTTTCCATGTCTTCATAATTGCCCACAACGATAATCTCGAAATTATCAAAATCTGCCGCTGTATCCCTTATGCTTTTCATGGTATCTTTAAGCATATCTGTCCTGCTTTTCGTAGGGCAGACTATTGTGAAATATGGTCTCTTATCTGGGTGAAGTCTTTCCCCCATAACAAGCCTCTCGATTTTCTTTCGTTAAATACCTTGATATCAACATCTTTGAACTGCCGGATATAGTGGTATGCATCGTCACAAACTTTTGTGACACATGGATGATAGTGGTTGACTTTTATATTCTCTGAAAAATGAAATTTGCCTATAGAGCGGGCGTATGCCTCAATTTCTGTGTCAATATATAGTGCCCAATAATCGGGACAGAAAGCCTCATTGCCGGGAAATTTATTTATGAAGTTTTTGCCAACTGCTCCAAATGCAGCATTTGCAGTCTTTACTTTCCCAAAGAGATTTTCCTGCTTAAATCCGACAAGCCCAGAGAAATCAGGAAATTTTGCTGAATATATTTCCACTAATTGACTGAAGAAATCAGGATAGACATCAGTATCATCGCATAAATATACAAATAAATCAGCTTTCATTTTAGCTATATGATGATTCCAGAATTCGGCAGCATGAAATTCTGAAACTTTATAATCCCTGAAAAAACACCATGAATTCCTGCCATCATAATAATTCATATTTATCCTGTCCATAGGATCGGTAAAATAAACATAAACTTTTATTTCTGGTAATTTTGGCGCAAGGGCTTCGTGTAATGAATTAAGCAATGTAAATAGTTTTTGTGCTCGGTGATAAGAAGGGATGCAAACGTCTATTTTCACTATCCTACCTTTTTAAAAGCTGCCCAGATAAAGTCGCCCAAAATAGCCACTGTAAGTTTACTGAGATGCAACATTGGTGTTTTTCGCCACCCATATTGCGCGTTCGGGAAATTTTTCTGATCTGACTCTATCCGTAACTTTGAATCCAAAGTCGGCGAGCCGATTTGTTAGCCATTTTACGGTGACTTGAGTTCTGATTGGCCATTTGCCACCGTCATGCTTAACTACGGTCTTATCTTCGTTATCATATATGACCAATACATCAATTACAAGTGTTTCCGCGGCCATATAGCATAGCCTGTTGATTCTTTCAATATATTCATCGGGTTTGAACTTATGAAGCACTCCGAGGCACATTACCACTTCGGCGATGTTCTCCACATAACTTATGTCGCAGATCTTCTTTACCATGAACTCGATATTATTTGTGCCGGTAAAAAGCGCTATCGCTTCCGCAGAAATGATTACATCCTCTCGGATATCGGTACCGATAACATATCGTGCGCCAGACCGTGCTACTTCGAGTGGTATTAGCCCAGAATGGCAACCGAAATCAATCACTTTCTTGTCGGTGAAATCAACGAGCTCCTTGATAGTTTTCCATTTCAAGGCACTATGTTCAATAAGATCGTGATCTCTTCCGGACTTAATGCCCGTGCTATCTGCGAATAATTTATGGACTAATTCAACCAAAGGGGAGATTAATTCCAGATTTTCTTCTCTCATCCATGGAGGAATCCATGTCCCGCGATAAGAGTGAATCCATGTGTCGGGACTGATGCACTCATCGTGGATCTCCACATTGATAGACTTTCTACCTATTTTGTGGGCAACGGCTATCCTGTGGCCACCATTTTCAATCCACTGGCATTTTTTACAATAATAAATCGGATGAAAAAGCTTCCTGTCAAAAGATTCTATGATTTCATCTACTTCTTTAAGCCATTTGTCTGTTTTGGCCTCCATTACGGAGTTTGACGTAATTATCGCTTCATGAGTAAGCGGTACCTGTGATATTACTTCTCCATCTTTGAATTCATGAAGTTCTTTCGATTTCTTCCATCTAACTGACATTGTTTACCTCCTGTTTTAATCTTCTTGATGCCTGATATTGCTCAATAACCGGGTCCCCGGCCGATGACATGGTGTCGAATATCTGGCAATAAGTGTCAGGCAATAGCTTTACTTTCACTTTTTTATGATTCGGCAAAACTTGTCTTAATGCCACTTGATCGACAGATTTAGGATTCTTTTTTAATTTATCTATCCAATCTTTTACCAAATCTATCATTTTGGTATTATTTTTTATAAAGAGTGTTCCTGATAATGTTTCCTGACTCTTCCCTGGGCGACTATAATTTGACCAATTAACTTTAACATAACCAATATCATAATTTGCATTTACAAATAATTCAGGATATTTCAAAACTCCACTGTCAGCATCAAGCCAAACGATATCTCTGCCTTTATGTTTATTCATCATTTCTAAGATATACTTTGGTTTATAATCAGTATTGAGCTTCCAATTCCCTTTATTTTTTAATGGCTGGATATCATATTCGAGTCCAAAAAGATGAAGCGACTGCATTAATCTCCGCGCCTCTGTTTCATAACTGGAATTTTCTGTATAGAAAGAAACGATGATTGGAGTTCGTGGTTTTTTATTTAGAACTTTCCTGGGATCCATTTTATTAAAACAATGAAGTTTAGATTTCGGATTCAAATTAATTACTTCAATACCCATGCTAACTATTTTAGCGGAGGCATTATTGAAATTCTTAATAAATGTTTTGTATACATTCTCGCCCTGTTGTTTATCTTTGTAGCCATCATGCCACCACGCCTGCTTCCCTTTCCCGTCACCTTTCATGTCAAAACCAAGTAAATATATAGGGTTTGCCCCGAGTGTTATTGCGAGATGGAGAGCAAGAAATCCTGTATTATTACGGGCGCACAAAGCTTTCAAATCACCTTTTGCGAATGCCGGTGACGACTCAACTGTATAGATGTCATATGGATGTTCTTCATCTCTGGGGGGGTATATGTAAGCTCCTCGAGTTCTGAATACCCGAGTGCCTTTATATTCATTCCATTTATTCTTTGATTCTTCACCAAAATAACCGTTTTCAAAATGACCGAATAACTCTTCGTCCATAGAGATATTAATTGATGGAGAAAATGCTTCGAAAGCCCTATTAATTCCTATAGTTAATTCACCATTAAGTAAACCCCAATCAAATCCATCAAGGCTTTTGCCACCACCAATAATAAAGCATCTATGGCCACACCAGTCGTCAGGCCTTATTATATGCCTTAATTGTGCCGGGCAATTCCGTTTATATGCCGGAGGATTTGGAAGTTGATTTGGCCTTTTTATAATTGTAGGTACGATATTCTGGTTTCTTGCGGATCTGCGATCATCTTTCAATTGGCGGAGACGAGTTTTGTCATCCATTGTGATTGCTAATTTAGTCTCGCTTTTCTTTTCCGGTTCATTTGCTGGGAATTTCCTGCCCCTGCTGTGATCTGTTGGAAGATCGCATAATTGTGAAGGTTTTTTTAGTTTGGAAATTGGCTGTGTCTTGCGTTTCGGCAACTTACTCATTGATAACATTCTCTGTCCTATTATTTGAGAGAGGCTGTGTTAAGCAGCCCCTCCCTTGTGTAACGTAAAGAACTTATTCGGTTTCGCACCGCACAAGCTGTTTCTCTTCTGCTACAGCGCCTCCATAACGCGCCCATCCAACTGCAAGCTCGGCATATGTAGTGATATCCATATCCGTAAGGATGGTAAGATCCATGCGTTCGAGCCCAATCAATTTCTGCTTGGGAAGAATCATGTAATACTTGGTTGCGTCAGAAAGCATTGTGGTGTAAATAGGCGTAACATTGTACTGCAGGCGGTTCGGAGAACCTGTATACGCCTGAAAGACATTCGTGAGAGCATTTGTGAGCCTATCCTTGAGCTCCAGAGGAGCAAGGATTTTGAACGGTGAGGTAGGACCTACGCCGAAGCCCAGGTCTTTAACTCTCGTTATAATGTTCACGGCCGCCGTGTTTATGGTTTTTATATCCCTTTGAACCGTGTATCCTTCTGTTCCCGCCACAAGAGTATCCTGACCAGGTTGCCACGCTAAGTCATAAGTAGCACTTATCGCTTCAATCAGATCGTAGAAATCCTGCGCTTTGCTGGAGAAGAATTTGTTTCTGAAGGCAATGGCATTATCTTCTAATGTCCAATATTCTTCATCATCAAATAAAATCTTCGACCAGTGAAGGCCACCGGAATAAAGAGCCGTGGTTATTGTGGTTTTCTGACCGGACATTTTATACAACTGTGCCCGTTCGCCAATTTCAGTCTTTGCGAAAGTTAAACCAGACGTAACATCCGATATGTCGATAGAGGCTCTTTTGGAATTCCTGATATCCTTCATATCAAAAATTTCTTCATAGCCTAAATCGTAATACGTTGTCTGGTGAAATCTTTCAAGGACTTCCAGCACGGATGCCGGAAAGTCGTCACCGGTTGCAAATGCTTGCATCGGTCTGACAATACCAGTCTTGGCGAAATCTCTGGCTTGCCGGCGAAGTGCTGGATAAAGAGAAGGAACATCCATAAAGGCCTGTAATGCGCCTCTCAGGACTAACCTTCCTTTCCGTGTGTCTCTTACCCGATCCCAGTCAGAGACAACTACGCCACGGTATCCACCGCTTTTGCGTTTCATACTCTCCTCCTGTTCGGGTTAAGTTACTATGCCTAATGCGCCCATCAGATGTATCTTGATGGTCTCATCACCAACGGAAGGTGTTTCGTATACAATACCACAGAGAGTATTGCCGCCTGCTGTTGCGGTAACTTCTGCGTTTGCTGCATCGAAATACACTTTGCTGCCCTGCGCATAATCAGCAAGGGCTCCGGAAGTTATGGCTACACACGGAACTAAGATAATGCTGGCTTCATACACCAGTACATCATCATCCCCACTGTCTATATTGCTGACCCAGACACCAACAACATCGTTATATTTCTCCATCACTCCAGCAACTTTCGCGGCCGCAGTGGTGATTTTTAACGAGTTGTAAGTGGCTTTTTCAGTATCAGACAGGAGATTAAAATTAGTTCCACCTAATGCCATGTTAAATTACTCCGTGTTATTCGCTTTTGCCAAAATCCAAGTCGGCTTTAGAGCCTGGGATTAAGATATTTTCATCGTTTGGAGGAGGCTCTTCCTCATCATCGTCTTTGAATAATTCGTCAGGATCCTTTGGATTTGGTTTGTCTTTGGGTGGATCGCCATCTTTAGGAGGATCTCCCTCGGGAGGCTTATCAACCTTAACACCTAACAATTCCGCAGTCGTGGCGAAGTCTTTCATTTCAGAATCGAGATACTTCTTTACATCCTCTTCCAGACCAGCGCTATCGGTAGCTTCAGTATTGAAACGATCGAGATGATTCTTAGCATGCTTAATTTGTTGCTCGGAAAGTTTGCGACCCCTTGCAACTTCTTCAAGCACAGAAGATGCCCTGTTCTTCTGGCCTTCAGCACCGAGTTTCTTAATTTCAACAGCATGCTCATTGTCCTTTTTGGCCAATTTGTCCTGCACCTCGGTCTTTTCTTTTTCCAGACGTAAATTTTGATCATGAAGATTTTTCTTCTCTTCGTTGATCTTGCCTCTTACTACTTGATCAGCAATAATTTCGTCTGTACCGAATACCTGCGATGGTGTGATTCCAAGATCTTTAACCGATTGTTTGACTTCAGCGAGATTCATGTTATTAGCTCCTTGAATATGTCCATGGAACGCTGCCACAGCGCCCATTAAAGTTGCCCCCGGGAACCCTGGCTGATCGATGTCGTGGTGGCTTAGGGCAATCCCGGTTAATTTGTGGACACGAACGGGGTATGCCTGACCCCCATCATCCATACCGAATTCTATGTCCGCTTCTATAGATGCCACATCGCGTGGCACTGATCTATATTCTGGTTTAATGTAAAACGCTGCAACTGCTGTAACTTTCCCGTCAACTTCTAAAAGCTTTTTCCCTACGACATGACCTATAGTTAATCGGCCTATGTGGGAATTTGTTGGGCTCGTATGTCTGTCGAAAGCTTTTGTGCCAATTTCAATGCCATCATGTATCCATTTAACAGCTTTCTGAACCCATTCGAAAGTTTTTAGACCTATTCCCGGAACGGCAAATTTAGATTTCCCTTCATGGCCTACTGCATATACCTCAAACAGCGGGTGTTGATCATATTGCTTTATTTTGTCGAGTTCTACTGGATCCACCATCGCGGTTATCTTTTCCGCCGCCATTGCCTGAATCTGAGCTCTTAGATACTGGAGCATTTCTGATCCTTTCGACTTCTTGAGAAACATCCATGTCAGGAAGTTTGCTTAAGAAAGTTTCCAATGATATCGCATTCTTTTCAAAAGCTGGTAGCCACACCTCTTCTACTTCCTTCATTTTTGAAGATGATGTCGCCGGCATAACTGCTGTTATTGCTTTCGGGTCCAAGTCATTAGAAAACGTTTTGTTAAACATAATAATAGCTTTTTGGAATAATTCCTCGTAAAAACTTATCCATGTTTCTCTTTCGTCAGTTGTTGAAAGAATTATACCTTCGATAGTATTGTCAGCAATATCTCTATTTGACAGGAGATCAGGATATCCAAAGAAATGTACCGGCACACCGGTTGCGCCAGAGATTTTTCTTGCGTGGTATTTTGCTTCATCTTTAAGTGTAGTATAACCTTCGCCTTTATAACAGATAAGATCGAATGTGCCCTTGGCTATTACAATTCCTTTGCCAATACGCCAGTTTTTATATTGAACGCTTTTTAGAAACTTTTCTGCTGTTTCTGTCTCTTCGAATGTGAATGTAGGCGTAGGGGAAGCATAAAGATGATTAATTTTGCGCCAATCCCAATAAGATTTATCGAGATCCTGAATATTTCTTAATACCATGGCAACTTTGGATGGAGTCTCATTTGGTTTTTGTGGTGTGCCGGCGAAGCGGCGATAAACAAATCTCTCTTCTGTTAAATTAAAGGATGTTTTTTCGCTACTGCCTTGATATTTTGCAAAAACGTATTGATCAAAATCATAATCTGGAGTAAAAACGGTATACGGGAATGCATGCCATGGTTTTCTAATCGCTTTTATTGTATCGCCGTGTATTTCGCTTTTTGCAGTCTCGAGGGTGACAAGGAATTTGCCTTCTATTTCTGCTGTACGTCCCCACTCTTGGGGCGAATCTTCATCAAGACGGTTGAAATCCATAAACGCCTGTATAAATTTTATTTCCCGACCAGCGGAACCTGTGAATTTTTCATCTTTAATTACTTTTACACCATTCCCGACAATAAATGCAGCACGGATATCAACAACATTCTTGGCGGTATCGTTTCCCCACTTCTTCAAGCCTTCATACATTCTGGTGAGAGCTTTAACTTTACTTATATAAGTGGGATAGGGATTGCCTGTGTAGTGGTAAGATGAATCGCTGTCATCGTCTGATGTATTTACTGTCATAACATCGGCAGCAGCTTGGATAGTGGCTACAAGAGAGTTGTCGAACTGCTCTTGTTTATCCATTTCATCGCGTTGGGATTGGAGGGAAATATTAAGCGCTTCAATATTTCCCTCCAGGGAAGAAAGACGAGACTTACGGGTGATAACAAATGGAAGATTCAAGGCTTTTCCTCTTCAGCTAACATTGGTTGTCGGCATGTAATATATTCGTAACGTCTGTTATCTGTCAAGAGAAAAAATATTTATTCGTAATTAAATGGACGAAGTGGAAGCACGTTACCACCATCTTCCATTCTTATAAAATCTTCTTTGGTTTTTTTATGGATAACCTCTAATATAGTGCTTGGATCAGTAAAATATTTAGATACAATAAGGTATAAATGCCCACACTTAAAGCCATGCGGTGTTCTGGCAAGTCCCGAGAACATCCGCTTCTGTGGTTCAGTCTCAGTAAGCGAATTCCATAGTGTGGCTCCGGCTAATGTGCCTACGATAAATAGCCTCAGCTCTGGCTTTGTAGCCTCTATCGTGGCAATAGCTTTTTCAAAATTACCCAGTAAATTCTCTTTCATAATTCCCCCTTATCGTGGGCTGATATCATGGTCGTCCATTACTCCAAAAAAACCTTCTTCTTTGCGCCCGAATTTCCATTTCAGATAATATCTTGTTTCGTCCATTGCATGATTATTCTGGTCGATTATTTTATAGTCGGTATCACTTATTTTCTTGCGCCTATACATACTTACTTCTCTTCTCCAATCACCACATATTCTGTTTATATATACCATGGGTGCACCAGAAATAGGACGTAATGTTGATTTCACTACCTCAATCCCATCGTCTATGGATTTTCTATCTGCACCATAGAAAGTTGCGTTTGGTAACTCTTCTATCCATTGCGCGGCGAGATCCGGCCTTGAATTATCATAGATGACATTTTTTATTAATTTCCACCATGGTTTCTTTTTGGCCTCTCGGATGAAAATTCCATTATGCATCGTTCTGTCATGGGAAGTAAGATACAATTCAGTGACCCTTATTACAGATCCTTTTGGGAATTTGGGATCTCCTTTTGCTGCATCCTGCCAAACACCGGCTGAGAAGGGATCTACACCGCCCCAATCGAGCGAAAGATCAACGGTCGCATCTTTTCTAAGGCTTACTCCGCAAAGATGGATATCAGCATCATACTCATTCTGATAGATTAAATCACCGTAACCCACTTTAATACAAAGCCAATCTCTTTGGAATTCATCCATGCCGAGGGTGTTTAATTTATCACCGAGATCCTTTATCTTGTAATATCCATCAGCTTTTTTTATTTGTTTTCCTGGGCATACGGAGCTTATCGGGCATGTAGAACAAGAATAATCGCGGCAGGATTCAATACATTCAAAAATGCAATATTTATATACAGCATGTCCTTTTTGAGCAGCGTTCTTTAACGCTTTATCCATCAACCCATTGACTACATGATTAGTTGAATACATACCGAGGCTTGCCGGGATACCGAACTTCTCTTGCGGTTGACTGAGAGCAGACTGGAAAACATTATTATCCATTTCGTCTACCTCATCGAGGAGGAGAATTTGAGGATGCGGGCCGCGGACAGATTTTGTGGACGCTGTTAAAATAGATACTTCGGAATTGTTCTTGAGTGTTGCATGTTGTTTTGTAAGGCCGGGGTATTTTAGAAACTCATCTGCTGTCTGTGTGATATCGAAAAAATAACTCATTGCATCATATGAAAGTTTTGATTGATCTTTCGAGCCGCCGAGTATTTTGGTCTCGAGACGTGGATATCGAATAGATTTATACCATGTAGGCAACCCACCGAGAGAAAATGTCTTTGATCCTGACCGGTTAGCCCATGCGATATAATAAAGCACTCTCATGGTGATGATATCAGCTACTACTCGGAAAGGACTTACATGATCTTTCTGCTCGCAATTAACTTTTGTGCCGAGTATAGGGGTTCCCATTGCAGCGAGGAAAAGACGAACATCAGCATCAGAGCGGAGATAATCTTCACATAAGAACTTTCTCAATATCTTCTGTCGAAAACTCGTTCTTATTTTTTTGTGTAATAATAGGTGATCCATCATCTTCTTTCTGAGAAAGTACAAGTATTTGTTCGGCCGGCGGTAAGCCCATGAGATAATTTATATATCTTTCGACCTCAGAATCTTCTTTAAGAGTTTTGCTTACCGGATCATTTCTGTTCCCGATAACCTCTCTTCGTATTTCCGCAAGTTGCCCGAGACATTGAACCAATAATTTAATATCGTTGGCGCCTTTTATTGTGAATTTAGGTTTGTGCTTACCATCTTTCTTCTTTTCGAACTGGCTATCAATCAACATATTTATCCTATCGATTGACTCCAATATCTCCTCATTCACAGATTCTTTATCTCTGACTTTAACTTCAGGAGGTTTTACAACGAATTCTTCATGATCATTGCCGAGGTCTTTAATTTTCTGCTTCCAATTCTCTCTTCTGGCTACTCGGCTTAAAGTTTGCCGGGAAAGATTGGTTAGTTCCGCGGTTTGTCTCAAAGATCGCTGGGGTCCTAAATTAAAATAGACTTTAAATGCTTCGTCAATATCAACTTGTTTGTGCATAAATAACCTTTCAGATTACAGTGGACAATATCTGAGAAGCCCAATTCCCACTATCCTCATCTCTTCTCTGTTTCTGAGAGAAAGTGTCTCGATGAGTATTTAAAATTATATGCTCGCTATACTCCTTGAGTTCTTTTTCTGCCAGATGTCGCGCTTGCTGAGTCTTGAATTTCCACGGATGATCACTCATTTGTTACGTCCTCCTTGTTGCTAAATGGTACAAAAAATTATCATCAACTATTGCGCCTCGATTTACAATTTTAAACCCTCTCTTGAGTGCATAAATTAAGATTTTAAGAGAACCCATCTGGTTATCCATCTGCCGACAAGAAGTATAGGCGATTGATTAGGGTCCAGATTACTGAGGTCTCCCATGCCGTCCACCATGTGGTATGCCCATGTTGGGACACTGGGGAAATCATTCGACAATATTTCAATAGCTTCCTGGTAATCATAGGAAATAACCGGAATAAAACCCTGCTTGCCTTTATTTTTAGCAAGATGATCATTGGCTAAATTTAATAAAGTATGATCGATTCTCAATACTGGCAGCGGTCCCACTTATCTACCCTCTTCTTTACGGAATCCCGAAATCTTTTAGATAATTGGCGGAAATATTTTACGTATGATATGTCCAAAAGGAGAAAGTTGACTAAACTCTTTGCAGTTCCCGTCTTTGTTTTTGTCCTTGCAATATTCATAATCTGGTGCTTCCCCGTGAAGAGGACCGAACTTTATTGGCGGGTTTGCTTTACAGAATTCTACGTAATTAAATCTTATATGTTTGCATTCTATACATCCTATTTTACACATGTTTTCCCTCTTCTCTAAAAGTATCTTCAGTCCTAACTATTGGCAGATTCCCCACTGTTGTTTACCTTTGGATTAAAATATTATACTCACTCGCCGCCTTTATTTTCACCATCCTCGTCCGTGTCGACCGTCTCTTTCTTTTCGTCCGTTGATGCTTCTTTGTCCGGCATCGTAGGAATATCCAGCGGTACCGTCGTTGCTTTTTTCCATTCGCCCATTCTGGATTTAACCTGATTGACTTTCATCCGAGCGTTTCTGAGAGTGTACAAATCATCGATATTGTCGATTTTATTTGCATCAGTGATTGACCGAATCTGTTTTGCAGCTTCATTGAGTCTCTTGATCTGGTCATCGAGTTTTCCTTCTTCAACTTGAATTATTCGTATGGCCATTATGATGATTCCTTTCTTAAATTTTTGTGAGTTTATTTATTCACCATCCAGCATTCCGTCTAAAGTGCCGCCCGGAATATCTGTTTTAGAAACCATCTCAGGAGAAGACTCGGGCTTCTTGCTGACTTGACTCATGGGGATGGTTTGGTAAGGTAATTCTGATGTTATCTCTACTCCGTTGGTATTGGTAAATGTGACTGTTTGTTTTGCTTCGTTGACGTTAATAGTGCCAGGATCGATATTATTATAGTGACTTCTATAACGATCCAATGTAATTCTTACTAATTCTTCCAAGGTATCCTCCTGGTTAAAATAAAACGTTTTTGTCACGCTGTATGCGGACTAATTTCTTGCAGTAATCGATTAGCTGTGTAAAATCCATATTCGGCGGTTGTAATTTCCCTTTCCTTTCTGCCACCAATATGTTTTTTATCAAGGCTTGATCAACTTCAGGATCGGCATTGAGAGCCACGATAAGTTTGTTAATAACGGATGACGGGTTGTCATTGTCAGTATATTTGAGCTTCAGGCTGATGTTCGGGTATGTCGGCTCAACTTTTGAACCGTCACTTAACGTGCTTTTGTATTTTGCCATTATTTCTTATTCCTTTCCTCTGTCAGCTTCTTCCGCTGAGTCTGAGGGAAAAACCTACCCTGAACGTATTTAATTAAAAAGCCTTTCTCTTTTTTACACCACCATCCTTCTTTAAACTCTGGCTCTACCTCCTCTACTATGAAGCGGATTTTGAACTCAGCACTTCCTATTCCATACTGCGCTATACCTCCACCATCACCCACCCATTTATCTATGTTGTCTACTGGCACTCTGGCAGCCACAATCTTCCATGTCACCCCATCCACTACAAACGTATCACCGATTGACACAGGAGGATTCTTTTCGCCAACACCGTATCGGGCGGGCTGTGGAATGAGGGTGAGTTCTTTTTCATATACCCAACCACTTACCCTACCATCAGCAACTAAACCATATCTCACCTTATTTTCACGTAATGAGAGTATTTCGGCTATTATTCTGACTTGTCCATCTCGCCAGCTCCACCAGCACACATCGCCAACCTTGAACTTCGGCTTCTCTGGTGGTGGTTGTGCTCCCTCAGCAACCAATGCCATCACTACTCTTTCAAGTTTTGCAACTCTTCTTTCAAGTTTCATCATCGCTTATTCCTTTCTCATTTAACATTAAGCGCCTCGGTATCTTTCATTATGACTTTACCTTTACAGCCCATGATCTTGTCTATTATCCAGAATATCCCGCGGTCACTGAGCTTGTCGATACGATGCACGGTATTCCAGAACAGGTGCTTAAACCAAAAGTGGCAGGCTATCAAAAGAGCTATTCCGAAGGCTAAACACACAATTATCATTACGGGATAGAGATATTCAATAATCAATCCAAGCCTCATATTCTTTCTTTGTTCTCGGCTGGAGAAGCTCTATCAGACTTATTTCCCATCGTGGATTGACTGAATAAAGCTTAAATGGTTTTTCGTAGCCTACTATCTGGCTATCATTCCGGAAAAAGCCTATCTTTTGCATACAGTCTTTAAGATTTTTAATGAGATTATCAAGGTCAGGTGTTGTTATCGGGTATATTATTCTTCTTTCTGCCGCTTCTTTCCACCAATAAGACTTTGACTGCGGTATAGGGAGAAAAGCCGTTATACCAAGCACTAAGGCGCCCTCAAGCGGTTTTTCGGGTATATGCTGTTCGAGCAACTGCATGAATTGAAGTTCGTACCGTTCTTGATCAGGAGCTTTGTGTGTTCCTCTGAAGAATTTCCCTGATTTCGTCTTTTTGACAAAATGTCTTGCTCGCATTTGAGATTTTGGGATGAGCGGTATTGTGAATTTTATCATATCTTCTTCCCTTCCGCAAGTGAATGAACCATACGGCCAACTCTTTTGCTATCTGGTTTTTTATTACTTCCAAGTTTCCGCTGTATCCCGGTACCGGTTTCTATAAGACTTGGTGGATCAATAAAATTAAGATATCCGTTAGCTCGGTTCTCTATCTCCATAACCGAAGGGAGGTATTCTTCATGCTCACTTCTTTTTGCCATTATTTTGTAATTATAGATAAACTCTTTCTGCATCCATTTATCAAGCGGTATCTGGCAGAAAGTTGACCAGCCGCTTGACATTATTTTCACCACTGAATGTATAACAGGGTCGCTGAATTTCACTGAGCGGTTATAGCCGTGTTTTGCCATTGCTTTTTTGGCTGCATCCCAAGCTATTAGGGCTTCATCGTCTATATTAACCGCTATCTGCTCCCGGACAAGTGCCGCAAAATTATCAGAGGGATAGAATTTCTTTACACCCCTGCATATTTTAGTGACTGCAAAGAGAAACTGATCGTCTGTGAGGTCATTGAGAAGCATAAACCATATTTTCTGCGTTTTTGTATCGTCTGCTTTAATACCCGAAAATGTTGTAAAAAACAATGCCAGCCCTTTACTAAATGTTTTATTAGTCATTTGTTCGCCTCATAAAAAGCTTGTGCGAATCCTGGTGGTGTTATTGCTCTCCGAGCTTTATATTGACCGGCTATTAAATCCGTAATAGTCGGTAGGTTTCTTTTATTATCATAAGAAAGTTTCATTTCATATTGGTTTACATCAACAAGATTTTTCTTTGGTGTGTTAAACCACCCCCATAAATCAGTCTTTTTTGTATATTTATCGCCGAAGTCGCAAGGATCAAAAGTAAATGCTGGCTTACCTAAAAACTGTCTCAATATTCCCATCGGGTTTTCCAAACTCCAGAAAGCGAGTTTGTTTTTAAACCGACATTCCAAAATTATATTTAAGCAAGGTATCACTACTTCCATTCCTAATTTAAGATCGCGTGGAATCTTTGTTCTTGTTCTTGCTAAGGAAAACATAGTACACGGTGGCGCTGCGAGTATCCCGTACACATTATCCGGAGGCGTATATGTCCTCACGTCATTATCGGGTAGCGTAATAATCCTCACATCATAACCGGCATCTTCATACGGCTTACTCCATGCCCCTGTGCCTCCGCAGAGGTCGAGTATTATTTTATTATTCACAGATTAACCTCCATATCCGGATCTAAACCATTTTCATAAGGGAAAAGATTATCAAGAGTTTCGAGGTTTTTATCAAGTTGAGATTTATTTTTATCTTTGCCCCACTCTTTAGCATTTCTCAGCCACGTATGAAACCGTAAATTTACATTGAAAGTATCTTGCTTCTCCCAGCGCTCATTTTTACCACCATCGCTTTTCTCTGTCCAACACTCTAAGAATTTCTGTTTATGTCTTAATTGTTCTGGAGTAAATTTGTGTTCTATTTTTTCAAAGAGAGAGAGGAGGCTTTTTCTTTTTATATTTTCTTTACCATCTTTCTCTAACTCTAACTCTACTTCTTTAATAAGAGGCTTTCGGACTTTATCCCGATTGACTCCCGATAATTTGGCTAATTGTTTTTGTGTGAATTCATCACATAAGTCTTTTAATTTAGGGCAGTATATGTCTATATCATTACCATTGAGTGTTATGTCAAAACGGCGAGTATTTTCTGGTTTATTTCTCAAAAAGTTGAGTATTTCTCTGAGTTTTCTGCGAGAAATCTGCAAGTTTTTTGTCAGAAATTTGTAAGAAAACTGTGAAAATCCCGGATTATGGATGTCAAATTCTTTTGACATTAGCTCAATTATCCCGAAAAATACGAGGTATCCATCACTACCATATTCTTCTAATAGTTCACTGATATCTGGATCGTTCAGGCTGTCCGAAATGTGCTTAAACCATTTGATAATTAGCCCCTTTTCTTATAGACCCAGGCTCATTTGTTCTGAATTTCTTAATTTCCAATATCTTATCGAAATACCCTTTGTTAGCAAACGTATGTCACATTTCATCGGCTCTTCTTTATGTAGTTTTTGTGGGTTTTTGACCCTTATTACTGTATCGCCTTCTATTTTAATTAATCCCGCGTATTTAGGCAATTCACTAATATCCACATCAAAGCCATTAATAACATAACTAAAGTAGTTTGGCATGTGGTAGCCTTGGTATTTATTTTCCAAAAAGATATGTTTTCTCTTCTTGAAATCTTGTTTAAAGTCTGCCCTCGATATTTTTATTTCATATTCATATAACATATTGTTCTTGTTTATACTTATCAAATCACATTCCCAAGAATACATCCAAGCCACGTTATTGGTAACAAACAGATGCTGGGAGGTGAATAACAGATAGTCTGCCAATATGTTTTGCATTTTAGACTCATTCATCGCCAACCCCAAATAAAAAAGGCAGCAAAAACCGGACACCAGAAGAGAGGTAAGTCGCTTCTTTTTTCGGAGTTCACTGCCTTATAATTTTTCACAATAAAATACCTCTACTTCGGGTGTCATTACCAATATACCACACATTTGAATCTTGTCAAGTTTTATTATTGCAAGGCGGCCAGGGACTCGAACCCTGAAGTGTGCACACCCAGACCGCTACCGCCTCGCAAGATTAAAGTTTATTCACCTTCCTGAGATTCAAACGCATCTGTCTGCGTTATTTTTCTTTCACCGTTGACATACCCCTCCGCCGTTTCGATGAAAGCTATGATTGCACTTTGCGCCTCTTCAGGCATGAGATATTGATTCTCGTTTTCAGGATTCTGGCTGGAGCTTCCGAACGGTTTATGAGGAGTGTGTAAATTGAGAGGTGTATTTGAACTCAGGAGCTTTATCTTTGCTATGATAGAAACTCCCATGATGTCGTTGGTTTCCGACACTGAAATACCAGTGACAGTAGTTCTGCTGGCAAAGTCAGCCGGTAACTCACTTGCCGCAAGAGCATGTGAAGTAAGCGCCTTCAATGCATTTGAAAAAGATGATTTTGGCTCATCGCTGCACTCGAGCATGAACTTATCACCATCTGAGTTTACATACTCAATGTGAACAGCGCCCGAATCCTTGACTTTTACTTTGCGAATCGATATTGACATGATGATGTTCCTCCAGATAAATTGGTTTAAGTGTTTAGTCGCAATAAGACCGGTGGCAGAGAGGACAACCTGTTACATGACTTTTGCCAGCATCCTCCACTGATATCTGCCCTTTACCATCCCCGTAAATCTGCTTGTGGCAGTTATAACAAACGCCAATTCCGGGTGCAAAATTTGGGTATCCTTTTCTAGAACAATACTTCTTTTGTGCATCTGCTCCAGTCATAACTTCACCTCCGGGATTTGATCCCATACTTTGCCGTCAAGTTCCGGCATCTTCCGTACTTTGCCATCAACTTCCATCTGTTTCAGGAAGAAAGGCACTTCAGCCTGAACGCATTGGGTTCTCAATGAGCGTACCCACTCTACTTTACATTGCCTGCGCTTTGGCCCTGACTCACACCCCGCAATAACCCAATTGATACCGTGGGCTCTCCTACATCCGTCACACGGGTCTTCACAGTGCTTTTTTATTGAACCGTCACAAAATAAATACTGGCCTATATCAATCTCTCCCAGCATCGGTTCGACACTCACGAATCTTACTGCTGCGGGTATCTGCAAAAGAATCGGTATGCGTTCATCGGCTGTTTTCTGGTTTTCGACTGATACGCCGAGCCAGACGTTACGAGGCCAGTGAGCAGTGCTTATATCATCTGAGCCAGCCATCCATTGTGTAAAATCCAACATCCTTTTGGGCCGTTTCGTAAGTATTAAAAAAGTGTGCTGTCTGGCTTCTAATATTATATCCCAAACATATTTAATAAACGGGAAGTGTACATCCTCATGGAACAAGTCGCCCATTGAACAAACGAATATTTTGCGCGGCTTTCTCAAATGAAGAGGTTGGTTTAGACGCTCGTCAAAAAACTGTATTTCCGAAAAAGGTGTTTTATTAAACCTTTCGTGCATCCGCTTTGCGTAACAGTGAGCACATCCTTCGCTCACCGGAGTACAACCTGTAACTGGATTCCAAACTTTGTCAGCCCACTCTATTTTTGTAGTTCCCATCGTAACTCCTAATTATTTTAACGAGGCGGGCAGGACTCGAACCTGCATGAGTCTCATTTTATCCCTCACAGCATACTCTTTCTATTCTATGGTGCACAACATAGAGATTAATAGATTTTTCAACCGCGCGTCTGCCTATTCCGCCACCGCCTCACATTATTACCGGGGAGAATCAACCCATTTTAACATTTTAGATCCTCCCCTGTATGCCGGTATATCCGGCTGTTATTTGCCACCAGGGAACAACCCATCCATCGGATCAGCCACCTTATCAGCCTTTTCTTCCGGCGTCTTATCTACTTTCGTTTTTACACCATGCTGGTCGGTCTTGATCTCGGTGGTAGCGTCCTGTTCGGTTACTTCACCGGTACCGGCATCGATATAGGCATCTGCATCATGCGTGTGGTCGTCAACAGTTCCTTTCTCTTTATCTTTCGGGTCTACTATCTTCACAAGCTTCTCTGTTCGAGATTTACTATCATCTTCTTCCTCTACTGCAAAACCCTTATCAACGGTTATATCTCCGTCTGCAATAGCTGTTTTGAACCCGGTTAGAGTTTCCAGTTCTTCAAGGCCGATGTCCTCGATACCTTTTTTGTTAAGAGTTGCGAGTATGCGATCTTCAAAAACACCCATCTTTGAGAAATATTCCAGCGCACCCGTCCTGCGTTCAACAAGAGTAGATGCGTTGCCAATAGCACATTTCTTGGCTTGCTTATATATATCATTCGTAAGGGCCATGGGGATCACCTTGAAAATTGCGTTCCGAAGAGCGATAGAACAGGCCGCATTTGCAGTTACAGTTATCATGTCAGCGTCATACCGCTTGCCCTTCTTGGTTGTAATTCTGCGCCGTACTTCAATAGAAGAACTCACGTTTTTTTCAAGATCATGGGCAACGCCTTGAGCCACTATAAAGTCCTTGTCCTCTGAAACTATGCGAGCACCATATCGCATATTGCCCCAAGAAGAACCGACAATTTCGGCGAGACGCACGCTGGGGCCTTCAATTATTTTTCCGCCTCTCGGTAATTTGTAGAAACATTTCCCAGCCGTTTCTTTATCGAGAGTGGCCAGAGCCAATGCGTCTTGCTTAAACTTTTTGAAGCTTCTTGGAAACTGGTGGGCCGTGGCAATCTGAACGTCTATCTCTGCCCTCGTAATAGAGTCAAGGGCTGGCACGCTCATAACCTCAACATCCAGTTCAGTTATTTCTTCTTCTTTTTTCGATGTCATGATTTTTCCTTATGTGAAAAAATTATAGCAAGCCAGAGAAAGCAATGAAATAAAAAATAGATCATTATGCTGGCCGTGTGAAAGATTTATTACAATACGGGCATGTAATCATAGCCGAATCCGGTTCCTTGACAAAGGCTTTTAGGATGTTAAGCTCCTTCTGGTGCTTCTGTTCCTCGATCTGGGCAAGTTTCTTGGCATCCTCCTTTTCTTTGGCAGCTTTATCCGCTATCTCACGTATCGAAGCGGCAGCCTTTTTGCGTTCTTTACGAGCCTTTTCTTCGATAGCCTCTTGTTTCTTCCGGGCCCACTCCCGTTCTTCCCGTCTGGCCTCTTCGGCCTTCTCTTGCTTCAACCGGGTTTTTTCTCGCTCCTCAGAAGCCAGACGTTCATTCTCTTCGAGCTCTTCCTTCAGTTTTTCGTTCTCAAGGCGAATACGCTTCTCCTCTTCGGCAGCCTTCTTGCGTAGTCCGGCAACTATCCGCTCGGCCTCTTCATCTTCGGCCTTCTCCCGTGCGATGCGCTCCTCTTCCTCTTTGACATAAGCGCTCCGGAGTATTTCCTCGTCCTTCTTTGCTTTTTCGATCTGGACGAAACATTCCTGTTGTTTGAGATAATCCTCAAGAGGAATAATCAATGCTTTGAGTGTTTTGGCGATACCGTCAATAGCCTGACCCTCACGTAATGAGTTTTCCTTCAAGAGCTTTCGAGTTTTTTCAATATCAATACGCTTGCTTGAGAGTATCTTCCGGCCGAGCTTTGCTTGTTCGATTATATCTGTTTGGGAAGCATCGGTCACGACGAGGCCCCTTGCTTCTTTTTCCCATAAGGCAGCGACCTCAAAATAGTCCTGGAACTTGTCGAGAATTATCTGGGCTTTTGATTTCTCAAGCCCGCTTTCGTCAACGATGACTTGTAACTGGTTTTCCACTGTTATCTCCCTTTCTCTGTATTTCTTCTTTGCGCCGTTTAAATTAAAATCAATAAGGTTGCCATTCGGGGCGCGGGTACTCTTCGACAGGTATTTCTTCAATAGGTTTTGGGTTCATAGCTTTTCTTAATTCTGCAAACGCTTCTTTCCAATCATGCCCACTGTATATACCAGCTTGTTCGGATACATATATAGAGCATTTTGTTACTATCGTACCATCCGTGTTATATGTTTTTTCATAATATAAAGAGCGATGACATCTACCACGAATCTTGCTAAGTTTTATTTCTGCATCTGCAAATTTCACGCTATTTCCCTTTCTTTTCTGTAGCTTCGGTGTGTTCGTCAATCATGATTAAGCCCCTTGTTGTTAATAGATTTCTGCCTCTTCTTTTGTAACAAAGAAATGAATACCATGCGAACATTCTACTCTGATATCAGGGTCGTATGAATCTGGTTTTCGCACTCTACCTACACGATATATAAAACTGCTGTCATCCCACCCACCACATTTTTTAATGGGGTTGCCGTCTTTATCCCATATAGCCAGCACCTTTACTTTTGATGCACGGCATTTGCGCCCTATCAATGATGATGTTCGTTTTGCTTCTGCTGGTATTAATAGCTTAACAATACAACTATCGGCGCCTTTTTTCCATGCAATAAAACCACCTTCTTGTGGACATATTTGAAATGGTCTATATTTATTAATATTTTTTATAGTTTCATCATCGAGGTTGGCAGAACTGAGGTTGGCAGAACTGAGGTTGGCATAACGGAGGTTGGCATAACGGAGGTTGGCATAACTGAGGTTGGCAGAACGGAGGTTGGCATAACTGAGGTTGGCAGAACTGAGGTTGGCATAACGGAGGTCGGCAGAACTGAGGTTGGCATAACGGAGGTTGGCATAACGGAGGTCGGCAGAACGGAGGTTGGTCCTTTCTCCATCTTTTCCACCGTTTAGCCATTTTAGATGTTTTGCAAGCATTGTTTTTATTTCTTCAGCGTTCATAGTCATAACCTCCTATCTCCCTTTCTTCAGCCGAGCCACACGGTGTTCGGTCGATGTTGACACAATATCGTATACCTCTGGATATTCCGCTTTCATAAGGTTTCGGTCAATTTTATCCGCGCCTCTCTGCTTGAAATATGTAAACATGGAGCCATCGATAAGTTTCATGCCCTCCGCGTCACCGAGATGCAACAGAACCTCGGCAAGTGCAGCTTCCTCGGTTTTTTCAGCCGCAAGTCTGGTCGCTCTTGCAATATCCCATACTAAAATGTAACGCTCGTCGATATCAGCAAAAGAGTCCGGGCGCCTGACAATTTTCTTGAAAACATTAATGTCCCCGACTTCTGATCCCAGAGGCGCTACCTTTTTGAGAACATAGTCGTTCCAGAACTGCTCACCACGCTGAATTATGGCATTTATTATGCTCTCATCACGGTTTACTACGTACATCTCTTCGGTTAAGCCGAATTTACCCATTAGCACCGCTATATGAGCCTTTTCCCAGCCCGTACAGAGCATTTGCTGGTGTACTTGGATGATGACCCTGTACGGCACATCGTCAGTACCAGGGTCGCCCCATTCATCTGTGAGGCCGGTTGTTTTGGCCTCGACTATCTCATAAGGTTTTGGTATTGTGTGGCCATCGAGATTACATGCGAAAATAGGGTGTTCTTTGCATATAAATCTCATTAAATGAGGGCTTGTTTGTATGGTACTGCCAAGCTCTTCCTTCGCAAATTCAATAAGTCCAGCTTCATACCTGTTACCACGCTCCATTGCTTTCGACGCTTTCCCTTCTTTCTCCTGCGGGAATACTTTTAGTGCCCAGATATCAGCCGCAGTCAATTTGAAATGGAGGCTTTTACCATCAGCATCGGTGAACAATGCCGCCATATCTGAACTTCCCAGGAATTTCTTCCGCTCTTCTCTTTGCTCTTCAGTAATGGCCATATCAACCCTCGAATTCTACTTCGTATTGAGGTTTCGGCTTAATGGTCATTACTTTCGGCTGGTTCTTCTCCGAAATTAACATCCACGATTTGCCTTCATATTTCTCGCCGTTTACCTGTACGTGAATGCGGAATTTGTCGGCAGAGGTAAATGTCTCATCTGTCTGGATGAGATGCAGTTTTTTTGCTGGATCGCTCGGAACAACCAGTACTTCGTAAAGTCTCATGATCGTGCCCTTTCGTGAAAAGTTGACGTTTCTGGTATTTAGACCAAGCAACTATTGTTGGTTCATCGCTCAAGTCCGGAACATGGAGAGCAGCATCAGTTGTATTCGCGAAGAAATCTATATGAACTTTTAAAGCTCCGCAGTTCTTGAACCTTCTCCCACAATCGCATTTTACCATTTGAAACCTCCATTGTTTTAAATGGCACAGGAAATGATATACCCCACGTTAGCATCTCTATGCCAAGCCCACCAATCACAGATATATCTCCCCCGAGAATTTTTAGATCCTGTGCCACTATTAGAATTCATTTTCATTTTCGGCATCCTCTATCGATTTATCCAATAACCGGCGCTCTTCCTTGGCATTCAGCCTGTCCAGTTGCGTACTCATGGTTTCTATCTGCTTTTTTAATACTTTCAACCGAGCTTTGCGACGATCTATCTTTGTCTTTAACTCGTAAATGAATACTTTGGTAGGATTCGCCTCGCGCCAGTCCCGGATAGTTGATTTGTATTTTTCTCTTTCTTCTTCGGTCATGTTCGCGTACAAATCTCGATGGTATTTTCTATGTTCATCGCAATATGCACCATCGGCAGGCTTGCCGCATTTAGTACATCTTCCCTCGGCGAGCATTCTTTTACGGTATGTATTCTGTTGATTCATGCGACCTTCCTTGTTTGAAATTACTCCTGTTCGAGTTTAAGGCCAGTCATAACCCTTCTCAGACTCTCACCGGCTCTTGAGGCATTAATACCAGCTGCCCCCATCTTAAATAAAAAAGACAGGTCACCAAATACTTCAGCCGCACCTCGAGTCGCTCTAATGAGATAGAATACTATCATTTGATGCTTGTAGTATTGAATTGCGTAGCCAGTTGGTTGAAATGGTCCCATTTGAAATCTCCCTGTTTGAAATTGCTCATTCAGAATCATCCCAAAAGCACTGTACCCATCTAATGGGCTTGGGAAACGTGCTCGGCATAATACCAACTTGCAACCAAACCTTAAATTTCTCACACCAATATACGTGCTCATACCCGTTGTAGTACCCGGGGTTGCGTATGAAAGGACACTGCTCCTCCTCTGGGTGGTCTGAAGCAGCACAAAGCGAGCCGTTAGTTTTTATTTGGTCGTTCATTTGAAACCTCCCGTGCTTTACAAGTTAATAGTTTGAAATTAGATGTCAAGTAAAATATTCGGCAAAACGTGTTTTTTTTAAACCGACCCTATTTGAAACTGTGTATTCTCTAAGTAAACAAAGACTTTATGTCCAAATAGCACTTTAATTATTATTTCGCTATTTTCTATTTGAAATTGCCCGCATTTGAAACCTTGCGCGTTTGAAAACAGCCATTTGAAAAGGCTTATCCGCGTTTGTACCCAGAATCTCAGGATCACCCGCGCTCACATTAATAGGGCTATTCGCATTATGATTCCACGATATGCCCCTGAAAGCTCATAAGCGCCCTTATTTTGCACTATCGCCTGTTAAGGGTATATTGGCATGTCTGGAGTCAAGATATTGTCATGGCGCTATGCTGGAGCGCCCCTGGGGTGTCAAATAAAAAGCCCGGCGAAACCTAGCACCGGGCTTTTCTCTTGTTCGCCTCTTGTATTTTCAGCTTGTTTCTCAATCTTTGCTGTCTATGCGTTGTTCATTTGTTTATGCCTTTTAATATTGTCCATAATTCACGCACACCATAACAAAATGTTGTAACATTTCTAACATCAGTTTTGCGTCTTACAACTACATAAAAATTACCCTGTATTGTTTTTGTATAATAACCATATATCCACTTTAATCTATCGGATATAGTAAGACATGTGTTAATATCAGGTTTATTACTTTCGGTAAAAATTAATACATTATAGCTCATCTTTCCCACCTTTCGAGCAGTTTTAGATACCTTATGACTTGCTCAGGTCTTGGGTGTTAATTCAAAAGTCTTGAATAATGAAGCGGTCGGAACCTTCAATGGTAATTACAGTTGTGCGTTCTTGGAGTTCTTCCATCGAGTCGATGTCACTGTAATTATCTTGAAGTTCTTCCAGGTTCTCGTATTCGGTAAATTCACAGCATAGAGCTATTACATCGAGTTCAACTTCTCCGCAACCGCTTTCTTCCCACTCTTCAAGGTATTCATACAGTGCTTTTAGGCCATCATAGCTGAAATTGTTAGGTCTTATTGCTGTAAAAGCATCGGTGAATTCGCTAAAGTTAATTGTGCGTTTCATTGTTTTGTCCTCTTGGTTAATAGGTTAATAGCGGCGATTGCTTCATAATCTTTTCTTGTGAGCATGATATACCCTTTACTTTTAAAGTTTAATGTTATTAGATTGAGACACTTTCGGTTTTGCGTAATAATGAATTAGTGACGTTGGCGGCTTTGTTATGATCTGATTCGTTCCAAGACTTCCTGTTATGTTTCTTCATGTTACGATCCCCAGCGTCACGGCCTATTGACATACAAACGTCATAAGTTAGTGTGGTCCGCATGATAGTTCCCTTTTGTAGGATGTTAATGTTAAGTTATTGAATTAAAAGAACAGTGAATTATGAGCAAGGCAATGCTCGCATACTATCTTGGTGTTATCATTAATCATTGTTTCGCCACCTTCATCTTGGCAAACACCCTGAAAATCACCCCAGTTATCAGGATCACCTCTATTAAAAAACGATCCACAACAATCACACTCGAATGTTTCAAAGTTACCATCATTACAAAGCTTAATAAGTGGCTCAAGAAACTTTTTATCCTCTTCATCTGTCCGGGTATTTGTTTCATAATCCAAATTAACATTAAACCACTCCAATGCCTCAGTGGCGTCATCTGGGTTATTGAGTTTTGATTCAAGGTATGTTACCGCCTGTTCGTTATTCATTGTACTTTCCCTTTATTCGCTGATGTGCATAAGCATTAAGATTGTGGATGGTATCAGTATCATATTCCAGCTAATGATTAATAAGATGTGTTCCATTGTCTTGCTCCCTGTAGTTAATGAACGTTGCCTTGTTTGCCAGTCTGATAGCCTGCATGTCATCGGATAATGCAAGCAGTGCCCGCTTCAGTGCTTTCTGGTATGCTTTGCTGTTCATGACTCCCCCTGTTAAGTGTTATTGATCAGTCGCATAGGATGTTTGCAAGTATGGTATCACATAAGGTATATACTACTCTGTGAAACACTGTCGTTCCCCATCTATAATCTTTACTGAAGCGGAACCCGGTTAATTTCATGATCGGGAGCGCTAAGTGTGCGGTTAAGTTTCTCATTTGCTTACCTCTGTTGAGTTATTTGTTTGGAAGACATCAGTACATTATAGATATTTTCCCTGTGCAGTATGTATTAAGTAATTATTTTCAAACTAAGAAAAAGAAGATAATTAAATACTTACAGAGGGTTCAAAGTTTGGGTAGTTGCATAGAAATAATGTTATTGTCATTCCCAACTTGATTGGGAATCCAGCGGAAGTACGACAATATAACGAATTGCTGGATTCCTGCCTGCGCAGGAATGACATTTTTTTATTTTTCAAACAATGCCTAATACTCGTTTTTCTGGTTACGAAGCTCCCGCTTCGTAACCCACTTATTCTTGAAGCTCTGCTTTAATCAAAGCGAAGCTTTGAAAACAAGCACATTCCCAAGCAGGAGCATGCGAACGAGAAAAAGTTATTTTTGCATGAGGACGAAGTTTATTTAATAACTACTCATTGGTTATCGGTTAAGGGATAAGTTTATAGGTAGTAAGGATTTAAGGTCAAGGAAATTGTGGATTTGAGGTCAAGAAAATAAAAAAAGTGACGATATTCCGAATAGCATTTTAAGGAG
>SDBT01000802.1_pt1 | contig 51760 bp, 52 predicted proteins | sample 2277101 | NCBI WGS metagenome assembly SDBT01 (sample SAMN10404973, study PRJNA504765) | marine sediment metagenome | isolation source: marine sediment core GS10_PC15, 103 cmbsf | place: Arctic Ocean: Southern Knipovich Ridge | collected 2010
CATCTTCAATTTATAGACATCGAGCCTCGTTTTTCAGTTGAAGACTATAGTGACGAGTTAGACCTTATCTCCAAAGTCACACCTCTACCTGAACCCCCTCCTTATGATTTCCTTGAAGAATTGGAATTATATGAAAATGATGATGTGAGACCACAATCACAGGAGCCCAGAAATACACTTAATTCTTATCCTAGTCGAACAAGCACTATTGACTCTAATGAACGAAAAAGAGTTAATGAAAAAGGTCAGGCTCAGTCTTCATCAAACCAATCTGAATCTAACTTTAAAAACGACACAAGGAAAAAAAAAACCTCTTCAGGAAAATCAAAAATAAAAAATAAAAATAATAGATCAAAAATACATATACCAAACGCAAATACTAAGGATCTTACTTTAAGTGAAATAGTTTCATCGTTGAAAATATCAGGCCGATTTTCTAAGCCAGTATTAAACTATATGAAACAGATTTCTATTAAAGAACAATCAAGTTCCTCCGAATTCTGGAAAAATTTAACTGTGACAATAAGAGCTGCCGTAAAAAAGAGCTACAAGACAGGAAATGCCTTACATAACTATCGGATGGAGCTTAGTGAATTAGCTGCTTGGACAAATGAAATGGAAAAAGCAGTAAGAATAAGATTTAAAGAATCTGGTAAACAATTGAGTAATCAAGATATCGTTAACATTGAAACCTATAGAGAGTTTATGGATGGTGAAGCAAACTTCCTAAGTAAGCTATTATTCAAGGGGGATTTGTCAAGGAAATGCCAAAAAACAATATTTAGGAAAATAACTGAACATATTGATGGATTAGAAAAAATAAATTATGTTTACACAAGAATAAACAAGTTAGAGCGCTGCTATGAATCAATAATCTTTCAAAAGAATTCAATCATAATTTCTAGGTCTTCCACAGATTCAAATACTGATTATCATATTCAAAGGACAACAGAATTATTGAAAGAAAAGGAATTAGTAACCAAAAACATAGAAGATGATGTAGTAGAAATCGCAGATGTCATAATTTCTCTAAATACTGCTGAATTAAAAAAGATGTTACAGACCATCCAAAAATCATCAAAAGAAATAGAATTTTATCTTCATACGGTTGATGTATTAGGAAATATCGTTTCTGCAAAATTATCAAAAGAATATAAGGAGGGTATTATTAAACTAGCCGAAAAGCATAACGTTGAAGCTATTAAGTCATATAGACAAGAACTTTTAGATATCTTTGCCCAAGAGAGAACTTTCAAACTCACTTCATCTGACGGGTGGTTTAAACAAGCTATAAGTTGGCGTGAAAAGCTCAACCTGCTGATAAATGTAGAAAAAGCTCTTAGCTCTGGAAAAAAGATCGGAGAAATAAAAAAAATAATCAAAACATCATTTGAAAGTTGGGAAACGCTAAAACACTCAAAAGATGCCACAAAAATAGGAGAAGCTCATATTGATCAATGGATTAATACTATTGATAATATATCTCAGGATAAACTTGGGTATAAAATAACATTTAATTTTCGCAGTATGAAAGGTTTGAGAAGATTAAGCGAAAAAAAAGAATTATTTATAACTCGATTTAAATCAAAAATGTCAGGAGAAAGGCGGTATATTCCTGATCGGTGGGAAGGAGTTATCTATGATATGTTAGGACAATTAACAAAGCGTAATAATGTTACAAATACATACACAATAAGAATTCGCAAGAATATTGAAAAATATAAAGAAAATTTAGAAAATTTGATAATCCAGAGATTAGAAAAGATCGCAGCTAGAGATTTAAGGAATCTTTCTAAACTATTTCAAAGTCAGAGGTTTCTAGAAAAAATTTGGGTAAAAAAAGGGTATGTAACTCCAGAAGAGGTTCTTAATTCATATATTAATGATATTAATAATCCTTTGAATAAATTGAAAGAAGTTTCAGTAAAATTCAATGTTGTAGATGCGGTAACAGTCCTTAAAGAATTAATGAGTAAAATTGAATCTGTAAACAAGGTAGAATCCAGTGTTGTTAGAAATTTATTCTGTAATAGGAATATAGTTACAAGTGCCATTAATTCTGAAAAAATCACTACTGAGCGGATTACGAAAGGAAAGGCATTTGGCTATTTATCAAAAACAACCATTGAGGAGGTTCCAATACCTCGTTTTTCAAATTCTAAAGGGGTGGTGTTTGCTGATATAACTAATGAGAATGAAAAAGCAGCTGCAATAAGAATTTTCATGGATTTAATTACAAATAGTGAAGAAGGAAGAAATATTCTTAGAAAAATCGGTATGATTTCAAAAGAAACTCGAATTGCATTGAATTCACCAAAAAATAGGATAAAATTCGGATTTAATTGGACAACAGGAGTTTCAACTCAGAAGATAGAAGGACTAACAACAGGACTTCTTGATGGTATAATAACTGTTAAAGATGGCAAGAAATATCTACATGAATTTATTGTAGAAATGATTGGAACTCAGAAGGGGCAATTACTAGGAGATTATGGAAGAAGTCCTTTTTCAACAGTGATTGGAGATCTTTTACGCATCGGATCTTACAGAGCCCTCAATAAACCTGGTATGGTAGTTTATGTCTATTATGATAAAATAGGTAACTTGAATTATTCTATAATAACTTTTGATGAACACATTGGTAATGTTCTAAGGAAAATTGGAGCTTATCTAGCGGTTGACATCAACCGTCCACAAGTAAGGAAATTGTTAAATAGAAATCAATTGATAATATCAAAACAATTCGAAAAGGTCTTTAAAATCGTCCCTGACCTGAGCAATGAAATCAATCTAAGAAAATTCATGAGTAAAAAAGCCTCGAATGACGAAATATTCAGAGTTTTTTTAAAACTGATCAAAATCATAATTCAACAGGATAAATAAAAAAAGTCTGTACTAAATCACTACACTCTGGAAATAAGATGGAGCCACTGACGCGATTTGAACGCGTGACATCCTCCTTACCAAGGAGGCGCTCTGGCTGGGATAGAATATGTCTCTTCCCCAATAACCGTACTAAGCCACAGTGGCATCTCTTTCTTTGTGTTCTCTGCTGTTTTCCTCTCCTTTATTATTCCTTTTAATTTTTTTTCTCTTTCGAATAAAGGGATTGAATTTGGATGTAGAAAAACTCTTATTTTTTTTGTAACCTTTATTGAACTGAAACCCTTTTTGAACTGAAACCCTTTTTGGGTTCGGGGCATCTTTGAGTGTATATACTTTTGTAATCTAAACCAGCCTTTTACGACATTTCTCAACCTATAGTAGGTGATAACTCCTCGTGAAGAAGATTGTTTTAAATAAAATCTTATATCAATCATCCAGTTAACTAGTAGTTCTTTGTTCTCCAGCATTATCATAAAGCCTGTTATAATACTCCATCGCTGGTTTAATTAGGTGTTGGTCTTCAGTTATTATGCCTGCTTCATGGTTTACAGTCATAGATCGTGTCAGTAAATTGGCTGAACCTATATACATTTTAGATTCATCAGATATAATTAATTTTGAATGTAAATTAGCATTTGTTTCAATTAGAAATCGATTCCTTCTCAATTCTCGTAACGCGTTAAAATGACGTGAATCTTTTTTAGCTGGACGTGTTAACAATGTTATTTCGATTTTTTTCTCCTTGAGTGCTGTTAATTCATTTTTTCGCTCAATTATATCATCAATCCAAGGAGAACAAATCCAGAGTGTATCTTTTGATCCACTTATAAGGTTATTCATTGCACCCGCTAATTCTTTATCTGTTAAAAATTGAGGAAGAGGACTAGGTCTTATTTTCTCATTAAATTCTTTCAGATCATTTTCTCTTTCAAATTCTGCTTTTTCTTGTTTATTATAGTGGTTTCTAATCTGCTGCATGTCTATAGCTATTAAATCACATTCAATGTACCTATCGGTATCATAATCACTTGCAGCATACTTTATTCCTGAATCTGATATCTCATTAAGTCGAAAAATAAAGTAATTTAGCTGTTTCAGGGTCAGAAAACCTTTTTTCTCATTTTGGTTTCGCTTCCATGCTTTATACAGGCTTTCTGAGATACTTTTAATGTCCTCATAACGTTTTGCATCATAATCGTTTGTACAATAGTCTATTCCTTCCTTGGCAAGGAAATAAAGCTTATTTGCCCAACGTTTGATCTGATTGGTTCTAATGTCAACTTCTTCTTTGGTTTCGGTTTCGTTACTCATTTTGATCCCCTAAGAATGTAAAGAAAATTTAAAGAAAATATCAATTGGATTAAAATGTTCTTCTCTTTCTTTGTGTTTTCTGCTGTTTTCCTCTCCTTTATTATTCCTTTTAATTTTTTTTCTCTTTTCGAATGAAGGGATTGAATTTGGATATTTTGATATTGGATAGCAAAAAAAGCTCTCTTTCAATGTATTAATTCATTATACACAATCTAACACAATCTAACATAATAAAAAACAACGGATAAATTTTGAATAGAGAATCTTTTTATGCTTAAATATTTTTATTCATTGTATAAATGAGTTAGATGCTATATGGCTCTATTAGAATTGAACTTTCTTCTTTTAATCCTTGCTTTTATCTTACTAGGTATTGCTACCATTGAGGATTTTCAATCACGTGAAGTAACTGAATGGATTTGGCTTTGTATGATAGCTGGAGGGATTATTATTCATGGGTTACAATTAGTTCTTCAAATTATTGGGGGTGAATCCATCAATGATTACTTATTCACCTTAATCATTAATATCATCTTTAGTTTTGGTTTAGCTATATTTATTTTGTATACAGGTCTTATGGGGGAAGCGGATGGCATTGCTCTTATTGCAATTGCAGTTATTACTCCAATTATTCAACCTTTTATCACAATTGCTGATCCTCGGTATGAAATTGTTGCTAAAATGCTTCCAAGGATCTTAGGTACATTTTTCAATGCCCACTTGTTTGCCATTTCTGCGCCACTTTTAATATTATTATATAATCTCATCAACCAACGAATACACCCCTATTTATATTCTCTTCCTAATGAATCTTTATTCGTTCGATTTTTACTTCGTTTTATTGGATATCCTCATCTAACACAAAACCTTTCAGAGGAAATTGAAACTAAACCTTGGCATTATGATTTTTTAGAAGATTTCAGTGATGATTCTGGTTGGAAAATTGCTTTTCGTGTGTTGCTTGATACCCCTGAAGCTGATTTACAGCGAAAAAAAGATCTTATTTCATTAGTTAAGCAGGAAAAAAAGAGTTCTATTTGGATTCAACCTACCTCTCCTGGTATTTTTTATTTGATGCTTGGTTACTTAGCTGATTTGATCTTTGGCAATATAATAATTATTCTAATGGCTCTGATAGTCTAATCATAAAATTTTTCCTTTCTTTTTCTCCATTAATCAGAGTTAATGAATCATTAACTAGCTTTGTTCATTATCTATTTTCTTTACCTCAGATTTCAATAAGCTAAATTTATTAATGAACATTATTACCTTGAATTTAAAGAGAAGAAAGAGAAGTGTTATCTTCAAATTTCGAAATTTCAGTATTAGGAGCAAACTAGATTGATTGACCCTAGAAGGTTTGACACCGTACTCAGTAAGATAATTAAGAGCGAACCTGGCATAAAAAAAGTTATACTTGTGGATCGAACAGGGCTCACAATTGCGCATGTTTCCAAATTTAGCTACGTATCTGTTGATGTAGACGGGATTGGAGCTATAGCTTCAGCTGTGTTCATGGCATCAGCTGAACAGGGAATAAATTTAACCATTGGCGGTTTAGATGTTGTTACATCAGAATTTGATACGGGGAAAATATTTGCAAGTACCTGTGGCCGTGGAATTTTAACAATAATTTCTGATGCTGAAGTCAATATTGGTATGATTCGCCTTCTAATGAGAAAGGCTAATGAAGAACTTAGTTCAATTTTAGATGAGTTCTTAGTAGGCAAACCGTCAATATCCATAACAGGAGTTCCCATTTCTAGTCCTGAAGTTCGTTCGAGTCTTGAAAAAGATGAACTAGAGGCAGCACTCCTAGAATTAGAGAAATTTTAGTCTAATTCTAACTAACGCATCAATCCTAATTGAAGAAGGATATTCATTTGCGAAAAGACGCAGAAGGCCGCCATCGATTTAAGATTGTTTTTTACGGGACCAGTCTTTGTGGGAAGACTACTAGTCTCGCTTGGTTATATCATAAAGTCGATGGTCTTGAGAAAGGTAAATTTACCCAGCTTGCAGACCCTACTGGTCGAACCCTTTTCTTTGATTTCGTTCCTATGCAGGCAACAACGGGAGTAGTTTTCGATGTATACACAACCGCGGGTCAAGATCGGCACAAACATCAACGAAAAATAGTCATTAATGGAGTAGATGGATTAATCTTCGTTGTAGATTCCAGTCCATCTCAACTTCAAGAGAATATTGAATCTTTCAACGAATTAAATTCTCACTTAGAGGGTAAATTAGGGGTTACTATTCCGCTTGTGGTTACATTGAATAAAAGAGATATACCTGATGCCCTACCAAGAACAGAATTGATAAATAAGATTAATCTTAGCAAATATCCAATATATGAAACTGTAGCAACCACTGGTATTGGAGTAAAACGCGCTTTTCAGTCTTTAGCTCGTGAAATTCTAATGATCCAATTGTATGGTCTAAAGGAAGCTCAAATAACTTAAAATTGAATTTTGAGACTAATTTCTTTCGGTCTTTTCATCTTTTTCGCAGAATAGCCGTCCATCCGCGTATTTCCATTATCTTGACATTTCTAGGAACGGAATTTTTTAGATCTTCAAATGCCTCAGACCGACTTTTATAAGGTGAATTCTTCAGAATTTTAAGTTTTATCATTTTATTCTGTTTTATTCTCTCTTTCAGTTCCTTCATTAATAGTGGGGTTATACCATTTTTCCCTATGTGTAAACAGGGTGATTCTTGCCTTATTTTCTTTAATTTTTCCTGAACTAGTTGATTCAACGATTTTCATCCGATTCTAGTCAGTTTTTTATTCTTTTCTAAAACTTTCCTGAAATTAATTCTTATCCTGATCCATCTACAATGGTTTCCATTGTTTCTTTAAACTGAGTCTTTACTACAAGTCTCTGAATTCATATGGGGGTAATTGACGCAGATTTCTTAATCCTTTAATTGATAAATCATATGAATAGATTACAATGGATATTACGAAATATCGAGAAATAATACTTCTTAATTAAACTCGTTCTCTGAGATCTTTTTCATATTTTCTTATCTACATCAAAAGTTATTCGGTCAGCCATAATATGTAAATGGTACTTGTTTGTAATGCTTTTTACCATGCAAAATTATATACAGATGGTTTCTGTTATTGGATTCTAGTTTCAATTAACTGAATAGAATTCACAATGTTTTTAAAGATGAAAGCAAAAAATACACTTAGGTTGTAAAGAGATAAGTGCAAAAAAGGCCTCTTGAACCAAAAACCGATAAAAACAATAAACGTAAAAAAATAGGGGTGTAATCATGTACATTCCAGATAGCGAAGCAGACCTCCAAATACATAAAGAAATAGTGGAGATTTTGGAAGCATTTGTAAGTAAACTACCAGCGATTGATTTTGCTAGTGTTGTCTCACTAGAAGGATTACCAATATCATCTTGGCCACCAACACTACCTCACGGGTTGGATGACGTAAGAATTGCCGCCATGACAGCTGCTATATTAAGTCTTGGTGAAAGAGCTGTGATGGAGTGTGGAAAAGGAGAAATGACTAGAATTTTAGTTGAAGGTGATTCTGGGTATCTAATTTCAGTTCAATCAGGCACAAAGGCCGTTTTAACAGCTTCCGCAAACCGTTCAGTCAAATTAGGCTTAATATTTCTAGATTTGAAACAAGCAGCGAAAAAAGTGGCTGATATTTTAGGTTAAAACAGTCTCATATTGATTAACATCCTTTTTGCAGGAAATATTAGAAGAAAAAGGATTTTAATAAAATAATTGATTAAAAGGTATCATATATCCTTTTTTTCATCAGTTGTCCTTTTTGTAAAAAGTGTTCTTGATATATATGCTCATTCAGAGATTGAGCTGTTTCAGATGCAATTTCATAATGAATAAGTGCTTTCTCAAGATTATTTGATATCATTTCGAGATCGCCAAATGATCCTTGAGCTATCATAAGTCCAAATTTGTCTCCAAATTGTTCAAATTGCTGAACCGCTTCTTCTAAATAATAGACCGCTTGAGTACTACTAGAACTATCCCCTCGTTTGACACTTTCTGTAAGTACTTTTGCTAAATTGACATGAGAAATCGCGAGCCAATTCTTATCATTTCTTTCTTGAGCTAGTGTTCGGGCTTTCTCGAAGTTCTTCTCTGCATCATCTATTTTCCCTAGACGATAGTAGCTTTCCCCGATATTACAATATGCATTGACCACCGCTTTATGGATGTTAGCCTTTTTACTATGTATTAATGCTTGCTCAAATCTGGCGATGGCTTGCTCATAAAACTTACTTTCGTAGAAAAGAATCCCTTCAAGAGATAAGACATTTTCTTCGAGCATTGGATCCCCAAGTTGACTTGCTAATTCCCAAACTATTTTAATGCGATCTTTTGTAAGATCAAAGTTTTTAGATTCCAAGGATACCTCAGCTTGGGCAAATACTGCATGAAATTTTCCATTAATATTCGCAAGAATATCAAAAATTCTATAGGCTTTACTAAATTTCTCCATAGCTCTTTTTGGGTCTGATTTCATTATTTTTCGGCCTTGATCAATTAGAGGCCAAGGTTCTTCTCCGACTATTTCACCTATTACCTTCCATTCACTTTTTGGCATAGCATGGATTGTTATTTTCGTTTTCCACAAATTTGGTTTATCAAAAAGATCAGAAACCAGTGATAATAGCTGATTACCTCCATCGACACTTGTTTTTTCTGAAAGACTTTTCGGACCGACCCCACGTAATCGTAAATCTCCCTCTGCAAACTCAAATAGAGCTCCTAATGGAATTCCTTTCGTTTTTGATTCACCCCACCGTCTTCCAACAACTATCAAAAAATTCTTTGTGGGAAAAGAGATATCATCCCGTGAAACAGATTTTAAGCTTTTGGTCCATGTGTATTTTGTGTCAAAGAAACTAGTGATCAGTTCTCCTTTAAACTCTGGATCCCAATCGACCAAGCTTTCTGCGTCAACAAATTCAATTTCCTCATCATGTCCTCCGGTTAAAGCAAAAATTACTTTCCAACTAGCCAAAAGCTGATTCACCTAATTTTTTTCTATATCTACATTTATAAAAGTCTTATCTAAAGGAGTTATAATAATAATAATTATATATCTTATCTTCTAATAAATCCTCTCTCTGTTAATAATCTATGCTTAATTAAATTCTTACTCTTCCTTGAAGAAATAAAAGTCATTTCCCTTTTTTCCACCACTATTTGTAAATCTATCTGAATTTTTACGAAGTATACTTTATATCTTTAAAATTTTCATTTTTTAGTCTATTGATAAAAGGGATTAAGTTGGTAAATGAAAAAATGGGCATTTTTTATTTAATCTCTTCCCAATATGGAAAAACACCAGCTGTAAATTCACGTAAAAGGACTTTAGAGGCTTCCATTTTATTTAGTTTTCCGCCTTTAAGAACCATTCTTCTTATTTTTGCTATTTCTTCAATTATAATTTCATTATCCAATTCGATGGAAGGAAGCTTATATCGTTCTAATAGCCCATTTACATAATGATTCTTTATTCGATCTAATAGAAATGACGCAGATGTAAATGGATCATCAAGATCATCAATTGAAATTGCACCCATCAAGGCTTGCATTTCTATCTGAGGATGGTCAAATGGAATGACCCCTGGAGTATCATACAATAATACCTTCTTTGACATCCGTACAATTTGTAGATGTCTAGTAACTCCTGGTTTTTGTCCAGTTCGAGCAACATGTTTTCCTCTAAGGATATTAAGAATACTACTTTTTCCAGTGTTTGGAATACCAACAATCGAAACTAGGATCTCTGATTTTTTTGATGAATACCTATTCATCATTTTTCTTAGAATTCTAGTACCTTGGCGGTTTTGAGCTGAAATATAAGCTGTTTGAAAGTCATTACTAAATTTTTTCTTAGTTTGCTCACAAATTTTGCGTGGTACTAGATCACACTTATTAAGAACGAGAATAAGTGGAATATTTTGTTTTTTCACGAAATCCTCAATTGTTGAAACACGACTGAGCGAAGGAAGTCGTCCATCAAGTACTTCTAAAACTAGATTGCTATTTCTAATCAAGTCAAAGATTTGGCGATGTTCATTTTTCCTTCGTAACATTGTTGGCTCCTTTATCATGTATAACGACAATGATTAATTGTATGAATTTCATTGATCTAATAGTAATAGAATAATGTGTTGATGGAATGCGTGAACTACTACTAGCTAAAGCAAGTGACTTCCTACGAGTTCGCTGAACCCACTATCGTCAAGATAACGGGAAACTTTCATTTTACCATTGACTGAGTATGGTAGATTACCAATACGACTAATGAAGTACTGATAGCCTGTCCACAGGGCATTACGTGAGAATAAAAGCGATCACTAACGCTTCCACACAGCTCACAATGATAACTGCTCTTTTTATGACCACAACCAGCATAGAATCTGGTATTGTTCCGTTCTTCAATTACTATTTCTCTTTTACCTATATAACTTTGTTTAAATAGGTTAGTAATTCGATAGAACGAACCAGATGACTGATATTATGGACACAGGATATATTTGTCTATAGCTTTATATAACCGTTCCTTTCCACCATATCATCCATCTTAAGTTGCAATTATTTTCCCTCTCCACCTTTCTGATCGGATTATTCTTTCTCCCACCTTCTTCTTGTTTCTGAGATCAGCTTTTTGACCGCCATTCATTCATCACCTTAAGGAAAGGGACTTCTGGCGAAGTTCAGTTAAAATAGGATCAGATTAATAAGCAACTTGATAGGAAGAATTACTCAGTCGTTAAAAAGTTCGTTGGATTTTTTAATATTAGAAAGGATTTGGATATGATTGGTATTTCCTATTCTATCTGATCCAAATATAGATCCACTAACATTATAATTGATGGTTGTAGGAAAAATGACGTCAGAAAAAGATTATATATCTAAATTAGAAAGAGCTCGGGAAAATCTCCCTTCTCATGTATTTGAAAAATCGCGATTTGAAATTCCAAAACCTGAGGTCTTTAAAGAGGGAAATAAAACTTGGATCACTGATTGGAATAAAATATTAAAAATTATTAATCGCGAAAACAATGCCGACCATCTAGCTAAACATCTTGCAGGGGAATTCGCAACTTCAGCAACAGAGGAACGGGGAAGACTATGCTTACAAGGTAAATTTTCTCGTAGTATGATCAATAGGGAATTTGAAGCCTATGTAAGAGAATTTGTACTCTGTGAGGAATGTTCAAAGCCAGATACAAAACTCTTACGAGAAGGTCGGATATCAATTAAAGTTTGCGAAGCTTGCGGAGCCCGTGTCGCCGTTAAATAATGTGGAGCCTTTGTTACGAAAAAAAGAATCTTCTAAATCGGTTTACTTAAGGATTCATCGCAGTCAAAATCGAGAAATATTAGCTTTATGTGATGAGTCATTATTAGGTCAAGTTCTTTCCAATGAAAAGGCACAAATGAAGGTTTCAACAAGCTTTTATCGAGGTCAGAGAATAACTGCAGAGGAAGCCCTTCAATTAATGAGGAATTATGGTAACATTAATGCTTTAGGTTCTACTCTTGAACTAGGTATAAAAAATAATGTAATTAAGAAAGAAGCGATTATCTGGTTTACAACATCAGATGGAAAAAAAATTCCTCATCTATTATTATTTTCGCTTCCCCCAATATAAGGAATGGTGGAGTCCAGTTGGTTACCCAGTGTATTATTTGTGGTTCAGACAAAATATTCTTTGAACATTTATGTCAGAATTGTTATTTGGAAAACCACCCGATTTTGAAACAGAAAAACGATATACAGATTACTATTTGTGAGAGATGTGAATTACTCTTTATTAAAAAGACTTGGACTAATTTTTTCCTAGCTGATGTTGGAAAACCTTCCTTAAATCCTAAAATAGCTACTCTCATCATGCAAGATTGGATTTTTCATTATAAACCTAAGATAATAGATATCGGAGCAATAAGATTTGAATTTGGTGAATTTGATTATACTTCTGCTATTGTTGGGACTGTGAACATTTCTGCAAGTCCCGACCCCTTTGTTCCATTGCTGTCCGTTAGTGAAGATTTTACAATCCATGTTAATTGGGGAGAGTGTTCTGACTGCCGTACTCGTTTAACAGGCTCTTACTCATCAAAAATACAAGTTAGATCCTCTAAAAAGTTAGAAACATCCCAACTAGAAGAATGGGGAAATGAAATTGAGGAATTAAGTGCTTCCTATCCTTTATCTGATGGAAAAAGTCCTTTATTCAAAATTATTCAGATTAAAAATGGTATCGACGCTCTATTTATATCCAAGGCCCCAGCCAATTCTATTGGAAGAATATTCAGTAAAAAACATGCAGGAATTGTGAGTGTTACAACTGAATTTGCTGGTTTTGATAAATCAAAATGGAAAGAATTTCCACGTAAGCCAGTTGTATTAATATCCTTACCAGAATTCGATCCAGATGATTTTGTGTTTTTTAATGAAAAAACTATACAGATTATTCAGTTTAAAGACGCAAAGGTCGAATACTGGGATTTTGATAAGAAAATTAAAGAAAAAATGCCTATTAAATCATTCATTGAAGCTAAACCTCAAATGATCAAAGGTGAAAATGGACAATTTCAAATTATTAATTTTGAACAGAAAGAGACTATTGCTCAGATTATGAATACAGATAGTTTTGATACCTTATATATTGATATGAATGATATTAATGGATTGAAAGAAGGAGAAATCTTTAGAGGAACATTTTACCAAGGAAAACTTCTTGTTAAGCAGCAATTTTCATGAATGAACTAATTACAGGTTTTAGATCTTGATAAAAGGAAATGAGAATTCAATTTCTATACAATCTATCGTACATACAGCTGCATCTGTAATCTCGTATTATGAGGAGAATCAGATTTCTCTAAGAATTGCGATGAAAATTGTCCCAAATTTGATAGATAATATAACCCCCGAATTTTATTCCCAGGTACATGCCATAGTATTTGAAACTGTTCGTCATCAAAATATACTCAACCGTATAATCCATGCTCATTTACAAAAACATCTGAATGAAAAGCTCTTACGGGATTTTCGAAATATCCTACGTGTAATTACTTACCTTCTTACTCTTTCTCCAAACCGTAAAAAAGACAGTGTTTGGAAGATATGCTCAGATATTATACATAAAAACGCTGACAATGAAAATATTTTACCCTTAATAAGCAACTTTTTCATCGCACTCAAAAATTGGAGTCTTGAATCTCTACTTGAAGATATTTCGGACCCTGAGGAAAAAATTGCCGTTCAATTTGCTCATCCCACCTGGTTAGTGCGTGATTTCATAAAATTCTATGGTTTAGAGACCACGATTGACATATTAAAAACGAATAATCAAGGTCATTCTGTTTATATTCGTTTAAATCTACTAAATAAAGATAAAGAAGTAATAAAAGAAAGATTACTGAAAGAGCATGTAGTGTTTGAAGAAGATTCAGATCTTTATGATATATTAAAAATTTCTTCATGGAAGACTCCACTTCCAAGGCTTTCCTCCTTTCAAGAAGGTTTATATTATATACAAGATAAAGGATCTGCTCTAATTTCTCATATTTTGGATCCAAAAAAAGGAGAATCAATATTAGATGCTTGCGCTGCTCCTGGTGGAAAAACAACACATATAGCTATGATCCAAAAAGATTCTGGTATGATTGTAGCACTTGATAATAACCATAGACGAATGAAGGAGCTTGTAAATAAAATAGCACTTTTCAAATTAGATAATGTTTTTCCTATAATAGCAGATCTTCGAATGGGAACGGAATTTAAGATAAAATTTGATAAAATTCTTGTAGATGCCCCTTGTTCAGGTTCAGGCACATTTGGTTCTCGTCCCGATTCCAAATGGCGAATAAATCGTCACCACGCTAAATGGTTAAGCAATCTACAGTACTCCTTATTGGAAAGTGCAGCACCTATGTTAAAAAATAGCGCTAAATCGGCATTAATTTATTCAACCTGTTCACTATTACCCATAGAAAACGAAGCTGTGATTGAGAGATTTCTTAAATATCATACTAATTTTGAACTTCGACCTCAAAATATATTTATTGGAACTCCTAGTCCTCAGTTCCCTCTAGCTCAACGTCTTTTCCCCCATAAGAATCAAACAGAGGGATTTTCAGTCTTTAAATTAGGAATCAGACAAAAAGGTTAAGTAAAAAATTCCATTAAGTTTACTTGACCTGTAGCTACTTCTTCAATCTCAATATCTAAAGCACCAAAGAGTTGATCAAAAATTGACTCTATCATAGATCTGTAACTTTTGAAATCTACTTTCGATCTATCTGACATTAACTCGAGAGGTATTACGCGTTCTCCTGTTTTCGTTTTTATAAATCTGATTAGTTGACCTGCTTTTATGTAAGGAGATCTACGTCTCTGGCCATCATGTATATCCATGTACTTTTTTTGATAATGTTCCTCCAACAGAGTTGCAGCTTTAAAATGTTGTGATTTCACTTTATATGCATCTAATGACTGAGATAGCTGCATGGTAATAGCTAAATCATCTGCAGAATATTCATTTTTCTCCAGCTTTTGATATATGCCTCTCACAAGATCCTTTACTTCTTTCCTAGCTTCTTCAAATTCTTCAAACGTATTGACATGAGAGAGGATTTCTAATACAGCACTGAATCCTTTCCGTAAAAAAGGAGGAGTATTTCTTTTTTTTCCCATTAAACCCTTAACATCAATACTTGAATCAGGATAAACCCCAAAGTAATTCTTCTTGCGTTCGGAGAGTACTACATAACGATATATTTTCTCCATCTCTAATTCCATTCCTAATTCTTCTTGACTCCATTTTATGATTTTATCTATCTGTTCTTTTGAAGGATTGAGTAAGAAAACTGAATCAGTGTCCCCATAAAGTACTTGAACATTTAAACTTTTTGATTTCAGGATGGTTTTTTCAATTGCATTACGACCATATGCTGTTGTTGAATCAGCTACAGGTAAACAATATAATTGAAATCTATCGGAACCAATAACTCCGTAGGAATTATGTACAACTACTCCATTTGTGGAAATGAACCAACCATTACCAGTGGTTATGTCAAAAACAGATTGATGTTCTTCACTGTTTGAAATTGATTTGATTCTCACAGGAGTTGTTCCATTGAAATCTAAAAGTCCTTTGAACTTTCTTTTATAATGTTTACCTTTTATTTCTTGTATTTTATACCGAATGTTCTTTTGCCAATTATTTTCCGATAAATCTGATTGTACAGAAGAATATTTTCCAGTTGCACCTAATAAAATCAATAACTCATTTTTGAGATGAGGACTTATTGTTGAAAAACTTCTTCTTAAAGATTCGTTTGATTTATTTTCTTCCTTATCTTTTTGAATTTTAATTGGGTTTCTTCTATCTCTATCCCAATAACCATCACCTTTGAAATAACTATCTAAAAACTTATTAGCCCGATGTATATCAAACAAGTGAAGAGGAATTTTTTTGTTTATTGCACCACGACCACATAATGATTCAAGAAGTAAGGAAAAGACATTAGAATGTATTCCAAAACCCCTTTCATTTGAATAATAGGATAATCCTAGCCTATCGAGAAGTTCCTTAATTTCATTCCAATATTTTAAGTGTTTTTCCTTAGATTGAGAGACTGAGAACCGATTTTTTGAAATAGAACCATCAGAGACAAACCAACCTAGTAATGAGAAAAAATCATCATTGAGGGACACATGGAGTGGATACCATTTACCAACATTAATATGGATCTTTAAGAAAACTGGAACACGAAATTCTTTTTCAATAGTCATTTTATCATCAGGTGATAGATTGTTCCACTTAGTCTTATACATCCTGCTTGATTTGCTATATCTGAATTTTTTATTTATTATGTTCACAAATTTGTCAGATGTTTTTTCATTTGATTTATAGGAAAACAATTTGTAATCATCTCTTCGAATCCCTACCCAATATGAATTACAATCGATGAATTCTGGAATAAATAAGCGATCGATTGGAAATTGGGTAAGTGGAAAATTATGGACAATTAAAACATTGTCTCCTACTTTTAAATTGCCAGCTGGCGTTTCTACAAGATTTTTTGCAAGTTTAAGTGGTTTTTTTGAGAAATAGTCGGGTTTAACCTTAGGAATGACATGATTAGGTGTACATCTAAAGACACGACCATCGGCAAGCGTGAATGTGAAAATTTTGCCCATCTTTCTTTCTGAAAATCTATTTATTGAAACAAAAGTTGGTTTTCCAAACTCTTCGTCATCTCTCCTATTGATTGAAAGAACGTCTAACTCTTGCCAATCTTTTTTAAGTGATCCAATTTTGCGATTAGTAATAATACCCGTCTTATGACTTTTTACAATGATTTCCTCATCGTATGGTAGACAGGCATTGATTAGTACTTTCAAGCTCCTTTCTAATATATGGTAAAAATATTTCTTATCAGAGGGTTTTTTTGATTCAGGTTTGAGCCACTTCACTCTCACGTCCTTAATGAAACCCACAACGTCAGCCATAATCCCCCGACGTTTTTTACAAACCCAATATTTCGTCTGAGGAACAGTATTATCTTTACATTCGTTATGTTTACAGAGAATGGTTTCATAGCTAAGGTTGAATGTACTTATAATTGAAGGATACAAAGAAGCAAAGTCTAGCACAGCCACATTAAAATGAATTCCAGGTACAGGTTCTATAACTGTTGCCCCTTTGTATTTTTTTCCTTTAATAATTGCTTGTGAACTGGCTTTAGTGCCTTTTGTTAATTGTATATCCTGTGGATTGGGAATGAGATATTGTCTTCTTCTATGTTCAGCGTAAAATAAGCTCCGAACCCAACTAGAGACACTGGTTCTTACTAAATCATCAATCGGTGTTCTAGAGATTCTCGATAAAATAAAAATTAGATTTAATGGTGTTTTATTATCAAATAATAATAAATCTAGTGTGATTTTAGCATCACGTGCACAATAATAAATTAAATCCCATTCTGAGAGTTTATCTATATTATCCTTCAAAACTACTTTTCCTACCCCTAATAAAGCATGAGCTATTGAATCTAGCTTTTCATCTTTGTATTTATTTCCAAAAGCATATGTTTTGATTGCTACATTATGATAGAATCTATAAAGATCTATGTGCAAACCAGTGATCCCAAGATCGCATCTTTTATCTCTTCGATTCCACTTAATAGGGCTAAGATGATGTATTTTTAATCGTCTCGCTCGTTCATGGAGATAAGGAAAATCAAAATTGTCGCCATTAAATGAAGTTACAATTGGATACTCTTTTAAGATCTCGAATGCTTTGGTTAGAAGAGCTTCTTCCGATGTAAAACTTTCAATTTTGATATGAGATGGAAGATCCTTTGGTCTAATTCCATTCTTAATACTTTTCCGCTTTAATACTAAGGCAATTTCGTTTTCTTGATTATCAGCAAAGCAAATGCAAATTACTTTAAATTTTGGATCAGTAGCTTGTGGAATTTGATCTTCTTCATACTCTGTTTCAATATCACATGCGACTATTGGGATATCTGGGATTTCTTGAGTAAAATCGTCATGAAATACACTAGTTAAACCTTCGTATTGATTTAACTGGTTAATTACTTTTTCAGGAACAATTAATCCTAAACTTTTACTTTTAGATGGAATAAAGCTATTTTGATTAGGATCCCACCAGTATTTACGACCAGGCACTAATTCTACATCAAAAATCCAATTTTGATGGTATTTTATTCTAGATTCCCATGTGTCTCCGATGAATGCTTTGCTTTTTGCTCTCCTTTCTAATATCTCTCTAACCTTAGGTACTTGACTTGGAGTTGGAGTAACAATTTGTGTCAAATCAACCTGTCTATCGTTTAATAAATCTCTTTTTTTTACCAAATTGATTTTTTTAACTGTTCCTATTGGAAATTGAATTGATTTAATCTCTTCAATATTTTCCTTACTGTAACAATAGGGTTCATGACCATAGGGATCTGTTATATAGATTAATTTTTTGTTTTTAACGTCATATAGTTTTATTCCTGCACTATTAGTAGGGGCATCATAGACAGTACTCAATAAAAAATAATCATGTTCAGCCTCTAGCTGATTTTGGTCGTTTACTGGATTCACCTCTAAAATATATTCTTTTTAACTGGATTTAAGTCTTTTCACTAAATTTATTCTTATTGATATAATAAAATAATAATTATTCAGCTCTTTCGCCTATTCTAAGTTTCATAATCTTCAAAATATTAGTTCCTTTTCCATTTGCTTACAAAAAGCTATATTCGTGTATTTGTGATTTGAATGATTGTACCATAAAACGATCCAAATGATTGTCCATCATTAATGACATATGCTATTAGATAAGAACACTAAATTCCAATAGAATAATCAACTACCTTAGTTGAATAATAAAACGACTCAGAATACTATTAAACGCTAGAGAATATTTTAAAAAAAATTAATTTATGAATAAAAACTAAAATTTTTAAGAGATGAAACACAGACCTAATTGTGAGTGAAGAAAATGACTTCAATTGAGGAGAATGCTAAAAAAATAGAAACCTTAACCCGAGTTGCTAGATTACTCGGTGATCAACTTCGAGAACAAAACAGGAAAATCGAGCTTCTCCAAGAAGAGTTAATACGGATAAAAAACGATTTCTCGCGTAAAAAACCCTTAGGTCTTGAATCTATTTCTCCTGTAAAGGAGGAAACCTATAGTTCAGCTTCAATACCCACTTCCTCCACAGATCAAAAAGAAAAGGATCAACCCCTAGAAGCCGAAAAAGTTACCAAACCACTTTTAAAAGCTAGGTCATCAGAGAAAGAAAAGCTTAAACAAGCGTTGAATGTTATCGATAATCTTTGAGGTTATTAAAATTGCTAAAAATATAGTCAATTTTATTCTCATGATGTCATGAAATCCCTGAGGCTATATCTGAGAAAACTCCATGAATGGAATAACAATCTTTGATACTATTCTTAGCAATATTGATTTATCGTAAGACACTACGGACAAGTTGCCGAAGTTCTAAAGGAACAAGCTCTTTATTACCTAGTAAAGTCGTAGTATAGCTACCTATAATATCAGAATGATGCCATCTATCTATCTTATAAAGTTCTTCTCCATTGGAGGAAACTTCAATTTTTAGAATCAGTTTATTAACATAATCATTTAGTAATTTATGAAGATCCATTCGTTTTTCAACGGATATTCCTAATATCTTCCTTATTTGTTCCATAGTTAGGGCCTGATTTGATCCAAGAATGAATAAAACCCAATTATCAGGATTAGCTAGAAGAGTTTTTACTAATGGACGAAGATCCAAATCTATGCCCAAAGGCGGTTGTTGATCAGTTTTTAATGAAATCTCTTGCGTTACTTTGTAGCTTAGCTCTTTACTCGGAGGACGAAGTTGGCTTATCATTGTTAATCGTTCTTTCAATAAATCGACTTCTTCTCTTAATTGACTGATATCATCAACTACTATTGGTTCAGTACTTGTTTCTAGAAGAATGGATTCATCAGACATTAAAGTACCGCTTCCCCTTAATATCTCTTTCAATCGTTCATTTTCATGTTTCGTTTGAAGAAGAATTCTTTCAAATTCCATTATTTTTTCCGTAAGATCATCTACAAGCCTTTCATCCATACCTTTCGACCAAGCTAACTTTTCATGGATACTCTGAGTCGCAGATGTTAATTCATCTTCTAAATCGTCTTTAATGGACTCTAATTCTTTTATTCGGGCTTCTTGGTTTAGTATTTTTCCCTTTAATCGTGAAACTATAGAATGAGTACCCAGAATTTCCTCATTATCAGCAATATTTGGAATTCGATAAACTGGAACGAAATTTCCGCTATCAATGATTGAGCCCGTTTCGTATTCCACACCAATAATATCTAACAATTTAACTAATTCTCTTGTTTCATCATTATATCTAAACATGAATAAATTTTCTTTATCTCCATCAAATCTATAAACTCGGGAAAATCGAAGCCACATTGTTACAAATTCTAGGATATCTTGTTCATCCTTACATTTAGCAACAGAACTAATGATTGTTGGGAAACTGGCCTTATCCTCACCAGTAAATCCCTTTACTAGAGCGGAACAGATCTGTACAGGAATTTTGACGTAATAACCGCGTTGATTCTGAACAATTTTGTCATCAGGGCAAAGATTCACATCAAAAATGGAATCAAAGGTTTCTAAAAAAGCTTCTACTTTAGCTCTTCGATCTGTTTGGAATGTGCCTGTAATAAATACATTCTTTGATAAAGTCAATAATGCTAATAATTTCGTAATGGAGTTATTTCTAGTCTTTATTGGTAATTTGATTGGGAGTTGGATTTTTTTATTCCCAATCGATGTAACTGTAAAGGAAGTCATGAACAATTCGGGTTTATTTGCGATTAACAGACGAATAGTTGATACGGGAATTGACATTTTAGGATCAGAACGATATCGAGACCATTGAGCCCGGCTAACTACAGATTCTAAGCTTTCTAGAACGATTCCTTTTTGGAAAATGAAACGGCGTCCTCGAGGAGTTAAATTTACTCTTGTGTCATCTGGAAAGTGCGCTAAAGTTAACCATTCTTCAATGTCGTAATCATCATCAAGTCTTGATCGCGACTGTTTAATTGATTCATGCAATTCCATCTATTAAGCTCCAAAAGTAGCTTATGTTTTACTTCTGTTTGAATGATATAAATCTTCATAAACTTAGTTAACATATAGATGTTGACATTTATTCTAGAATATTCACTGTTCAAATTTTAAGATTATCATGATAGTAGATCTATGAAGAAGAAGAAAAATAGGGGCTCATTTGTCCTTTATTGTAGAAATTCCAGCTTTTTCAGTATCAGAATGTTTTTTCCTCAGGTATGGCATAAGTAAAAACTGATAAAATAAAAAGGCTGAACCTAATACTAAAATCAAAATAATAAACATGAAATTAAACTGATTAGCATTTGTACTGATCAAAGTGTCAATAATATCTGTATTTCCGTTGATTATTTCGTTAATATAATATTCTCTATCTGAAATTAATGTTGAACCAAGCCAAGCATAAAATACACATCGAATGATTGAACCAAGTAAGGTAGCTATGAAATAAGTTCTGAATTTTATTTTTAAAAAACCCGAAGCATAAGAAATTGGGTCAAAAGGCATGAAAGGAAATGCTCTCGCTAATATAATTGCTCCTACTCCATATTTATCGATATAAGAATCTATTATATCTAGATTTTCTTGACCTAGAAATCTCTCTACTAAAGGTCTTCCCCCAAGAATAGCAATATAATATGTAATAACACCAGCTACCATTGAACCTATTATTCCAATGATTGTACCTAACTGAATATCCCAAATAAGACCTGAGCATAATAATACTAATTCAGAGGGAATGGGTACTAATATACCTTGAACTCCCATGAAAAATATGAAAAGTAAAAGACCAACGTAATCTGATTTAATGATAGGTACAACAAACCAACGAATAACTTTATCAAACAACCAAGTTCTATCAGTATACTGTAGAACGAGAATACCACCGCTAATTATTGAGATAATAACGAAAAGGATTATCCATACCCAAGTTGTCTTGGTGTGACCTGTAAAAGTTCGTTTAATCGCGATATATAATGAATTGAGCCATTTTAAGAATATATTCTTGTCTTCTATTTCCAATTCGGGAGAATGGGTTGTTTTATCATCGTTCATATTTGAACTATTCCTAAAAATTCTAGAAATCTGTTAAATTGTGAAAAAGTTACCGATTTATTATATTTTCTTTGTTTTTCATTTTAATATTGTATGGAGGGTAATTACGGATATATGGATAAAACTTATTAGTGATTCTCTCCCGTTTTTTTCAAAAACGTCTATATTCTTTAAGCGAAATTGTTTAATTATTAAAAAAAGGCAAACAGAGAATTTCTTTTCATATTTATGTAAAAAACTTTATTATACATCATTGCTAAATTAATGTAGCATCCACAGTTCCATTTTGTCCTGGACGACTAGTTACAAGGGCATTTCCTTTAGTTGTACGAATAACAGCTCCTTTTGTAATGATTTTTCGTCGTGCAAAATCACGATTTGCTGCATTTTCAACAACGTCTTCAATTGGGACCTTTTCTGAAGTTTTTTTGCCTGGAAAAGATAAATTAGCGAAATTATAGCTCAATAAACGGATTTTTCGATTACCACCCCTTGTTCTGATTACTTTTTTTCGTTCGTCACCGAGTTGAGAGAGCGCTGCAGGTCGTGCTAAATCTCGTTTCTTTTTCTTGATTGCTGAATGGTAGCGCCCACCACTTGCTTTTCGCCTGGATCTCCTTTGTGACCTTGCCAATTATATCTCCTCATTTAATATGAATATTACTTTCAGATTGTTCTTAATCCCTTTGAGTTATACGATTAACGGGCTATTATTTTTGATCTTAAATATTAGCTTCTCATTTCTTTCCTTTGTCTAAATTTATCCCCTTTCTTCCCCCTTACGTGTTTTTTTCTCGTTCCGCTATTAGCCTTTTCCCCCGTAAAAATGATTTCACCTTCTTTGAGTATATCAAACTGATTCTTATTTACGCGAATTACTGCCCATGGACTTTTAGTCAATCCAATTATTTCAATGACTTCCCCAATATTAATGAAACTTCCTTTTTTTTGAATTTTTGCAGGTGATCCTATTTTTGGTAATTTTTCACCAGCTAATTTAACAACAACCTTATTTTGTGATGCAAATTTTGATTTACCTAATTTTAACGGTGATTTTGGCACATTTAAACCCAACTTGATATTTAGAATAAATTCAAACCGATATTTCTAAATCAATTTCATTTCTTTTGTACGATTGGCATTATATCTTTTTTCTATTAAGTCAGTTTCATAGGTTTTTGATCCAACAATATCTTTAAATTGTCAATTAGTTGGTTTTTCTCATTCAAATATTTCCCTTTTGTGATAGTACATGTAATCGTGGTTTATACTAAAATTTTATGGTGTTACAAACAGATGCATGAATGTGATGTTCTTATTATTGGAGGAGGACCCTCAGGATTATCAGCGGCTGTAACTACTGCTAAAAAAGGATTAAATACTTTAGTCATTGAAGAACACTCTGAGATTGGTTATCCATTGGCATGTGGAGAAGCATTATCAGTTGATAAACTCTTTTCATTAGAAAATATGCCAAAAGCAAATGTCCAACTTAATGATGAATCCCTTAATCTTCAAAAACATGATTCGTTTATCGAAAGATTAGTGTCAACTCAACGATTCTTTTTTGGAACCAAAGGAGTAGCTACATCTAATTTAAATACTGTTACCATAAACCGTCCATTGTTTGACAAACTTATGGCCGACGAAGCCCAGAAAAAAGGAGCAGAAATTCTTTTAAACACTCAGGTTACATCAATTGAACGTAATTCCGATTTATTAAATGTTAAAACAACACACGGGGAATTTGATTCAAATATTGTAATAGGCTGTGATGGTCCTTCCTCTCATAGTGTGAGATTTATGGGATTGCATCCTCCAGCTAATTATGTCCAAGGAATCGAATATAAAGTGGAAGGAGTTCACACAGATGCTCTTGACTTCTACTTTAATTCCCGAGATTTCCCTCCAATGCACTATGGATGGGTTTTTCCTAAGAAAAAGAACACAAATATAGGTATTGTGTTGAATACTGCTTCAGAACCTAAGGAAATTTTGCACAACTTTATTAAATTTTTGAATGACGAGGAAATTTCTAAGGCAGAAGTCATTCATAAAATTGCAGGAATTATTCCCTCAAGTGGTCCTATTCCTAAGTATTATAGTGATAATTTCATGGCTGCGGGAGATGCAGCAGGAATGACTAATCCGATATTTTATGGAGGGATTTCGATAGGGATTCACTCTGGAATGCTCGCAGGTCAAACTGCTATAGATGCATATGAAAAAAATTGCTTTAATGAAAAACAAATGAGTGAGTATCAGAAAAAATGTCAATCTGCCCCTTATACTGATCCAATCATTCAACAAGCCCATAACGCTTTATATCATACCTTTTCAGGTGAGGAAATAGAAATTATTGGATCTTGGATTAATGGATGGGATATTACCAAGTTGAATATCTATAGTAGGATAAAATTACTCATAAAAGCCTTATCTAAGCCTTCAATGCTGAAAAAAATTTATCAAGCTAGAACAATAGCTTACGGATTTAGTAAAAGCAGAGATTGGGGTTTTTAGAAGTATTAAATCAAATATTTTGGGGATAACAGAAGAACCATGTTATTTTGGGGAATAATATTACCAAGTCAAGATTTAAGTAGAAAAGACGAGTGCCCTTTTTTTCAGCAATAGAAAAGACAAGTGCCATCTTCTTAGCCATAACTATCTTTTTTCTCATAAAAAACAAACGACAAGGATTTACACTGATGAGAAGTCAAGCAAAAGCCTTAATAGCCTTAAGTTTTGGGATAATTTTGTTATCTATCGCTATTTCAACAAATCAATTTGAAATTATTCAAGAACTGTTAACAGAAATTACTCAAAGCGCAACAGCTGGAGTACCCACTCCATAGGTGACATTAATGGCATGGCATAAAAAACCAAAGACTAATTTAACCAGGCTTCGATTATTACGTACTATTGTTCAGATAGTAATGTTTTTTCTAATGAACTTAACATTCTTTCTCATTGGAGCTACTTGGTTAGTACTTCCTGTTAACATGTCAAAATCTTTGTTTTCTAGCTCTGAAGGAGCATTTTTTCTGTTACAACGTATGCTTAGCCAAGCAATCCTTCCTTTGATTCCTCTGGCATCATTTCTTATTATTGGAAGTGTTTTTGGTAGACTTTTTTGTGCATGGGCATGTCCTTTTGGATTATTTCAAGATATTATTGGATATCTTACTTCATGGATAAGAAAATATGAACCTACAAAAGATACTAATCTTAGCTTAAGACAAATCGGAGAAGTCATTACTGCTTTTATTCTCGTTATTTCAACCTATATTGGAATTACAGTTGGTTTAGGAGATCAAGCTAATGCAAAAGAAACTTTTGGAGTGTGGTTTGATCAACCTTGGGCTGTCCTTAGCCCTTCTACCTTTCTGTTCACTGTGATTCCTTTATTATTCTATTGGGGAGTTACAGGTAATTTCCTTGATTTTGCATCGCTTTCCTCAATTGAAATTATTTTTTGGGGAAGGCTACTAATATTCCTTTTTTCTCTATTTCTTGTAATATACGTTCCAAGAGGATGGTGTCGTTGGTTTTGCCCTGTAGGCATCATTATGGGAATTATCGGAAAAAATTCTTTTCTTGGAGTGGGACGGAATATTTCCAAATGTACTCATTGTGGCCTTTGTGAGGATGTATGCCCGATGGGTGTTCATATCCTATCTCATCCTGCAGAAAAAGTAAGAAGTGAGCATTGTATAAATTGTCTAGACTGTGTAGCAGTTTGTGATGATGACGCGATGGAAATTAAATTCTTGTAATTTCTTCGTAATTAACAGTTCTGTAAGACTTTCTTAGAAAGGACAATAATGTGATTTTACCCCTTGCCTTCATTAGTGTTTGTCTTCCTGTTTCACTGACGTATGTTGCTGAAACACAAGTCTTACCACCTCCTCACAGGCGTTTAAAATCTCCGCAGAACTCTCGGCAACAGGATCTATTCTATTCTATTTTCCCTTCCTCTTTCGGGATTTTCTTTCCGTATCCTAGATGTCCCTCAGTGTCTGCTCCTATCTACTTAGTCACCATCAGTTATAAACCCCAACGGAGTCTATCGATTTCTCGATCTTTTTTTAATTTTTTCTTTATCTTTCGATAATGGTCAGCGCATAGATGAATTTTTGTCTTTTTATCCCTTATTGAAACCTCTAAACCAGCATCCTTCAGCGCACTTCCAGCTTTTTCACGAGAAACTGTTTTTTTGCTATCTTTTTCGCAGTTTTCTATATCACAGTATTTCTTTTTTGCTACCATAATCTCACCAGTGATAATATCTGGAACTTAACATTAGTTTTATTAAAGGTTGGTGAACTGAATAACTATTTACGAACTATTATTACCTTTTATAGACAAATAAGAACTAATGATTAATATGAAGGTAGGAGAAGGAAAGGAGTAGAACACAAAAATAGACATTAGTTGAGCTAAAAATTGTTGTGGTTGACAAAAAGTCTCCCTAAGCCAGGGAGTTAGTTTATTTTCTACTTAGGGAGCTAGCTGTCTAATTTTGGTAAATTTTTCAGAACGGAGTTAATTCAATATGTCCTGGTGAGGGATGGAATATAAAATCAGTGTTTTCAAGTTCGGATAGAGACATTCCTGGTACTTTTAGAATCTGTAAAGTTTCTGCTTGTTCTTTGTCTTCCGTGGCTGAATGTGTTAGTCTTATAACACCATCGCAATAATGTTCTACTGCTTTAACAATATTTGCTTTGTGCACATCTCGATGTAATGTTAAGATACTTACAATTCCCATATCTTTATCTGTAGCAATTTTATGTTGCAAAAATGCCATTGGAGGTTTTAAAGTATCAGATACTAATAATATTGTTGTTAGTGAGTCCAGTATTCCTCTAATTGGCTGTGAACGTACATGTAATAGTGAACGTCGAATTTGGTCGGTCACTTGTCTTGGTTGAGTTATATCCCGTATTATATTTTCTCCACCTGCGCTAGGTCTCCCCTCGGAATATCCAAAGGGATTTGAAAATGCATCCAAGAATACTAGTCTTTTCGTTTCAAATGTAACTTCAGAAATATTGTATGGTACGAATAGTGGAGAATAGTGGGCATATAAGTGCTCCGTCGATAATATATAACCATATTCTCCAGTTCTCAATCCTTCAGATAAGAATTGGACCAGTATATGTTCTGTATTTATACCTACTTCATCCTCAACTAGTATGATCGATCCTCGGGGGACACCGCCACCAAGGGCGTCATCTAGAAGAGGAATCCCAAATTTAGCTCGATCTTCCATTGTCATTATGATGATACTCCGTCTTATGGTTTTTAACTTTCAATTGTGAGTTTTCTAGAAATAATTATTTGCTTCACTCTAATTTTGGGCTTAAAATATCCCTATGATTATTTAACACATGATAATCAAATATATTCAAATATATTTAAATTTAAGCTTAAAAAACTGTCTGTTTTGCTTTGATATGGACTAATCCCAGTTAACACAGGGGGTTTCCTACGAGTTCGTCGAACCCCTAATCCGCTGGATAAGGTGAAAGTTTCGTTTTACCATTTACTTTATGTCGTAGATTATCAACACACCAAGTAAAGATTGATAACCTGTCCATAAGGCATGCCGTAAGAGGAAGCGTTTCAAAATGTTGATGGACCGTTCAAATACCCATTAGAATTGGGAGATAACTAGAATAATAATCTTTTGACCTCCTTTGTCCTACTTAGTGAGAAATGATTTCTTCTTCTCTCCATTTTTTATCTTTTATTCATGTGTTATTCTTTATTTTCTCCTTGATATCGATAATGGTAAACCAATCATCTTCCACCTGAAGGAAGGGGACCTCTGGTAAAACAATTAAAGAGAATGGACTAAAATTGTTCGATATTAATTTCTCAGCTTAACCTGAAAACCGATTGAAATACCCATTTATAAATAAGGTATGCATAATCTAGACTGACTGGAACGAATAACCATGAAAATCGAATTCTTTGGAGTCCAAACTCGATTATTTGACTCCTCAACCAAAGATATTGCTAAAATAATAAACGACACTTTCTTGGAAAATAATATTCAAATACAAGATGGAGATATTATTATAATTGCTAGCAAAATCATTTCAACTGTCGAAGGGGGGCAATTTTTGTTAGATAATATTACACAAATTAGAGAAGAAGCTAAAATAGCCGCGAAAGAAGCTAATTTGGATCCTAGGTTTGTTGAAGTTGTATTTCAGGAAGCTGATGAAGTCATAGGCGCAGTTCCAGGAGCAATACTTGCATTAAAGAATAATATAATACAAGCTAATGCTGGAGCTGATCGAAGTAACGCAGGAGGTGATGAGTTCATGATTGTTTTACCAAAAAATCCTATTAAATCTGCAAATCATATTAGAAAAAATTTAGAAAGGATTACTAATAAAAAAATAGGTATTATAATAGCTGATTCAAAAACTCATCCCCTTAGAAGAGGTACGTCTGGTTTTGCACTTGCTATATCGGGTTTTACTCCAATAATTGATGATCGTGGAACTTCTGATCTTTACAATCATACTATGGCTATTACTACTAGAGCAATTGCTGATAATATTGTTTGTGGTGCAGAAATCTTGATGGGAGAGTCGAATCAAAGGATTCCTATTGTATTAGCTCGTGGAACCATGGATATTAATTTTAATGATGATGATGAAATAGAAAATCTAAATGAATCAATGAAAATCTGTCCAGAACATTGCATCTATATAGGACCCCTTTGGTATAATCGTAAGACTAAAATTAGTAAATAGGTATACAAAAGCATGGAAATCAAAGGAAATTTGGGGAGAATTACAATTGGGGATAATGAAAAAACGCGTATTATGGGAATAATTAATCTTTCACCAACATCCTTCTATAAAGGTAGTATAAAACAATCTGAAAAGGAGATCGAGTCCAAATTACAGAATTTCGCTGATTTGAAGACTAATTTTATCGATGTCGGTGCAATATCAAGTGCTCCAGTCTTTTTGTACAAAGAACAGGAAAAATCTTCAGAGGAAGTTGAAATCGACCGTCTATCAAAATTTTTCTCTGTATATAATGATATGGGACTAAACATTGAAATTTCTGTTGACACACAATCATCTAAAACTGCCAATTACGCTCTTTCTAAAGGTGCATCAATTATTAATGACATTTCTGGATTTAAAAATGACCCGAACATCCCACATATAATTTCTGATCATGAAGCTTCATCTATAATAATGAGTTGCAGAAATAAACCTGGAGATGTATTTTTTATTGACGATATTATAAAAGAACTAGAAATTAGTAGAAATATTGGAATAAAAGCAGGAATAAAAAAGGCTAACATAATTATTGACCCAGGTTTAGGAGGATGGGTACCCCAAAGAGATACTAAAAATGATTTTACAATCATTAATAATTTAGTTAAATTGCGCAAGTTGAATCAATGTATCCTAGTTGGGATCTCACGCAAGTCCTTTATCGGAAAGATTCTAAGTATTTCTCAAAAACGTGAGATTATGGCTGAAGAAAGATTATGGGGCACATTAGCAGCTACAACAGTAGCAATATTAAACGGTGCGCATATAATTAGAACCCATGATGTCCAAGAAACTATAGATATTTGTATCGTTACGGATTATTTGAAAAACATGACTGATAAGGATAATTCAATATTATAGACAAAAATTATGTACCAAATTTTAACCAACATTTGATAAAAAAAATTTTACAAATTGTAAAGCTACCGAATTGTTTCTAATTTGGTTTATGATAAATATATTCACATAAATTATTTTATTGACTCTTAGTATTCATTAGAAGGAGTTTTTTTAATTTGCGAATACTTATTATAGTGATGATAGATTCAATATAAATAGAAAGACAAGAATGTAGGTTAGTAATATTGAAAAATCTAGATGATTTCTTTGGTAAAGATCAAAGCCAAAATGTTGATACTCTTGTTGAAGTGACCAAAAGATTTTTTGCTTTTGTCTCCTCGCTCGCAGAGATAGTTGATGAACTAGGAAGAGAATATACTGAATTATCTGACAAAGTAGATAGTCTTCTTCAAACATCAGGATCATCTGGAGCAATTTCAGCTCCTGCATCTCCAGCAACACCTAGCGATCCTCCTGCATCTCCAGCAACACCTAGCGATCCACCTGCAATACCAGTAGCATCTAGTACTCCACCTGCAGCTCCATCAGGCTTTCCGACTCCACCTGCAGCTCCTGTAAATCCAATTCAGGCCGAATTGAGTTCAGCAGTGCAGAATAGTGCTTCTCCACCTGCAGCACCATCAGGTTTACCTCCATTACCTGGAGCACCAGCACCAGCTTCACCAGGATTTGGAGCACCAGCACCAGCTTCACCAGGATTTGGAGCACCAGCACCAGCTTCACCAGGATCTGGAGCACCAGCACCAGCTTCACCAGCACCTAGACCAAAACCTCGTGCATCTCCTATGAATATGAAAGCACAAATGAATAATGAATTAAAGGAAGCCTTCGCTCGTATCAAAAAAGGATGGAGTGAAGAAGATCAATAGAAATTCACTCTCATAGCTTTAGTCTTTAGGATATAATAATAAACCGAGCTCCCTTAATCGTTCAGTTCCCCGAATTTCGTATTCAAAAATTGGGATTTCCAACAATTCGAATTCTGAGTAAAGATCTTTAATTTTTTTCATATTTTTTTCATGATTCGAATATCTCGCCTGACAAAAAGTGCAATCTGTATTTTTTGGTTGGATTTGATTTACGTAAATTTGTGATATTGGAAATGAAACTTCATATAATGCCTTAATTAAACGTTCAGTCTCCCATATCGCCATAATTGTTGGAATCGTTACGGCAATGAATTCTGTTTCTTTTGCATCTGCTAAATGGACTCGGGCAATTTCAACCTGTTCCTTAAGCTCTTCAAGTTTATCGAATGCTTCTTGTTCATCAGGAGCAGAGGCACCTCCAAATAATGTTTTGAACCCTGTCATCATTCCTCCTATTTTTCGTCTCATTTTTATGAGCCGATATAGCCAGGTTTGCGTCATTTCAGGTAATTGTAATAGCTTAAGTGTATGACCTGTCGGTGCAGTATCGAAAATTACAATTTCAAATTCTGGGTTCTGTATAAATTCTAAAAGCTGAATAAACGCTACCGTTTCATCAGCTCCAGGAGGAGATAATGAAGATGGATCATCTCCCCCAATTATATCTGATATTGTCCCGGTAGGATCCTGAGTGCTAATCATATCAGAATAAGTCCGCATAGCATTTTCAGTATTCAATTCAATGGCCCATAAATTCTTTACATTGTGAACCTCCTTATAAGAATCCCCTCCGATTTGTTGATCAAGACTGTCTGATACAGAGTGCGCTGGATCAGTCGACACTAATAATGTCCGATAACCTAGATCTGCTGCTCGTACAGCTGTAGCAGCGGCCATAGTTGTTTTACCAACGCCTCCCTTACCTCCAAAAAACAGGAATCTTCGGTCAAATAGTGAAAAAGACATAGTATAGGTTAGAAAAATTCTGGAAGAATAATCTTTTGCCAAAAAAATTTCCTCATAGAATAACTGGAAATAAGAATCTTTAACTATTAAAGAAAAAGCAGAACTACCAGACCTTAAAGGTGAGAGACTAATGTCCCGTGGAACAAAACAGCTTTGGTATTCCATTATACTCTTTGCATGTATATTAATATTCTCTGGATCAATGAATCATTCAGTTACAACTATCAGTGCTTCATCTGCTTCTTTAAATACTCTTAATGATGATTATCCAATGTTATTTGTAATTAAAAAGATCGAAAACGCTGAAACAGTAATTGGAGAGAATTTCGACGCGAAAGTTATCTTAGGAAATACCTATGTCGTCTCTATTAAGATCAGAAATATTGGCAGTGAGATCGCTTATAATTTGAACTTTACTGACTCCCTTATCAATCCATGGATATTTGAAGTTGAAGGTCTTACTGAAGTTGCTTATCTTCAAATCAATCCAAATGAAACACAACAATTTAGCTATTTAATTACAGCTAAATCCTTAGGAACTTACAAACTACATGCAGCACAAATTGATTATGATTCATCTGAGATTGATCCAATTAAATTCATCGCTTTTAGTAATACGCTTACTTTGAATGTTATTGAACCTCCTGAAGATTTCTCTTTAACCAACCTGAATGCTGCCCTTACATTGCTTATTGTCTTAGTTCTTGGTAATACTTTCTTGCTTTTTCGCTTAATAACACCCAGATTAAATCGAAAAAACCGTAAAACATAAAGAGGAATGAGATTCAGCTGTATGTAACACCAGTTCGTACCCAATTGGTTAACAAACAGGTAATAGTATGGAATTCAGAAGAAGGGAGTAATATTTATCAATTAGGGTATTTTGGAAAGCCAGTTGGAATAAAGAAACCTAAATCTCCCAGATTCGATAGACCTTTGGTACTTACACTATTAGAAGCTGCTTTTCTACAACATAAAAAACTTATTTCAATTTTTGACGGTAACTCGATCCTTTCAGAGGAGAAATTTAAAGAAATAAGTAAAGAACGCTTTTCAAAATTTGAGGATTTGTATTCGGTATATTTTGATTTACGCAGTAAACGGTATATAGTAAGACCTGGATTAAAATTTGGAACAGAATTCTCTGTTTATCGTCGTGGTCCTGGGATTGATCATTCTCCTTTCTTAATATCCGTAATATTGCAATCAGATAAGCTAGAACCGATTGATCTGGTTCGTGCGGGAAGACTTGCAACATCTGTCAGAAAAAGATATGTAATTGCCACTGTTTTATCAAATTACGAGATCCGCTATTATGTTTTTCAATGGAATAGACCATGATTAAGTTAGTTTTTCTATCCATTCTTGATAATATATCGATTATATATTGATTAAGACTTATGAATCAATAGCAGAAGAATAAATACCAGCTCTTGGTTCAAAAAATTCTCCTGATTCCAATAAATCTGTAATAGCACCATCTATTTGTTCTTCATCAATATCAGGGTACTTTTTAAGGTACACTTTAACAATCTGATCATAAGACACTCCTTTTCCAGAGTCTATGTCTCGAACTATAGCGATAAGTCTTGTTTTTAGGTCATCAATTGAAACTATGCCTAAGTCAACACCTGTAATTTTCGCAGGTTTAACTTCATCATTTGTATTGGTTTCTTTGACTTGCTGCATAATTTTCAATCTGTGAACTAGAAACCAATTGTCCTCTGAAATTGTATGAATGATATCTGGATTAAGAAATACGTCAATTTCATCTTCCTTTTCAGATATCTGTATTTGTCCAAGAACTTCTACCTTATCCCATTGATCATAATTATCTAATTTCCCATCCCACGATTTGGTAATAATTCCTGCGCTTCCATCCTCTACCATCAATCCGATATAATTATTTTCACCCGAAAACTTCTGTGTAACAACACCCATTACCCAAATTCTGAAAAGGTTCTCTCCACTAGGTGTAACCAATCTCCAGCGATCTTCCTGATCTTTAAGAAGCTCAGATTTAGTTATTCTCTCAATTCTTATTCTCCTATAGGGATTACGTCTTTTCAAATGAATTCCTCAACAAAATTCTTATCTATTACTTTATCTATTTTTCATTAATAAGCTCAAATTCTAAGAGCTGATAATCTTTGAATAATATATTTAGCTCATATTTTGCTCTTTCAAGTTTATCAGATGAATGTACAATATTCTTTGTAAGTAGAAGTCCAAAATCCCCACGAATTGTACCAGGATTCGCTTCAGGAGAATTAGTTGCTCCTGCAAGAAGACGAATGACTTTCACTGCATCAGGTCCTTGTACAGCTAAAGCAACGATTGGACCTGATAGAATGAATTCCTTCAATTTAGGAAAAAAGGTCTTTTCTCTATGAATATCATAAAGTTGATCCACCTCTGGTTCTGATAATTGGAGCATTCTTATTCCGACTATCTTGAAACCTTTGTCTTCAATACGGGTGATAATCTTACCAATTAATCCTCGTTGGACTGCATCAGGTTTAATCATTAATAAAGTTGTTTCAATCATTCTAATTACTTTCTCCTGATATTTTGTTCATGTTCTTAGCAATTTTGTTCTGTTTTTTAACTTCATAATATATTTTTTTTGTTAGATAGTTCTAGTGTCACTTCTTATTATGGAAATACGCTATTTGCTGCTTCATCAGACTAGAGGATATATACATAAGGAAATGTCCTTTAAATATTTACTAATAAGTAGATTTGTTTCAAAAAGATAATTCAAGGTCTAATTAAATGGTTTGGAAGGGAAAAAAGATAAAAATTCTGTTCAAAAGGGGGGCTTACCTGATAAAAATCCTTTGTATCAATTGAATTCTATAAAAATTTGATTAAAGGATTTATACAGAATTCTAGAAAGGAAACGTGAAATTATGTTTTTAACCTTTTTAAATTTAAAACCCTTTGAACAACTTACCTTACTTCTGGTCATTGGAGTAGCTATCATATCTTTCATTTACTCTTGGTGGCTTCGCAAAGATGTTCTTTCTCATGACACGGGAACAAAAGAAATGCAGGAAGTATGGGAAGCAATTAACGAAGGGTCTAATGCTTATCTGAAACGTCAACTGAAATCAATTCTTCCAATTGTGCTTCTGCTTACTGTTGCCCTTTTCTTTAGTGTTTATCTAGTAGAACCAACAAAAGCAGCTAAAGAAGAATTTTTAGGATACGATCCAAAATTAATTATCGCAATCGGCCGAACATTTGCATTTATTCTTGGAGCTTCCTTTTCAACAATGGTTGGTCAATTTGGTATGCGAATTGCTGTCCAAGCAAATTTACGAGTCGCTGCAGCCGCAGCTCAAGCTACAGATCCAATTACTGGAGAATCAGTGAGTGTGGATAAACGTTACAGTAACGCACTTTCTGTTGCGTATCACGCAGGAACTGTTACTGGAATGCTCACCGATGGATTTGGACTTCTCGGAGGAACAGTGATATTCATCATTTTTGGTGTTGCAGCACCTGACGCTTTACTAGGATTCGGTTTTGGAGGGACTATTTTGGCTCTTTTCATGAGAGTTGGTGGTGGAATCTATACCAAAGCCGCTGATGTTGGTGCTGACTTAGTAGGAAAAGTAGAAAAAGATATCCCCGAAGACGACCCTCGAAATGCAGGAGTCATAGCTGATCTAGTTGGAGATAACGTTGGTGACTGTGCAGGAATGGCAGCGGATATTTTTGAGTCATATGAAGTCACAATTGTATCTTCATTAATCTTAGGGTTGGTTCTGTACGCAATAGACAATAATATTGTCTGGATTTTGTTTCCTCTTATTGTAAGAGCTGTAGGAGTAATAAGTTCAATAGTAGGCACATATGCCGTTGCTTTATGGAAAACCCCAGATGCAGAAAAAGCTATGTTTCAATCTTATGAAATTTCTAGTGCGATCACAATAACTATCTCGTTTCTGATTGCAACCTTCTATGCAGGTGATTGGAGAATGGGTTTCTTGATTGCAGTTGGTGTACTACTTGCTGTTTCTTTCAATCCTATTACAGCAAGATTTACGGCTAAATCGGGAGGTCCAGTTGTTGAAGTATTTGAGTCGACAAAAGGAGGCCCTGCTACTACAATTCTGAGCGGGTTAGCTCTTGGTTATGAATCAAGTGTTTGGGCTGTAATCGCCATATCTATATCTTTTATTCTTGCTATAGTTACTTATGCGATATTTCCAGGAAACGCGGATCTTCCCATATTAGGTACAATGCTTTCGGGAAATGCAATTTCGATTCCAGCAAATTTAGTTGGAGAGGCAATATTGTACGGCATAGCACTAATTGGAATTGGAATGCTATCTCACACAGGGAATAATGTTGCAATGGATTCATTTGGCCCTATCAGTGATAACGCACAAGGTATTGCCGAAATGACAGACATGGATGAAGAATCAAGACGAGTCTTAGAGGAATTAGATGCAGTAGGAAATACAACAAAAGCAATTACTAAAGGAATTGCGATCGCGTCAGCGGTTATCGCTTCTGTTAGCTTATTTGCTTCATTCGTCACAGATGTTGGAAAGGTTGCAGACCATCTGGGAATCGCTGATCCACTCCAATATGGTTTAAGAATTAATATTCCAGCTGTTTTCGTTGGATTGTTACTCGGAGCAGCATTACCTTGGTTATTTTCAGCTTTTAATATACGAGCTGTAAGTCGTGCTGCTGGACAGACAATGGATGAAGTTAGACGTCAATTCAAGATACCAGGAATAATGGAAGGAACAAAAAAACCAGATTATGAGCGTGTGGTTAATATTGTTACCGCAGCAGCTCAAAAGGAGTTAATAAGTCTTACAATTCTCGCAGTTAGCGTTCCTATCTTCTTAGCAATATTCTTCACGCTTGCTCTAAGCGGATTTAATCAAGAGTTAATTGGTTCAGGAATTGAAATGCTCGGAGGGTTCCAAGCTGGAATTATTGTAAGTGGACAATTACTAGCGGTTTACATGTCCAATGCTGGGGGCGCATGGGACAATGCAAAGAAATCAATTGAAGATGAACCAAGAGACTTAGAGAAGGACACAGGTAAAGGATCAGAACGCCACAAAGCAGGTGTGGTTGGTGATACAGTCGGAGATCCTCTTAAGGACACTGCAGGACCCGCACTCAATCCACTGATTAAGGTAATTAATTTAATTAGCCTTATTCTCGCTCCATTGCTAGTACAGTCCTATAGCAATCCTCCTTTACAGCTTGTTTTGGCAATTGTTGGTGCATTACTCTTTGTGGCATTTGTTTGGGCTTACCGTAAGAGTTCTAGCAAATCCACTATTAGTTTTGACGAATTAGTTGAAGAAACGGGATAAAAGGGGGATTATCTCCCCTATCTCTCCTTTTTTTTATTTTATCAATTTTTTATTGTTTTTTTAATGTGGAAACACTCAATAGCCTTTTGACTAAACCCCGAATTGACCTATTTTTTAGTAAACACAGTACTAGGTATAAGGGTAACGGACTGAGGCTCAAGAAAAATGTATTACCTTACACGAATCCGTGAAACGATCCGGGTTCCACCAAACCGATTTGGTGAATCAATAGCAGATGTCATACTCGAAATCTCCCGGACTAAGAATGAAACTACTATTGGTAGTGATGTTGGAATGGTCGTAGCTGTTTTAGCTATCAATGAAATTTCCCCTGGACGTATTGTAGCTGGCGATGGGGCAACCTTTCATGATGTAGAATATGAAGCAATTACTTTTAGGCCAATCGATGACGAAATTTCAGAAGGAGAGGTTGTTGAAACAACTAAATTCGGTTTTTTCATGAGAATGGGGTGTACAGACGCATTAGCTCATATTTCTCAAATATCCGATGAATATTTTCAAATGTCTTCTCGCTCTTCAGGTATTTTGGTTGGTAGAGAGTCTGGGAAAACTATTAGACCTGGAGATTTAGTTCGAGGTAAGGTAATTACTGCAACTGTTGACCATGTTAGTATGAAAATAGCAGTTACTATGAAAGGAGAAGGACTTGGTCTGAAAAGCTGGATAGATGAAGCTTTAGCCAAGGAGGCCTCTTGAATGGCTAAAATGAAAGCATGCAAAAAATGTAACAGTATAGTTCAAGGTGAAGAAGTATGTCCTATCTGTAAAACCCATAATCATCTATCAAAGAATTTTTCTGGAATGGTAATTATTCGAGAAATTGATGGAAGTAAAATTGCACAAAAACTCAATGTTAACCGTCCTGGTAAATATGCAATAAAAGTTCGCTAGGAGTTGCTTATTTTCTTTGGGATATAGGCTTCCAAGATCCCTTCGTGAATCATTCCGTGATCCAATCGGGAAATTATTTTCAGGTAATCATCATAGCGCTGCTCAAGAAGCAAGTAAATACATTCAAGAACTTAAAACACCGCTTGTGATGTCTATCGGAGATTTCTGTACAAAAACTTTGCTTGATGTGAAATTTTTTCCTGATATTATAGTGTATGATGATAAAACGCATCGAATACGCAAAGTTTCGCTTGATCTTGATTTGTATAAACAATTTAGCACAGTTAACCCTCCTGAATGGATATTGAAAAGCTCATGGAATGCAATTGAAACTGCAATAGGTTTTTGTATTGAAAACAATTGCCGCGTAGCTGTCCATATAACTGGAGAAGAAGATTTAATAGTTATTCCTGCTATTATCTTATTACCTCTTGGAAGTGTAGTGGTATATGGACAACCAAAGATGAATACTGAGGAAGGTATTGTAGTTACCCCAATCACATCAACATTAAAGATGCTAGCGCAGGATTTGTTAGATAAATTTGAATTTATAGAAAAAATTGAGGATTTTACGAATGGAGATTAATTTAACTGAAGAAAAACATAATCCATTAATTGGTAGAAAAGAAGTTAATGCTATCATCAATCACTTAGGAGATAAAACTCCAACAAGAGAGGCAGTCAGATCTAAGGTTGCAGCTCTTTTAAATTCTGATCTTGATAATGTTGTAATTCAAAGCATTCAGGGGCACTTTGGTGAACCGTTATCTCATGTTATTGTTCACTGTTATGATATTGTCGAAGACGTTAAAATTTTTGAACCGAAATTTCGACTCAAAAGAAATAAAATCATTAAGGAAGAATCTGAGAAGAGTTGATAATATGTCCGTTAGAAGAAAATCTGTCCATAAGTATTATGATACTGATTACAAAAAGGGTTCTCTAAAACGACTTCGGAAGTTTTGTCCTCGTTGCAAAGGATCTTTTATGGCAAAACACAAGGATCGTGTTTCATGTGGCCTTTGTGGCTATTCTGAATTTTAATCTTCATTTTTCTTGTTATTCTTATGACATCTAATGAACCAAGAATCCTTGGATTTGAAGGTACTGCACATACTGCTGGTATTGCAGTTGCAGAGGGAAGTAGGATTATTGCTAACAAGACATCTACATATCTCCCTATTCAAGGTGGAATTCATCCTCGTGAAGCTGCTCAATATCTTGGTAAAAATTTTCCGAAATTGTTAAAAGAGATTATAAACGAGATTCCATTTGATATTCGAGAAATAGACGCCATTGCATTCTCTCAAGGACCAGGATTAGGGCCCTGTCTTAGGGTTACTGCTACTGTTGCCCGTACGATTTCTTTGTTTTTAAAAAAGCCCCTTCTTGGAATAAACCATTGTATAGCACATGTTGAGCTTGGTAGAATGATTACACCAACTCAAGATCCAATAGTACTTTACGTAAGTGGTGGAAATACACAGATTATTGCATTTTTGAACAAGAGATACCGTATTCTAGGAGAAACACTTGATATTGCAATTGGAAATGCGCTTGATACATTAGGAAGAAGATTAGGATTACCACATCCTGGAGGGCCTTATATTGAGGAAAAAGCAAAAAAAAGCAAGGAACTCTTAGATTTACCTTATGCTGTAAAGGGAATGTCTTTTTCATTTTCAGGTGTTGTAACTGCAGCAGCTAAATTAATCTCGCAATATTCAACAGAAAGTATCTGTTTTTCCTTTCAGGAATATACCTTTGCTGCATTAGCTGAAGCTACCGAACGAGCCTTATCATGTACAAAAAAACCTTCAGTGTTATTAACTGGAGGCGTTGCTGCAAATGATCGCCTTAAAGAAATCATTGAAGGAGTAGCCGAAGAACAAAATTCAGAATTCTTTGTAGTTCCAAAAAATCTTTCCGGTGATAATGGAGCTATGATTGCCCTTACTGGTGTAAGCTTATTTAAAGAGAAAGATTTTGTAGAAGTTGCAAATAGTCATGTTAAACCACGATGGCGAACTGATCAAATAGAAATCGGATGGAGAAAATGATGCTAGAAAAATTTGAAATGCTAACAAAGGGTGCAGAAGCCGTGATATTTCATGGTTCCTTTCTTCATATCCCAATCATAATGAAACAACGATTTCCGAAAACTTACAGATTGCCACAAATTGATGAAAGAATTAGAAAGCAACGTTTACGTGCAGAAGCACGAGTAATGACTTTAGCTTGGAAAAAGCAAATAAATGTCCCTACACTACTTGGGGTTGACTCTGTTAATCAAACATTATTTATTAAGAAAATTCATGGAGATTTATTATTTTCATTGCTAGACTCTATTTCCCTAATGGAATTAAAACAAATCTTTAATAAATTTGGTTTTCAGATTGCATTACTCCATGAGAATGATATTATTCACGGAGATTTAACGGTATTCAATGTTGTCGTTGAAAAAAGGCAAAATCCTTGTCTAATTGATTTCGGATTAGGATTTATTTCAATAGAAGTTGAAAAAAAAGCTGATGATCTACTTACTTTTTTCAATACTTTAAAAGCGATTACTCCTAAATTTCAGGAGCTATTCGATGATTTTAAAAATGGATATTTACAAAAATCTAAGCACGGTAAGAAAATATTTGAACAAATGATGAAGATACAAAGTAGGGCTCGATATATAGCACGAGAAGACAGAATAGATTAGAACCACTCAATGGAATAAATGAAAGATGAAATTCAAAATTTTCAATGAAAAACCAAAAATACTAAACCAATGCCATACCTTCATTGGTGGTTGGCACGGACTTGGAGAAATTGGCTATATTACTGTTTCTCATATTATTCAAGAACTTAACATGGAAAGGATTGCGACTATTATGTCAAGTGGAGCCCCACCTTTTATTTCTATCCAAGATAATCAACTAAGATTACCATTTGAAATTTACGGTAACAAGGATAATACTTTTGCTGTTTTCATACCTCATCTACAGCCTTACCGTCATGTACAAATCGAATTTTCAGAAAAACTATGTGAATGGATTTTAGAGCATGAAAATTTCGAGAATGCTTTTTTTCTAGGTGGAGTAGATAAAATTCTGAAAAATTCTGAAAGTCAATTACAATATATCCCTAGTCGTGCTATTTTTTCTCACTTTGAACAATCAACCGACCTTATTACTGAAATTGAAGAGAATTTGTTAAGTCCAGGATTGTTTGTTGCTGGACCTCTGGCAATAATGCTTGGATATTTGGATGTATTTTCATTTCCAGCATTAGGTGTTCTTGCTTATGCTGAACGTGACCGTCCTGACCCATTAGGTGCCGTAGCGGCAATTGAAAAACTCAGTACAATTTTAAACATTGATATAAGTACGGATGAACTTATTAAGAACGCACAGGTAATTGAGGAGGCAATAAAAAGACAATTAGCTCCAATGGAAGAAAGCAACGCAGAACCTACTTCTTCAAGGCGTATGTATACATAATTCCATTTAGATTTTTCTTTCGTAATCATAGTTAATTATACTACTTTCCGTACCTACGTTTTCGTGACTGATAAGTTCTTATAGCTCTCCAAAGGTCAATTTTTCTAAACCCTGGAAAATACACATCTACAAAATATAATTCACTATAAGCAGATTGCCAAGTTAAGAACCCAGAGAGACGTTCTTCTCCTGATGTGCGTATAATCAGATCTGGGTCAGGGATACCATTAGTATAGAGATGCTGTTCAACTACTACTTCATTAATGTCATCGATTGTAATTTCTTGGGATTGAATCTTCTTAGCTATTGATCGGATAGCGTCAATCATTTCTGAGCGCCCACCATATCCGATTGCGATGATTAAGGTTGGTCCATCCATGTCAGTTTGAGTACTTTCTTCTGCTTCCTTTATAGCATTTTGAACCTTCATTGGTAAGAGATGAGTTCTACCTATGACTTTTATCTTTACATTTCGCTTTTTTATTTCAGGATGTCCAACGATATCTCGAAATGTCTTCTCAAAGAGGTTCATTAACTCTTCGACTTCTTTATCACTACGTTCAAAATTCTCTGTAGAAAACGCGTAAAGAGTAAGATAATCTATTTTAAGATCCCACATCCATTGTAGGATATCCTTCAGTTTTTCTCCACCCAAACGATGGCCATAATGGCTAGGAAGATTCTTTGCTCTAGCGAAACGGCGGTTTCCATCCATTATAAGCGCCACATGTTTAGGATGGACTCCTTGATTGATTCCGACCTCAATTTGCTTCCATAACCTTCGTTCATAAACCAAATATATTAATGAAATCAACCCTAGCTTCAAATTATGACCCTCTCGTCATTAAGACAATTAATAGATTTATAATAAAAATTACTTGGATTCAAAAATCAGCAATTTTCTTTATTTTATTCATCCTTTTTATAAAATGCTGAACTTGTTTATAAAACTAAAAATTTATACAAAAATCCCAACGATAATTCTAGATGGAAACTAAGATTTTGGGGCTCGAAAAGTAATTAATGTCCTTTGTTCATATTTAGAGAAAGTTTTCTCTTTGAGAAACAGATAGAAAAAATGAATTATTCAGTGGACTATGCGGGGGGTGAGATTTGAACTCACGAACGCCTACACGACTAGGACCTCAACCTAGCTTAGGTTTATAAGGGATTCCTTATATACCTCCTTCTAGGTGGTGCTATGATAGCTTCGCACCTTGACCTGGCTGGGAAACCCCCGCTGGGTATATTTTTCCTAATTATGTTGTATTTTATTATCATTTTGGTTTATTATGAATGTTTAACGGACAATAATAATAAATTCTTTCAGACCACCTTTGAATTCTGAAATAGCTTTTCCCGAGAATAACCGAACCATTATTCCCCCCGCAGAAAATGAATATATTTTTTCTTCATCTTGAGTTTTTGTTCTGAAAGTTTTAGCATTAAACACTATTCGTGAGTTTGAATTATCCAATGGTTCCTTTAGCTTGTCACGGGAAATAATTTCAATCTCTAGTTCTTTAGCTTCTTCCATCGAAACAATCTTCGAAGGGATTTCGATTTTACCTCTCAATTCCCTTTTTTCGTCACGAAAATCTATCATCCAGAGATTGTTATCTGTATCCTCTTCTATTCGCATACATTCTGCCTTTATGATCATAAATAACGCCTTATTCAATTTCTGTGGTTTGTGTCTTAGCATAACGGTCAAAAATAGCACGAACACGATCGGCAACAGGTCCTGAACCCTCTACACCAGTTTCAGATACTTTAACTCGTTCAAGTACAACAATGAGTCCAGCTTCATCATATACCTTAACATCTCCAGGCCGACGGAAAATTTGTTCTAATTCATCTTTTAATCCGCTTAAATCAAAAGGTGCTTCTTCTAAATAAATTTCTGAAACTTGGTCGCCATTTAAACATATTCGGTGGAGTTCAGCTGATTCACCTTCTCGTTTAGCTTTTATTAAGACACAAGTAAGCGTTTCAGGATTCACCCCTTTTAATTCTCCAACATACTTACTCTTGTCCTTTAAGACGATACCGACCCGTTTATTTACAAATGCGTTGATTTCTTTTTGATATGACCTTTTTGCGGCTCCAACCATGCTCATAAGAATACCTCCGAAGGGCATTTCAAATATATGTTTATTCTAAATCTTTACTTACACTATAATACTTTCAATGTGGGTATGAAAGCATTTTACTTTAAAGATGGATGTTTATAACCTATAGAATCATAATGAGATGTGCCCATGCCGTAATTGTTCATTTAGTCGCTAGGATTCTTTGTTGTGATAAATGTATTCATAACGTAGCAAGATATCTTCGAAAAGAAGATAATTCTAGTTAGCTGATTTATTCAAATTTAAGGCAGTTTAAGCAGAAAATTAATTGAATAGAGAAAGAAGGATAAATTTATTTTGATTCAATCTCTTTAGTTTTTTTGTATAATGTCCAATCTAAGTTCGATCGAATAATTCGATTTATTTCGAACTCAGCCTCTGTTTTTACTCCAAAAATATTTACTATCTCATCAGTTTGCAGATCAAATAACAACTCTTGATCAACATTAAAGGTAAATTTTTCATGTCCATCGGTAATTGATATCGTGTTTTGTTCGATGCTCTTGATTTGCGAAATCAATTGGAATTTTGTTCCATTCGCCATATTATCCAATGAAAGAATTGTCGTTTCTTCATAAGGAATTGGTAACTTTCTTCTCATAATATCAACTTCTTTCTAGATATCTTTCGACAGTTTCACTTGGAATCGAGCCAATTTATTATGTTTGTTAAGAATACACCTTCTTTTTGGTAGGTGATGAATTGACGGCGTTAGTTAATTTCTTTTGTTATAAAGTGCATATGGGCAGGAACTCGCAAGTCCTGCCCCTCTTGCCAGAGTGAGTTCTCTTCGCCAAGGTTATCAGTCAGTACTATACGACGATCACTGAGTCTTTCAACTCTGTTTAAACCGTCATTTGTAGAACTACAGACTAGAGAAGCATCTGTAGGTACGTTCTTTAACTTTACTGATAACTTAGATTCGGTCAGGTTTTTTACTTCCATAACTTCTCTTTGGCTAATCAACTAATCGCTCTTATTCCTTACGGAACAAGTCACGTCCTTTAGGGCGTGATAATTGACTCCTTTTGTCTATAAACTTAGGAGAAACATATAAACATTATGTACATTATTTTATATGCATTTATTCTTCATGATAATACTTTTTTATATTAATAACTCCTAATATACAATAAGTTTTAGGGTAAATTAAGCTCCAACTTCTTTAAAAAAGAGGTGTAATATTGCCTAATCCAACCTTTCGGTGAATTAGATAACAAGATATTACCAGTATGCTCTCTCCTGGCAATATATTTATGTTTCAATCATCCTATCTAAATCGCATAATTTAAATGATGGAGATCAAGTATTATAATGCAGTTTTGTGAATGTGGTACCTTATTAGTTCCTGATAAGCAACCAGATGGAAAAGTTCAAATGAATTGTCCTGCTTGTGGTAAAATTATCAGTTCTGAATCAAATTCAGAGGCTTTTGCGATAAAACAAAAAATTCAACATTCCGATTTAGAAAAGATGGTAGTTATTGAACCTTCTGATGATGTTGAAACAATGCCTACAGCCACAGAAAAATGTGAAAAATGTGGTCACAATGAAGCTTTTTATTGGCAACTCCAAACAAGAAGTTCGGATGAGGCTTCGACAACTTTTTATCGGTGTAAAAAGTGTAAATTCACTTGGCGGGATTACGGATAAGCTTTTGATGTTTATTTGACTGTTAACCCACTTTTTTTTTAAGCAATCATTCTTTAAGTTTTTTTTATGATGAAAATTGCATGCTTTTTGTGGAAAGCATCGATTGATTGAGATTCAATTACTTCAAGACCAAAATTATCCTCGAGTTCTCTGACCTGATTCTTAAACACCTCATCTGGATCCAGTGCAACATCAATGCTTTGAGATTTAACTGCTAGGATTCCTTCTCCTCCAGGTTTCAAAAATTCGTGAGCATTACGTCCGAATATTGTTGCTTGTTCAGGTTGAGCAATATCTTGATAAACCATATCTACTTCAAAAACAGAGGAAGTATAAGTTTCAGTTCGTCTCGCGTCGGCTAGAATTGGTATTAAATTTTGTCTTTGTTCAGCTAACCGAAAAAATTTCCGCATAATTTTTGGGGAGAACTCTATACCATAAATAATTCCATTTTCAAGTATATCAGAAAAATGGGAGGGAGTCGTTCCTGTTGAAACCCCTAAGTACAAAATTTGTTTATCAAAAATTTGAGGTAAATGTTTCATCCCAGATAAAAATGCTGCAGCATACTTTGATCTAAACGGATCCCAAGCCCGATATTCACAGCCATCTATCTTTATTAATTGCTCGCCATAGACTGAACTTCCGGGTACTTTATTTCTAGTGAGTAATCGGGATTTTGATTCACTTTTCAGGCGAAATAATCCTTCTATATAGGTTTTAGTAATCTTCATTGTTATTCCTCAAGTCTATTTTGAATTACTGCATTTTTTTAAATTTCTTTTTTCTTGGAGGTTTTCTCTGTTGTTTTTTATCTCGATACTTACCCCTATATGCGGATTTTCGCTTTGGTTGCTTCTTTCTCTGCTTTTGAGACAACTGACGCTCAGATGGTTCTGGGAAAGACGATTTAATTTCTTCAACTCTCTGTTCTAGAGCTTGTAGAAGCGTAGTTCCTATAAATTCGCCACTAAAATAATCAACTCTAGATGCTATACTCAACTTGGCTGATAAGGCTCTAGCTATTTTTCCTCTTTGATGTTTTTTTGCTGAATGGATAAATGGAGATTGAAATATAACTCCATGTTTTGGTGGATCCTCTCCAGATCTCAAATGTCGAAATAGTGCTTTTTCTGCTCCAAATACTTGAATAGTACCAGAAGAACACTTAGCCAAATTCAAAAGACTACCAGCAAGAGATATTAAACGGGCTCCTAACAAACTTCCTACAATACATTGAACATTAGGAGCAATTTCTTTCATACTTTCCTCAATGTAAAGTTCTAGATTCTCCTTTATTCTTAGTATTTCAACTCCAAAGTTCGCAAATTGTGATATGGGACTCATATCAAATGTTGATATGTCACTTCCAAGAGATTTGTCTGCTGTCTCGAAAATATGGGCACTTCTTTTATCAGATAAGTGTTCCAAGAGTTCTTCATCCAAACTAGACCTCATTGCGCCTCCCATTTTTGATATTAATTTAATATATTGAGGATTATCTCTAACTAAGTCCTGTAGTTCAGGAAAATGAATTCCATACCATTCTGATAATCGAGCATAAATTAGATTCAAGATAGAATTGATATCATCAATTGCATTGATAGCTTGGGCGATATATACATCTCTCGCTTCAACCTTTTCACGAAGAAGAACACGAGTCTTTGCCATTGCCCTTTCGCGAATGGTATCTAAAACTGGTATAGATGATCCAGAATCGAGTTTATCGTGTAGATATGTTGTAGTTAATCTTCTGAAAGGAAATAATTCTCCTTGATTGGCAAATCTTGCATTATTGTAGCCAATTTGACGTAAAAAATTAATGAAAGCAGCATGGTCAGACACTATCTCGTCACTAGTTGGTCCAACATTTGTTAAAATCTCGGATTCGTTTTTTTTCATAAAACTCTCTAGATTTTCATCAGTTAGTCCTTCTTCTTGGCTAAATAATATCGAACTTGATATAAAAGGTGAACCATCTTCACTTTTTTCGCCAATAAGTATACCAACGGCAGTTACCTGAATGTATTTCAATTTAGAACACCAATTTCCAATAATAAAGCAAGTAAATCAATGTATAATATGATTTTTCTTTATAAATAATTTGCCCAATTCGATCTTTCCACTTTTCAAACATAACAAAAAATTTTATTATCTAAGGTAAATTGCATAAAAAATGATAATTAAATTATCAAAATTATTCAATAAAAAGGATTACCGCTATCGGATCGATTAAACGCGTGAAACTATCAATGACAAAACAAAAGCCCATTAGTATTAAAATACCTGATCAGGTTCTAATTCTTATAGATAATTTCGTTCGATTGGGAAGATTTGAATCTCGATCTCATTTTCTTAGAACTTCAATAGAATTACTGTTGAAAAATGAATTAGGGATTTGGGAAAAACTTGTTAACCAGATCTCAGAATGAAGGGAGAGAAAAACAATCGTGTTTTCTTTTAATTCAAAAGAGAAGCAAGAATTAGTTATAGGTACATTAATCTTTGTACTTGTAGGGCTTTCTCTTTTTTATGACCCTCTAAATCTTCTATTGGACCTTAATTTCGATTTATTTATCTTTTTGGTCATTTTAACATGTTTTATGATCCCACTTTGGCTTTTTCATGAATTGGCGCATAAATTTACAGCCCAATATTATGGATTAGAATCTGAATTTCGCTTATACCCCAATTTCGCATTAATATCTTTAATATCAATCATATTACCATTCAAAATCATCGCACCAGGTGTTGTCCTCCATAGAGGGCGATATCAATCTGATACACCAGCTAGAACCGCTATGGCTGGTCCACTAGTGAATATTCTGCTTGGAGGGGGATTATTAACATTATCTGCCGTTTCAAATGAGTATTGGTCACTGATACTCCTGATTGTTAGCTACCTCTCTTTTAACCTCGCATTGTTTAATTTATTACCGATTTTCATTTTAGATGGAGCTAAGATCTTCAAATGGAATAGAACTGTTTATTTCTCAATTTTTGGGTTAACCTTGGTCTTTTATCTCTTTCATCCCTTTGGAATATACTGGAGATTATTTTAATGGAACGATTATCAGATCAAGAACAGTTGGTTACATTTATTAGTTTCAGTTCAATTTTTGTCATTTTAATCGAATTATTATTCCTTCCACCAGATTATAATCTCAAATGGTTCATTGTGGGGATGACTATCACTGTTATTTCATCCCTGTTAATTTACACATTTCTAATTCATCCAGGTAGGAATAGAACTAGACTTTGGGGAAGAAATAATGGATCTTATAGCTCATATTCATCAAATTTCCGACCTAGTGTAATTAAACCTTCTGGTCGTGTTAAAAAAACTATTACCGACGGATCTTGTAGTTACTGTCATAATCCTGCTCTTATGGGGTTTATATGTAGTTACTGTAATAATTATTTCTGTCCAGAACACCGTTTACCTGAAAAACATGAGTGTTTAGGATTGAGAAATCTCTAATTAGGAAAAAAATGCATGCATCAGTTCTGAGAGTATCAAGTTGATCATACTACAAAGTAAAAAGGCATAATATAATACTTGAAAAAGATATGAAATTCCTAATTCCATACTTTTAATCAAACCAAAAAAAAGTATAATCATGTAGGCTATTTCAGCAAGAAATATTTTATCTAATGGAATTTTTTCCCTAATACTAATACTCTGTTCCTTTTTAGAATTTGACAAGTTGAATTTCGGAGTCCTAACGAATTCTCCTCCTTTACGAAATAGACCACTTAAAGTCCCTATCCCCATTCGAACTATTAATCCTGCTCCCCAGAACAAGAAAAAAGGGATAAATAGGAAATGCCATAACGGCCTTCCAGCACGAAGTACTGTAACCATATATGTAATCATCGCAAAGATAGTTACAGTGATAAATAATATTCCAAATATTGAAAAGGCATATCCATCAAATTGGGGGTAATAAAGAAGAATTGAGCTCGAAACAGTGTTTAAAAGGATCATTAAAGGAACAAAATACTGAGTAAGATGGAGTGTACCCTGAATACGTGATTTTTCATTATTGCTTTTTAAAAAATTTAAGAAATTTTTCCGTAGATTTTGAGAAAAACCCTTAGACCACCTACTTTGTTGAATAATCCAACATCTAATTGTGGGAGGTATTTCTTGAGCATTTGTGGCGTCCCTCAGATATATTATTTCAAACCCCTTTGATTGAACCCGATAAGCTAGGTCTAAATCTTCCACTAGTGTTGTTGAAGACCAACCTCCACCTTTTCTTATTGTTTCAACTCTCCAAATCCCTCCTGTACCATTAAAATTCATAAAAGCATTTCTTGACTTTCTGCCAGGTTTTTCTACTAAGAAATGCTGATCTAATCCAATCGACATAGATTGGGTAAACAATGAAAAATTTTGGTTTGAGTGTTCCCATCTAGTGTTGATTGCACCTAAATTCTCATTATTCTTAAAAAAATGAATTGTTTTTTCTAAAAAGTACGGATCGACACGAAAATCAGCATCAAAAATTGCTACGAACTCAGAAACACCATGTTCTAATCCATTTTGTAAAGCTCCAGCTTTGTAACCTGTACGATTGCCTCTTCTGATAACATCTATATTAAATCCCTGATTTTTCAAATATTTAACTTCATTATCAATTATTTGAGATGTGGAGTCATTAGAATCATCTAAAATTTGAATATGTATTTTCTCTTGTGGATAAACAAGTTTAGAAATTTCATTAAGAGTCGCTTTAATAACATTTGATTCGTTATATATAGGGAGTTGAATTGTAACTAAGGGGAGTTCAGATTTGGAATAATAATCAGTTATTACAGGGTCTTTCCACTTGGATGAAGAAAGTGAAAGAAGGAACATATTAATAGGATAAGGTAATAGGATAATCCCAGAAATTATATTTATTGCCAGTAAAATTAAGAATAGTGAATCTAATAAGAATTGCATGAAGTTCTTATCCTTTTTACCTTATGATGATATTTAAAGATTAATTATTTATTTATACGGCATGATAAAAAAATTTAATATGATTACGAATGTATTTTCAATGGAAACATATCCCTCTCAAAATTGTAGCGACAAATACATTTTATATTTTGAAGGTGAAAAGAATTGAACTCTGAAAGAGTATCTTCTCTCGACATGTCTATTACAGATGTGAATTCAGAATTTTTAGGAGTAAAAAGATTAATTTTGATGGAAAACGCTGGCAAAGCACTTGCTGATCTAGTTTGGGAAATTAATCTAACACAAAAACGATCTGATATCGTATTCTTTTGCGGTCATGGAGGAAACGGAGGAGATGGAATGGTTGCAGCAAGACATCTGGCAAGATATACATCCGTTTATCTTTATCTATTAGGTTCGTCAAAAGATATATCAAAACGATCTACTAAAGTTAATTTTGATATACTAAAGAGAATGGAGAATTCAGTCTATTTTAACGAAATTAACCAAATAACAGATATTAAGAAATTAAACTTTAATTCCTCCTCGATTATTGTTGATTGCCTTCTGGGGACAGGAATCAGAGGAAGCATACATGAGCCACTTAAGACATTAATCCAATCAATGATAGAATGGCAAAAACAGGGAGCAATTATAATTAGTGCTGACGCTCCCTCGGGAATAGATCCCAACGAAGGAACAAAAGCTAATATATACTTAACTCCAGATTTTACCGGAATTTTTCACAGACAAAAAAAAGGATTAACAGTACAGAATTCAGGAAAGATCAGGGTCCTTCCCATTGGAGTTCCACCAGAAGCTGAAGTAATAATCGGTCCAGGTGATTTATTAGCTCTTAATCCTCGATCACTATGGTCAAAAAAAGGAGATAATGGAAAAATTTTAGTTATAGGAGGAAATAAGATATATTCAGGAGCTCCAGCACTAGCAGCTATGGCTGCTATTCAGGCAGGTGCAGATTTAACAACAATTCTTTCACCACAAATAATTTCCTCAGCAATACGCTCCTATTCTCCCGAGTTAATTGTAAATGACTATAAGGGATCGTACTTAACCCCTGAGGTAATTTCAGATAACTTAATTGAGAAGAATGACATAATAGTAATCGGACCTGGGTTAGGTAAAAAACCAGAAACAAGAGAAGCTATCTCTGAAGTTATGATAAGGGTACAAGAATTCAACAAACCAATCGTTATTGATGCAGATGCCTTGAAAATGATTAATTTGGCTGAAACAACAGTAAAAACAATTTTAACTCCTCATGCAGGTGAATTTTCTGACCTAACAGGGGAAACAATTCCAAATTCTGCTGAAAAATTTCAAGAGCGTTTACAAATCGCTGAAAAAATTTCAAAAAAATATCCTTGTGTTTGGGTAATTAAAGGGCATTGGGATATTGTCACTGATAAATCTCGAACTAAAATCAATAAAACAGGAACTCCAAGAATGACTCGTGGGGGTACAGGAGATATTCTTGCTGGATTAATTGCTGGATTTTTAAAACAAGCTAAAAATCCATTTTATTCGGCTTGTATCGGTACATATATCAATGGAAGGGCTGGTGTACTCACTGAAAAACAATTCAGCCTATATTATCTTCTAAAACAAATTCCTACAGCAATACAAGAAAGCTTCGAATTTATCAATCGAGACTAACCGTTCCTTAAACAGTACTTTGTAAGTTTTTTTTAACACCTCCTCCTGACTTTAATTATAGTCATAGGACAACATCTCTTAATAAAAAGACCTTAATGGTACGAAATTCCCGCCGCCATTTAGCTATTCGGGAG
>SDBT01000803.1_pt1 | contig 51734 bp, 32 predicted proteins | sample 2277101 | NCBI WGS metagenome assembly SDBT01 (sample SAMN10404973, study PRJNA504765) | marine sediment metagenome | isolation source: marine sediment core GS10_PC15, 103 cmbsf | place: Arctic Ocean: Southern Knipovich Ridge | collected 2010
ACATCTGCTCAGTACTGTTGGCATCGTTATCGGGATGGCCGTAGAAGAACAGTGTCAGCAACTTGACATCCGCTTCTTCCCAGTTCTGTGCATTGGCGTAATTACGATAATTCTCAGAATACTCTTCAGCATCTGGGTAATCACTGTCATAGCCGTATTCCATCGACTGATCGCCCCTGTGTACGGGCAATGGCTCGTAACCCAATTCTACCCAAGCCCCTGTGTCGAAATCATTTTGCCATGTAGAATGGATCGGGTTGCTGTGGCCGAACGAAACGTAGTCCTCAAAATCGTCAACTATGAGGTAGTTAGCAGCGGTGAATTTCCATACCTTACCTTTCCATACACACGGATCATTGACTTCGTCGATGCGCCAGTAGTAAGTGTTACCCAACGTATAATTATCACACGGATCATAGGTGGTTTCGGACTGATTTTGCTTAAAAACAATATCTAATGTATTAGCATCGTTGACATCATCAAAATCGGTACCGAAATAGACATCATGTGTAAGTGCATAATTACCGGGATTCCAACCGAGGTTTGCATCGCGAATAACATCGGTTCCGGAATTTCGAGGATCCGGTTTCCATGCCACAGCAAGGTCACCACGTCTATATAGCGAGATAATGTCACTATCGGACAAAACATAGTCAAAGATGATGAAATCATCGACCTTCGCAACAAGGTCGCTATCATTACCACCGGTGGCTCCGATTTTCGAAGAGAGACCTCGCATATAAACAAAGCTCTCCGAGACAGTATTATTTGACTCGGCAACCTCACCATCGAAGTAAATGCTCATACACGGATCGGATTCGCTCTTAGTGAATACCCAGTGATGCCAGTCATCGAGCTTATTCAAATTGATATTATCTTGTATTGAATTCCAAATCAGAACATCAGTGGTGTCGTTGCCGCATCTCCAATAGACCATCCCGTTTTGGTCGGGTACGGCAATTTGGATATCCAGGGAACTGCCTTCGGTATCATAAAGCCAGTTGTTCTCGCCGGGTCTTTCGGTATCTTTTAACCAGACTGCGATGCTTATCTCTTCATAGACCTGTTCGAGAGCACCAACTGGAATTTCAACATGAATGTCATCGTCAAAGACGAGGCAGCCTTCATCACCATCATTCGGATCCCACTCCCACTCATTGTTGCCACCGATTTTACCTACCAGATCGTGGCCCGAGGCATCTTCTGCTTCATCGCCTGTGGTCTCGTTGAACTGATACCACAGCAACCTGTTCGGATCGTCAACAACGCTCTGGACGGTGAACTTCCAGATCATTCCGGAATAAGGACCGCCGCCGCCGATTTCGTCGATTCTCCAGTAGTAGCTGGTTCCGTAATCCATGGTGCCAGGTTCAAATGTATTTGCATCTGGCCCACCTGTCAGGCCCTGATCTGTACCACCGGTACCGTCGAGGACATCGGCCCTGCTGGTGCCGAAATATACACGGTGATCAGTAGCCTCGGAACCTTTTGACCAAGAGAGATCGGCATTGGGATCAACGCGTCTCTCGTAGTTTGCCGGATCCGGACCGCTTGCATAATTAGCGTCAGGTACCAATCCAAACTCCGATACCTCAAGAGCGTAGTTGTGAACTTTGATTTCATCCAACAAACCCTCGAAGGCCAAATCTTCATCGCCGTTGCGAGAGTAACCTATGCTGATTGCAACATCATTGGTATCTTCGGGGTTGGCGTACGGTTTCGCAGCAGCACCCATCAATTGACCGTTGACATAAATCTTTGCGCTATCTGCAGCAGACATATCCCAGACAGCCGCAAGATGTGTCCACTCGCCGGTCCTTAAACTACCTCTACCGGAGTATATTTGCATGTTCTGCCTGTCTACATCGGTACCTCTATGAGCAAATATGGCACCTGCAGGCTCTGACACTTCAAGAGCCCAGATGGTCTCGTCGCCGTCATTGTTGGTTCCGGTCATGCTGATCAGTATTGCACCCGGATCACGGGCTTGATCACCACCAGGATCGCTAATCTCATCTGGATTGACCCAGCACTCGATTGTATATTGGTAACCGTCGAGAATGAGCGGATCAACACCTTCGGCTTCGCCGTCTCTGTAAAGACCTGCCAACGGGGTGAAATCGGCGCTCTCATCACTGTCAACGGTACCCCATATAGCCGAACTACCATATTCCAGGGCAGCATCGGGGAAAGGATCGGCATCGTTAACATCTAAAGTGAAAGTCTCGTTGCCTGTATCATCAAGAAGCGTTGCGGGTAATGAAGTACCTATGACTTCACCATCGTCAAAACTATAGTGCAGAAGCATGCTTTCGAGTCCGCTTCCGGTCTTAAATCTCCAGATTGGGCTGATTTCGCCGCCTGTTTGCGAGACAATTTTCCAGAAATATTTCGTATTTGCCGTCAGTGCACCAGGTTCGTATGTAGTATTTGCTGGTCCACCTGTCAGACCCTTGTCCGTGCCACCGGTACCGTTGGTGACGTCCACTTCGCTGGTGCCGAAATACACACGGTGATCATTTGCACCACAACCTGTGGACCATTCGAGATCCACATCTGTGGGAAGACCTCTCCATCCATTTGCCGGAACAGGGTTATATGCCTGGCCTGCGTTTGTAGAAAATTTCCAGATGGCTCCCTGAACGCCACCGCCATCAACGCGCCAGTAATAGGTAACTCCACCTGAAAGGGCCGGTGTTACCCAGGAGCCAGTACCACCAATGGTATCCGTGGCAGAAGGCGATTCATTTGGATCGACATCGTTGATCTCACTTGAGAAATAGATGCTCTGTGAGGCAACTCCTGCACCCGGTGTCCATGTAAGTGGACTTACATCCCAAGTACAGAGGTTTTCGGTTCTGTGGGCAGGGCTTGGATCAATAGGCGCTTTATTGGTAGCGCCGAAGTATTCCAGTATAAAGCCGTTGAGATAGGCCTGTCCTGATCCTTCGCCGCCAACTGCCCCACTTTCCGATGGACCTTTGATTCTGAGGATGACAATACCGCCCTCACCTTTGGCCTTAAAGATTGTCTCGGCGGGTATCGTCATAATATTCATATCCTGTATGAAAAAACCCGGGGTGCTTACAACTAATTCTAAATCATCACCGGACAACTCAATGCCTGCACAGGGAACATCGCCCTCATCGGATCTGACATGGTAGCTAAAGACGCGGTGATAACCGGGCTTTAGATTCATGAACTTGAGGAGCATGTCGTTGTCAGGCGGTGTGGCCGTATCATTGCCAAAGATCAGATCCCACATGACATCATACTTTTGCACAGGGGGAGGGGGGGAGCCGCCGCCGTAATCCGCGGTTCGCCCTTCGGTGGCCTCCAATAGGTGGGATTGAACTTGCACATCGAAACCCAGGCCGTTGACATTGAGATTCCAGAACTCCTCGATTCGAGTCCAGCCGGCTTGAGTTGTCCCTTCGTCGCCTTCACCATCTTCTTTACCTTCAACATCGGCCAATAGAACGGTCCCTTCTGTATATGTCGAGGGATCAGCCGAGACGCTGCCGATAAAGGCCAGCATCAAAACAATAGTTGTTAAAAACACTAATTTCTTACACATCATTACGTTCCTCCATTTGAAATAAATAGAAAAAAACATGTTATGCTTCTGTCACAACATTAAAGATTTTCTTTTGTATCATCTCAACAGGTCATCAGGTTATACCTTCACCATAGACCTAAGGATCCTGTTTTTGAGACATTTATGGGTAAGGGAAAACTCCATTCGGTTGTCTTGCTGACAGAAAAAATCTGTTCGACACCAAAACACTCCTCCAATTACAAAAAACATCATTTTGAGACCCCTTATATACATCTACAGTCTCAAAATAAGAAAAATATTTAAAATACAAGCCTTCAACTATATTCATAGCCAAAAAGTCCTTCTACCCTTCACCCGAAAAGACATAGACAGACTATATAGCATTTATATCACAAACACAGCATTTTGTAAAGTGTTTTTTTATTAAATTTTGCAAAAACAGCAAAATAGTCCGAAAACAATCGCTTTTTAGGCGTTTAGTGGTTATTGTTATATTGGATATTTGTCCTTTAGGCACAAAAAATGGGGCCTGTACCATCTTGTACAGGCCCCTAAAAGTGCATAATCTAAATTAAATCGGCCACAACTGCCCGTCAAGCTAATATTGGCCTTGCTGATAGCAGGAGGGATTAAATGTAAAATGGGGGTGTCGAAGCCATAAGTTATTGCCCCATAAGGACTTAAAGGAAGTTGCTAGTCAGGGTTACTATAGTCGTTTTTTAGCGAAAGCTCTTCCCGATGAAGTTTTAAGATACGTCTCAAAGTCCAAAGCTTTTGGCTTGTCAGTAAAAGCCATAGTTGTTTTGATTTTCCAGGGAGTATACTTTTGAGGTATGTTTGCACTTGCCTTGATTATGAACTTTTAGACGTTCATCAAGATTGTCTGTATGACCTGTGTAGAATCGGTCGGGATCGGTTTGTGATTGTAAGATATACACATAGTGATAGGGCATATCCATCATGGAAATTGGCTTGGCGAGTCGTAGCTCGGAGCAATCCTAACAAAATCGCGTAAATAGTCCGTCTTCGCTTTCGCTACGACGCGACAGTCTTCACTCAGATCTGCCGCTGAGAGCGAAGACTGGAGGCGGGGGGATTCGAAAGAGCACTCTGAAGTTGTAAAGCCTGCTATACACGACACTTAGGGTCCAGTAAGCCAGGTTAAATATAAGGATAAATATAAGAGAGTGTATATGAGACCGTCACTGTCGTAACTCGTTAGGGATAAAAGGTGCATTCTGTCGTTTTGCTACTTCAATCCAGTCTGGTCTGGACAAAAACTCAAGCCACTTCTCAAATTCAGGTTTCAATTGGTCAAAAAGTTCCGTGCTCTCAGCGATTTTCTCTTCACGACCAGCACATTCCACTCGATGAGCTATTTCTGATAGGCGAACATCTCCAATATTTGCGGCTGCCCCCTTTATTGCGTGAGCATGCATCTCAATTCCCTTTGTGTCGCCAGCCTGTATCGCCTCTGCAAGCTTACGGAAGGTCTCTTTTGCATCGTTCAGGAAGACAGGTACAACTTCCCTGATCGACTCCTCATCTCCAAGTAGATCAATTAGATGCTCCCAGTTGATTATTTTGTGGTCGATATCATCTGAACAAAGCTCTGCAAGCTCATCTACTTGTGACTTGATAGAATCAACTTGATTTGCTGTATCTGAGTGTAAATACTTTTTCAGTTTCTCAAGTAGTTCCTTGCGGTCAATGGGCTTTGGCAGGTAGTCATCACAACCGGCTTCAAGACATTTATTGTCATCGCCCTTCATTGCGTTTGCAGTCTGGGCAATTATTGGTGTTGTTATTCCCTTCTGCCTGAGTGCTTGAGTTGCTTCATACCCATTCATATTTGGCATTTGAATGTCCATTAAAATTAGGTCGAACTCCTGATTGAGGGCTTTTTCTACCGCTTCACGTCCATCCTCTGCAATTGTCACAGTTAAGCCAATCTTGTTCAATAGTGACTTCACCAGTATTTGATTGGTTTTCACATCTTCAGCGACAAGAACATTACCAGAAAATTCAGGTTGTTTTGTTTTCTCCATACTAATAGTTGTGTTGTCAACAACATTGTGTCTGTCCATTAAAGACTGTTTTGTCACATCTACACCTGCTGGTATTACAAGTGAGAATGTAGATCCTTTACCTTCTTCACTGGTTAAAGTAAGCTCTCCCCCCATAAGCTCTACCAATTGCTTTGTTATAGCCAGACCCAACCCTGTCCCTCCATACTTGCGAGAGGTGCTTCCGTCAGCTTGAGAGAATGATTCGAATATTATATCCTGTCTGTCAAGTGGTATACCTATTCCAGTGTCCTCAACGCTAAAGTGGATATGCGGCTGATCGTTTCTGTCTTCTAATGAAACATTCAAGTACACATGCCCTTCTTCAGTGAATTTAATGGCATTGTTGATAAGATTGATTAAGCACTGTTGCAAACGGCTGGAGTCAGTACGTATATTGGCAGGCAAAGCCTTGTCTTCTCGAATCTCAAATTTCAAACCTTTTTCTGCTGCTAAGGCATGCATCATAGACTCAATTGAACCGAGAAGTTGTCCAAAAGAACACTCAACCATCTCAATTTCCAACTTACTTGCTTCTATCTTGGAAAAGTCCAGAATATCATTTATAAGCTGTAACAAATGTTTACCACTATTGCAAATTGCTTTGACATTATACATCTGCTCATCTGTAAGCCTCTCATCGGAAAGGAGATCACTGAAACCAATGATAGCATTCATCGGTGTGCGTATTTCGTGGCTCATATTCGCAAGAAATTCGCTCTTGGACTGATTGGCGGCTTCAGCCTCACCCTTGGCCAGTATTAATGATTGCTCGACCTTTTCGCGTTCGGCGATTTCATATCTTAATTGCTGATTGTTGGCATTGAGTTTATCTGTCGAGTTCTTCAAGTTATCGATCATCTTATTAAAGGATTCGGCTAAGACGCCTAATTCATCTTTATTGCCTATTATTATCTTGTGTGCTAAATCACCTTCACTTATTTTCTGTGTTCCATTCATCAAAACGTTAATTGGTTTTACAATCGACCTGCCTATGAAAACTGACAAAACAAGCAACGATAAAAAGCCAACGCCGCATACTATCAAGCTGACAAGATTAGCTGAGGCTACGTTGCGTTCCGACTGGTAGAATTTTCCTTTCATCTCTTTTGTCAGGTCATCCGTAAACTTATCCATCACTTCCCTCAACTCATCGATGATATTTTTCCCAGCACCCTTGCTGAGTAATTTCACAATATCATCCATTGACCGCGGATTCTTCTCGTATTTTACTCTGGCATGGATTTCCGGTCTTGCTGCCTCAGCCAGCCATTTTTCATACAAGCTCTTAATGCTCGTTAATCTTTTCAGATTTGTTTCATCGCCGACGAGCATTGTTTCTAATTCCTTGACATGTTTCTCAAAGTTTACCTGCCCGATATAATATGGCTCAAGAAAGCTATCCTTACCTGCAAGCAGAAAACCCCTTTGCCCAGTTTCGGAATCCACGACGTTTTTACTTATCTGGGTGATTAGAATAAGCTCATCTTTGTTGTTAGCGGTTCTAATATCATTTGACATTGCAGATATGACTGTTCTGATTTCATCCAGAATTCGCTTACCTTTTCCTGCCAGAATCAGGTTATTTATGTCTTTTAAGGAAACTTCGCTTCTCTTAACCAACCGTCGCATTTCAATCTCCGGTCTTCCACCTATCCCCAGCCATTTATATCGAAGATGCTCAATATTCTCTAAAGTCTTCAGATATTCAGCCCTGCCAGAGAACTCCTCTCTTAGATGTGCCATTACCTTATCAAAATCCTCATTGGCCTTATTAAACGGTTCCAGAAACTCATCTTTTCCGGTAATAACAAAACCACGCTGCCCTGTTTCCATATCTACAATAAGCTTGCTGAGCAGATGGGACTTGCCTACGATCCCCTCAGCGTCATTAACTACGTGCCCGAAGTCTTTCACGATACTTTGCAGGTTCACCATGAGAATTGAAGCGGACAGAAGAAACAGAAACAGAAAGATTCCGCATAAAACCTTAATTTTCGCTTTTATTGAAAAGTTCATAACTCTAATCCTTTTATTGTATTAGCGTCATTCTGCTTTCAATTCTCTTCTTCACACATTCCTGAATTTCAAAGTCAATCACATCATCTACTGCGTGTAGAGATTCCCAGATACTGACCTCCACCTATCGGGTCGCTTGTTCCATTGGCAATTCCACATCTACGATTTTCCTCACAGCGGTTTTATCCTTATTAATGGCTGAATGTCCAAAGACACTGCCCGAAACAATTATAACCACCAGAACCGCTACAGTAGTTTTATAGTTATTACGTGCCATTTTTATACCTCACCTTTAACGCCTGTTATTTTGTCTTCGTAGAGAAACTACTACTTGTCAGTTCATAAGCCCCCAAATGTAACATGACCATCTTCTTCATCGGCACATACTAATACCCTTATAATTACATATCTGGAAAATACTTAAAAAACTGGCTCTTCGGAATAATTTGTGGGTAAGTTCGCAGTCGGCCCTGGAATGGGCAAAACTTGTTTAACAGCAAAGAGTTAAGAGATATTAACCTAAACAGATACCCACAAATTATTTTGAAGAGGCAAAAAACTTAATAAACATTCATTATTCGCTATTTCAGCGACAACTGCTTACAAATAGTTCCGATAATCAGCCTGTTTATTACTATGTGGATCTTTATTGGTGGCCTCCCTCTTCTTCTCATTGTGATAATACTCCAAATAATAAAACAACATTACTGGATACTATCACGCCATAAATCTAATCACTTTTCAACTGAACCCAGAAGAATAAATCGAAAATGAGAGTTTTATTGTCTTAAGTTATTGTCCCATAAGGGTTTAAGAAAATTGAGGCTGAGCTTAAGAATTGGACAGAAATTGGGCACAGTCAGAAAGGAATAAATATAAGAATAAATGTAAGATGGGGGTGTCTAAATCCTAAGTCATTGTCTAATAAGGACTTAAAAATGTGGAGGCGGGGGGATTCGAACCCCCGTCCCGTGATGCTTCGAGATGAGCTTCTACATGCTTAGTCGATTTATTGAGATTTCGCCTTGTCAGACGCCAAACGACAGGCTCCTGATTCGGCTATCTCGGAATTAGTCTTTTCCCTTAGGCCCGAACAACCTTCGGGAGCAGCCTGCTAAGTGACGCCCATACCGAACCCACAGGCGAGGTCCGACAGGACGAGCAGCCAATTTAGGCCGCCATTTGCAATTGGTAGTTACCAATTAAGTTTTTTGCCGGATTATTAACCAGGCCAACCGACATCCTGGGCATGCGACTCAACCTTCCGACATCCGGTCGAAGCCATTCGCCCCCATATTGACTTTTCAAAAGAACTCCACTGCAACTTATCGCACATTCTAACACTTTCTACGCCCGCAATCAACTGTAGTTTGCGTTAGTCGGCTCCTATCAGAATTACAGTCGGCTCCCGTAAAGCACCAATGTGTATCTTTAGTTCGTTTACGCGGTGCTCTGCTTGTTCAAGTGCCTCGGTTGCAAGTTGCATCCGCAAAACTTTTGGGCTGATCGCTGAAGCGGCCTTTAACTGATTCTCCGTTTCATTTAGCTGCTTCTGGCTCACTTCCATTTCTGCTTTCTTGATTGCAAGTTCAACAGCAGAATCAGCCAGCCGCTCTCTGTATTTAGTTATCTGATTTTTACCAGCCTGATAGCTATCATAATCCTGGCGTTCTACAAGTTTAATCCTGGCCTCGGTGAGTTTTTCCTGTACCGGAGCCAAATCGGTTGCCGCTGTTTTACCCAGTTCCTGGAGATTCTCCAAATGAGCTATATGCTGCATAATCAGATTCTCCAGTTCTTTGGTAACCGGATCATATTTTAGTTTTTCGGTAATTTGACGATTAACTAAGGCTATTTGCTCTTCAATTGCCCCACGTTGTGCTTGTAATTGAGCAATATCATACTCAAAATCTAGAATTTGTCGAATCAACTTTTTCTTCCTTTCGAGGAGAACTTCTACAGGGAGACTTGTCTGCTCGAGGTGCGAAAGCATCTGATGAGGAGCAGGCAATTTGTCTGCGGTCGAGACTACGATGATACCGTCTTTGATAACATATCCCAGTTCCATCATACCGGCGGATACAGATTGTAGCAGCAACTCAAGAGCTGTTCCAACCGCAGCAGTGGATATCGGATCCATGTTTATTCCACTACTCTGGTCGATGTCATAAACGACCAGAGCACCCCACATCACTGTAATCCGCAGAGGGGGAGTTACGGAGTTTCGCAGTGTGTCCAGCGCATCGCCAAAGCCCATTCCGGGATTCAAATCAGAGATGTCTACAATCTGGTCGAGCTGTTTTTTAGTGGCAATGTCGGCCTTGGTTTCTGAAGGGATACCTGCCGCTTCGTGGAGATCTCGTTCTGCATCTTCTCGCGCGTGGTAAGCTTTAGCGAGTTCATCTCTAAGTTGTGAGTCGTGAGTTTCATAAATACGTTCGAGGGTCCGACTAAGATTGCGAACCACAACAGCCATAAATTCTTCCGCGGCAGGTGTGGCTTTGGTCTCGCGAAGGTCCACATGCAATCTCAAAAGAAGTGACTGCCAAATTTTAGTGGATAATCGAGCTTCAGTGACCTTGCTATATTTATTGCGCTGGATCTTTTGCGCTCCAAACCTCTGCATCTCCATCATGGCACGTTCATCAAAAAACTCTTCCTCGTCATCTTCATCAAATTCACGGCCACGTCGACTTCGACCCCGGCTTGTTCTTAGTTGAACGGGTTCGCCTTGTACTGGTAAAACCTCAACAGATAAATAGTCATAGATATCGTCCGGGGACATTTTGAGTGCTTCCTGGGCGGCCTTTCCGGCAACGGCGTAGTTAAGCACGAGATTTCCAACCATATATGGACTCAGTGGCAAAATCTCCGGATCACAGCTAATCTTGACCATAACATTAGCTATGCTCGTATTGGAATCGGCGGCTAAGACGAGGCCTCCTGTAAGCAGGACCATTGCTATCAGCATAACGGCAATTTTTTTGGTTTTCATGGCGATTCTCCTTTTAGATCTTTAATTCTTTTTGATTGACTGAATCATTTTGTATTTCGGACAGCCTTTGCTTTGCTGTCCTTGCAGAATAAGTATCAGGAAATAGTTTTATGAGTCGATTGTATTTTGCCAGGGCAAACTTTTGTTGCTCTGGTACTCTGGACATCTTATCGGCTTCATATAGAAGAATTGAGGCGGCGCCCTCGACTTCCATCTGCATTGTTTCCAGTGGATCGGGAATAGCGGCAAGCTGGTATCTTAAATCGGCAAGCCGTTTCTGGCGGCGTTCACTTTCCATAAGCTTATTTATCAGTCGCAGTGTCGCATCGGTGCTTGCCTGCAATCGCTGAACTTCTGCTTCAAGCATAGCAATTCTCTGCTGCTCGTTCCGATTTGATTTCGCGGTTAATAGAGAAATACAAACGCCAGCGGCAACCAGAATCACCGCTACGGTAGAGATAATGGTAATCCTCATCCGCCTTCGCCGCACACGCCGTAGAACAACTGCTGTTAGATTCGCTGACAACAACGCGGGTGGACTGGCTTTGCGATCGGCGTTCTGCAATATGGTTTTTAGTTTATCTTCCATTGTTCAATCCTCAATCAGTTCTGCAAGATCTTGCTTTAGCATTGCCCTGGCACGGGTAAGCCGAACTTCGACAGCGTTTCGCGATAGAGCAAGTATTTCAGCAATGTCATCTATCGCAAGCTCCTGCAAATACCGCAGCACTATCGGCTCACGATATTTTGCCGGAAGGGACTTGACGGCGTCGCGAACTTTCTCGAAGGTTTCACTTTCAACAAGCCGCTGGTCCGAACCGGCGAGTTGTTTCGGATCCTTTTGTGCAAGTTTTGAAAATGACTTTTGCCGAAGCATTCGCTTGTATCGTCTGGTCCTGCATTTATTAAGCGTTATTGTAAAGAGCCATGTTCTGATGCTGCTGTTGCCTTTGAACTTTTTACGGGCCTGAAAAGCCGAAAAAAATATGTCCTGAACCACATCTTCAACGTCACCTCGCCAGCCGAGCAGCCTATTTGCAAGGGCGGCGATCTCGGTACTGTTTTGCCGGACGATTTTTTCAAATGCCGCATTGTCACCGGCACTAAATTGTCTGACCAATAGTCCTTCCGTATCCCCATTATCTGTCACATCAACCGGCGTTTTTCTATGACTCTCGGCCATGACCTCTATTTTAGACCGAAAAGTGTGCAAAAACTTACAGACAAATTGAAAAAAAACCAAAAAATCACAAAAAAAGGACACAACCGTAACAAATCGGTAACATTCGGCTGATAAGATTGCTCCTGTCAATAACGGTAAATATTTGATAATCTATTGAGAAAGGAGCAAAATCATGAACAAAAAGAGAGAGAAAACAGATGCAACCGCCCTGCTGTTGCTGTCGATCGGACTGTTAATCGCAGCCATCCTGCTGGCGGTGACTCTGTTTACAAACGTCGCCCAGGCCAAACCGGCAAGCGTCCTGCTGCAGGAGGGCCTTTACGCCGAGGAAGTAGAGGGCAACCTCGACGCGGCAATCGAGATCTACGAAAAGGCTGTCATACAGTCCGCAAAAGTAGAAAAGACCGCCGCCCGGGCTACGTACCGAATCGGCATGTGCTATCTAAAAAAGGGAGAAAAAGATAAAGCCGCCGATTACTTCGAGCAAATCACTACCAAATTCGGCCAGCAAAAAGCCTTAGCCGAAAGAGCCCAAAAACAATTAGCAAAACTACGACCCCTTGTGAATCTACAATTAACCTTCGGAGAGGTTATTGAGCGAGAAATTGAAATAATGCAGAATGAAAACGATGCTTTCAGTCGAAAGTGCCTTATAGATTTTGAAACTGGAAGATTGTTTAGTCTGCCTGATCGCTTCAGACAGATGCAGGATGATCCTGATGGAAACGGAAAGTTTGAGGAGTTCGTTTACAAGTGGTGCAAGAAGAATGGAATAGATACTTGTGCTTACCAGGAAGACAACCTAGCAGGATTTGTGCTGGAAATAGGTAAAAAACTCGGTGTATTTTTGGATATAGATAATACAGCCTGGGATTCAGGCCAACCTGGGGAGGTAATCAAACAGATAAAGGAAGCACAGCGTCTTGAGGATGAAATTAAAGCCAACCAGATTCCAGACACCTTTGGATTCAGAACATCAGAAGGCAACTTCGGCTTAGTGCAGATTCTAGGCTTCGATAATAACAAGATGAATATCCGGTACAAGATGCTTCAGGAGTTTTACACTCAGAAATTCTTTGCTGACGTTGGGTCGGACGGTACACTCAATTTTGAGACAACAGTTCGAATGGTGAATGAATCGAGTTCGCCCGTTGAGAGTAGAAGCTTTATAAATTCCGATTTCGTAAAGGTCACGGCGATGCAAGACAGCATGGGCCAGCCGATTAAATTTACAACTGTTCATGAAGGTAATCACTGGCGATATCATGTAACATTCAACAAACCTGTCGCACCTGGTGGTATGATTGTTTATTCGCATGAGGGGACGATGACCGGCTTAATAAAATCGGTCCCCGATGAAAAAGATACCTTCCAGTACTATATGAGACACCATCCCAATTCGGGCAGAGCCACGTTGAGAATAGAAACGTATCTGCTCCCCGAAAGTGCCGAACTTTTGTCAACGACTCCGGCAGATATGCAGCGACGAGAAAAGGACGGGCGAATTGAGTTATACGTCAAGGAAACAATCCCGACCGGCGGCAGCATTACAACGGCCTTTAAGTACCGAATACCTGGGGGGCAACTTGCCAAAACGAAACCGTTGGATTTGATTCCCGCACCGTTTTTTGACGGTGAAGTTATGCGACTAAAGCTCAGTACACAGGTAGGTGCTGAAATCGGACAGGTAATTTATGAAACAGAGGTTGTCGAGCAGGACGGGAAGTATCTTTGGCGGATACTATCATATATTCACATTGCCGCAACGAACATGCAACAGTACACTGAGGTTTATGCCGACAGAATGACGCTGGTTCCGATATCATCGAGAACCAAAAATTGGCTTGGTGACTTCCGAGCGGCTTATAGCCCCGGCTCGGTTAAGCTTACAAGCAAGACCACAGGTACCGAGTTGACGAAGAATTTTGTCCCGCCAGGGCCGGTCTATGATAACGAGCAGGCCCTTTACGTGATAAGGGCGCTGCCGCTAAAAGAAGGGTACTCGGCTTCGTTCGATATTTTCCCCGTTCAAAGCGGAGTCATCTCTGAGTGCAGAATCAGAGTAACGGGCACTGAGAAATTAACGTTCATCGCGGGGGAAATAGAGTGTTTCGCAATTGAGTTGTCCGTTTACGCACAGGGTATCAAGGCACTGACCCATCATCTGTGGATCTCGACCGATGAGCACCATTGGCTTGTTAAATACGACTCCGGTGCAGCTGTAATGGAACTTCTGCATTCGGGAAGTCGTGATAAAGATCAGTCTGAAAAAGTAATTGACACGCCGAACGGCTATTCTTTCGAGCTTCCGTATGGATGGCATTGTGTCCCTTCCCAAGGCCAGCGCAAGGCCCAAAGCCAATTGCTGTCTCCGGAACTAAAGGCTTGGGCGGCCTTCCTCGCAGATGAACGTCCGGCTCTCGTGCAATCCATTCGCAAAGTTGCTCAAGGCGATATTGAGCGACTTAAAGGATTCTTCAAGGACTATACATTAAGGGCCGACAGTTTGGTCGAACGTAATATTGCCAGCCTACCTGCGGCTCAATACGTAGCCGACTATGAGGATAAAGGTTTGCAGATGAGCGAATACCGCACCTATATATTGGGTGAATCACTTTTGTACTGGTTCGTGTTTAGGATTCAACGAGATCAATTTGATAGAAACCGCCCCGAATTTGATTTAATCATTAATAGTTTTGGGAAAGTTCAAAGCTTTGGTTCTGCTGAGCCCAAAGCAGTATCTGTTTCCGCGAAAGATAAGCGTGCGGCGGAGAACTTGTCAGCTAATGGGTGGCAATTGTGGGGACAGCGGAAACTTGCCGAGGCCCAAAAGGTATTCGAACGGGCGGTTGATAAAGACCCGGGTAATGCTAATGCGTGGAATGGATTGGGCTGGTCGCAGTTTAATCAGGGTAAGAATCTAAATGCCAAGGAATCGTTTGAGAAGTGTTTAGAGATTGAGCCTAAGCATGCGGCTGCGCTCAATGGATTGGGTTGGATAGCCAAGGCCCAAAATAAAGTCGATGAGGCGATAGGTCATTGGGAAAAGGCAGTTAAAGCAGCGCCTACAGCGACGGCATCGCTAAACGGTCTGGCGACTACATATATGGAACGAAAGGATTACGACAAAGCCGTTAAATACTATCGAATGTGGCTCGATGCCGAACCGAAAAATGCCGATGCCAAGGCCGGATTAGAAAAAGCAAAGACAGCGAAAGGCAGTCGTTAGCAAATAGTATTTAGTATGAAGAACCGAACAAAGACAACCAGTGACAGCGGGCAGATGTGGCGGTTGATGCTGCTGTTGGCCGCGGCGGTTATACTACCAACGGTTTGTCTGCTTTGGTTTATGACCCAGGCGGTGGAGAACGTTCAACTTGCCGCCAGGCAGAAGGTGATTGACCTATACGAAGGAAAACTCGATACTTCCAAACGTGAGCTTAACAGATTGTGGGATGTCAACATAAAACTAATTCAGGACCGATCCAATGAAGAACCGATACAAACTTTCAGATCCTTTGCCACCAATCCTCCCCATCATGGGCAGCATGTACTGATCACATACGATGAATTGGGAGAGCTTCTTTACCCTATCGCCAATTCAGAAACAGAAGAAACCAATCTGCCCGAGGAATTTGAATCAGCATGGGAACTGGAGTTTGTTGAAAGCAACTTCGAAGAGGCTCTGAAGCGGTACGAAAAAATCGCAGATTCGGCGCAAGATGACTACATCTGGCGAAAGGCAAAATTAGGACAGGCCCGATGTCATGTGGGGCTGGGTAAAACTGAATTTGCAATGGCCAGACCATCTCATGAAGCTTCTTATGATCGCCTGACCGGTAAGATGTCGGCTGAATCGGCGGCCCTGGCGGCAAGGGCCAGAATCATGCATGCAAAGTTGAATATCGATCTTGGTAGTCCGCAAATATCAAAATTACTTTCCGGCGTGACCAACTATCACGGTGGTGACGGGCATAACTTTTTACCGCTTGATTCTGCGACGCGGATATTTTCAATGAGAAAGGCCTTAAAGATAGCACAAAGCCACCCGAAAGCAGAACAGTACAAAACTCGTATTGAGAGAACACAACAACTTCTGGCCGCCGAAGAAATGGCAGCGGAGGTTATCGAGCGTTATCCGAATGCGGAGGCGTTCTCGAACTGGCCATCGGTGGGCCTGCATCGGCTGGAGATAGATAGTGACATATATGGTCTTTGTGTTAAGAAAGATAAAAAAACGTTTTTACTGCTGCGGCCAGGTGATGATGTAAGGTGTCAGTTAAGTATCTTCGAAAAAGCTTTTGCCGGAGATGATGTTTCATACCAGATTCTGGATGATAACGGACAAGTAGTCAGCGGGACCGGTTCGGCTGAGAGTGAAGCGTTTTTGACTGCGGCGATTAGTGAGAACATGCCTGGCTGGAAGATAAAATTGTACTTTGCCGATAGTGACGTATTCTCGAAATTTGCGTCAAGGCAGGTGACGATATATGTTTGGGCCGGAGTGCTTGTAATTGTGTTGATATTGGCGGCTGGCGGTTTTGCGGTCCAGACTGTCGGCAGGCAGATGAAACTCAATCGCTTGAAGAACGATTTTATCGCTACGGTGACACATGAATTAAAAACGCCATTAGCTTCAATGCGGGTGCTGGTCGATACGCTGCTGGAAGGTAATTACAAAGAACAGAAACAGGCAACAGAGTACCTTGAGTTAATAGCCCGCGAAAATGAGCGACTCAGTAATCTGATAGACAACTTCCTGACGTTTTCGCGCATGGAGCGAAACAAACAGGCCTTTGAAATGCTCGAAACAAGCCCGGCTCTTATCGCCAAGCGTGCCGCAGAAGCCGTCAAAACGAAATTCGAGCAGGGACATTGCACGTTCGATGTTGCGGTCGATGAGAATCTACCAGATGTATTAGCCGATCAGGACGCGATGGTGACGGCGCTGATAAATCTGCTGGACAATTCGTACAAGTATTCCTACGATGACAAGCAGATAAAATTGAGTGTTTATGCCGAGGTCGGGTCTGTTTGTTTTCGCGTGGCGGACAACGGCATCGGCATGTCACGCAAGGCAATAAGAAAAATATTCGAGAGGTTCTACCAGGCCGATCAGACGCTGTCACGCCGCACCCAAGGCTGCGGACTTGGCCTTAGTATAGTAAAGTTCATCGTCGATGCTCACAATGGTTCGATAAATCTTGAAAGTAAACCGAACAAGGGAAGCGTTTTTACGATTAAGCTGCCCGCGGTGGAGCACCCTTAAGGGTGGTAAATGTCCGCGAATAACCGTAGCTGGTTGTTCCATGTTACGTATTCGCGGATAGACCGTAAACTGAATTGAGATCAATATAAATGGAAACGGTTCTGATAATTGAAGACGATCCCACGATGCTGCGAGGCCTGAAGGACAACTTCGAGTTCAAGGGCTACAGCGTAGTGACCGCAGTCGAGGGTGAAGCGGGATTAGAGGCTGCGCTCAACCACAAACCGGACCTGATCCTGCTCGATATAATGCTGCCGAGGATTAACGGCTATGAGATTTGCAGGCTTATTCGTGAGCAGGATCTTGACATGCCGATCATTATGCTAACGGCCAAGGGCGAAGAGTCGGACATTATCCTGGGGCTGAATCTCGGCGCAGACGATTATGTCACCAAGCCGTTTAGCATTAAAGAACTGCTGGCCCGAGCCGCAGCTTTTCTTCGCCGGCGAAAGCAAACCGAAAGAAGCGTTTATGAATTCGGCGATTTTCGACTCGATGTCACTGCCAGGAAACTCACTCAGGCCGATGACGAAATCAAGCTCTCGCCAAAGGAATTCAAACTGCTGGAACTCTTTCTCAGACGGACCGGTTGTGCCCTGACCCGCGATGAAATTCTTAATAAGGCATGGGGATACGACAGCTTCGTCGGACCGCGAACGATTGACAGATTCGTTACAACACTTAGAAACAAAATCGAGCCCGATCCGCACAATCCGACTTTCATACATACGATAAGGGAGGTCGGTTACAAATTCGAGATGCCGATGAATGATCTATGAGCCCTGTGCCGCAGCCTCAATCGCCTCGGCCAGATCGAGTGTCCCTTCGTAGAGACTTCTGCCGACAATAACACCCTCGACACCGATAGGATTTAATTTTTTTATATCGTCAAGTTCTTTAACTCCGCCGGACGCGATGACGGGGACATCAACCGTTTCGGCGAGTTCTTTGGTGCGTTCAACGTTGGGCCCTTCGAGCATTCCGTCTTTGGCGATATCCGTGTATATGATTGCCGCAATTGGAAGCTTTGCCGCCTTGATCGCGAATTCCAGTAAGTCATGTTGGCTATCCTCTGTCCAACCCTGGACGGCCACCTTCGAGCCGTGGGCATCGAGACCGAGCACAATCTTACCGGCGAATTTCTCGGCCATCTTAGAGAACCAGTCGAAGTCACTGACCGCTTTGGTGCCGATGATAACACGCGTAAGACCGGCATCGAGCATCTGTTTTATGGAATCTTCGTTCCTGATTCCACCGCCAAGCTCAACCTTCAAGTCTGTCCCGCTGATTATCGTTTTGATCGCGTCGGTATTGACAGGCCGGCCCGCCTTTGCCCCTTCGAGATCGACAATGTGCAACCATTGAGCACCCACAGCCTGGAATTCCTGAGCCTGCGCCAGCGGATCGTCACGATAAGTTATCTGACGATCATACCTGCCCTGCAGCAGCCTCACACATTTACCACCGATAAGATCGATTGCCGGAATAACGTACATTCTATACCTCTAATTCATTGTAATTACTTACTTGCCATCCTCTTTTTCCACTGGGCGTATTCTTTTAACGCCTGATCGCCGGCATTGCTGTACCACTGATAGCCCGGTCTGCGTTCTTTGAGAATTTCAGCAAGGCTGTATTTAACCTTGCCGTCATAAGTACCGAAGATGGGCCTGCCCGATTCGATCTCATAAAAACGTGCCCACATCGCCGGAGCATCAGGATCCTTTACCAGTCCCTTCTTGCCGTCGATCCGGTAACCGGTGATTTTACTGCTTTTGAACCATGCTATTCCGGCTTCTATCGATTCGACAACCTCATCAGGAGGATTCTCGATGCTCATCAAAAACCTCAGAACACCTACGCTTTCGCGCCCGCATACCGAAGCCGGCTCATATTCACGACCCGGACGCGGTTTGAGTGTCACCGGCTCGTGCTGCTGGCCCCAGACGCTACGTTTGCCATCGATCACTACCTGGCATTTAAGAACGCACTCAAGACCTTTGTCGTATGCTTGTTTAACAAGTTTTCGCCTCTTTGCACTTAGCAAATCAGAGTCGCTTTTCTTGAGCACCTTATCAAGATGCCGCAGCACATTGACCATAGCATCGTCATTGAATGTGATGTAGTCACCATAATCGGCGTCATGTGTCAGGGGGTATCTCTGCGGCCAACCGCCGTTTTCATACTGGGCTTCGAAGAGCCAATCAAGCCCCTTATTAAATGAAGCCTTGAAACGTTTTTTTCCGCCCACCCAGTAAAGCTGTGCCAGATAATCCATCTCTCGAAGCGTTGCACCATTGTCAATACTCGTTCCCCAGTTCTTGGTAAACTTCTCGCCCTGATAGCCGTGCTCCTCCATGCGCATGTTCTTAGGCCAGGCACCGATCTCGGATTGATACGAAACGATGTTATCGCCAATGACTTCAGCGTCCCAGCTTTTGAACCACTCTTGTGATTTTCTTTCGTACGGGAACCAGACCAAACGCAGACCGTGAAAGGTATATCCACGGTTAGCAGAATATCCACAGCGTACAGCCGCTCGACAGTTCAGGACATGATAATCCCATCCGCCGCCGCGAAGCACCCGTGGTGCGCCGCCCCAGTCCTGCCACAATCTTCCGTCGGTAGGAGCGCCTTTGTAATTCGGATGATACTGGTCCAGGCACAATTCCCAGATATTGCCGTGCATATCATAGAGCCCGAATGCATTCGGTTTCGACCGCCCTACCGGTTTGGCGCCGAACTGCGGAGTACCGACTACGCCATTGTTGCCACAGTACCACATATACTCCGAGCGTTTACCATCAAGCGAACCAGCCTTGCAGTCGTCACAGGTGTCGGAACCATCGAGTGAATCACCGAAATAAAACCGCGTTTGTGTTCCGGCGCGGCAGGCATATTCCCATTCGGCTTCGCTCGGCAGTCGAAACGTCCCCAGGCCAAGCCGGTTAAGTTTAGCGATAAACTGCTGACAAATATCCCAGGAAACATGCGAGACCGGGAAGTTGTCACCTATGCCGTAGCGATAGGCAGGATTCTTATCCATCACCGACATCCACTGGGCCTGGGTAACTTCGAATTTGCCCATGCAGAAGTTATAATCAATCGTAACTTTATGAACCGGACCTTCGTCTTTGTATCTTCCTCGCTCGGTCTCGGGCGATCCCATCCGGAACTTACCGGCGGGAATGCAAACTACATCAAGCTTGACGTTACCGGGCAGTGTCAGCATAACACTATCGCCTGGCGATATTTCCGTTGAAGCCGGCGCCGCTACACATACTCCGGCAAACAAAACAACTACAATAATCATTTTCTTCAACATCATTTTACCCATACCTCAGAACAATATAATTTGAAAACAAGCCAAGCTTACGCTAAATGGACGGTAAATTCAACCGTTACCGGGGGCGTTTGCGGTTTTGGCATCTTTTGGTTTATATATTGTTAGGCCTTCTTCGGCGATATAACCGGGGCTTAAAATCAGACTCGCCAGATAGCCGATCACGAAAACGATTACCGTTCCGATCATACCCAGCCACATAAGATTAATTCCGAACTTCGGAAGCCATGCGAACTTTCCCGGATCCATATACTTGTAGTTTGTCGGAACTGCCCATGCAACGAATACAATATCGACAACCAGTGCAACGTAAAGACCCTTTTTACTGCAACGGCGAGTAAGAAAACCCAAAAAGAAAACCGCGATCATACCAGTGCCGGTCAGGATCGCGTTGAAAACAAAAAACGCATCGACCATGGATTTGACTTTCCGCATCGCAATGGCCAGAACTATCGCGCAGATGCCCGATACGATCACGCTTATCCTCGAGAATAAAAGTCGCTTTGCATCCGAATCGGATTTTGCAATTTTGTTGTAGAAATCATCGACCAATACACAGGATAAACTATTTAGATCGGAACTCAACGTGGACATCGAGGCGGCAAAAAGCCCGGCAAGGATCAAGCCCACAACACCAACGGGAAGCTGATGACCTATAAAATATGCGAACACCTGATCGGGCTTAGCACGAACAGCAGGCGGCAGCAGGTCCGAATGAATATTGTAGTACGACCACAGCAAGGCTCCGGCGATCATGAATATAACCCATACGATTCCAAGAAACACAACCGAAATCCAAAGCGATCGCGATGCCTGCTTTGTCGATGGCGACAGAAGATAACGCTGGATAACCGTCTGATCGGTTGTGTATTTTGCAAGATAATGAGTAAAACCCAGAGCAACAAGCATATAGATGGAAATGTTCCGCCAGTCAAAATCTAAAGTAGCTAATTTGAATTTTCCCGCATCCCAGGCAACGTTCAATACTTCAACCGGTCCGGCCTTGTGGGCAAAAAGCAAAAACAACAAACCAACCAATCCGCCACCTAACAAAAGAAAACCCTGTATAACATCCGTCCAGATAACACCCTCGATACCCCCGAAGAACGTATAGGTTATCGTTGTAATACCGACAACAATAATGATGTATATCAGATACTGCTCACCCCATCCGGTAGCTCCTTCGATTGCGAGGCACAATAAAAAAAGCACCATCCCCATCTTGAAAAAATGGCTCAAAATAAAAACGATATTACCGTAAAAACGAGCCGCTAATCCGAACCTCCGCTCCAGATATTCATAGGCACTCATCTGGATTTTGTTACGAAACAGTGGGATAACAAAGAAAACCGCAATCAATACAATCAGCGGTATCGGTGAAATAGTCAGAAGGTACTGCATATCGGTCTTGAAGGACTTGCCCGGTATCGCCAGAAACGCCCAACTCGATATTATCGTCGCGAAGATCGACATTCCGACCGCCCAGCCTGGAAAATTTCGATTGCCAAGAAAATATCGCTTCGAACTGGTCTGCTTCTTGCCAAAGCGCGTACCCAGCCAGATTACAAACGCGAAATACCCACCGACGATAAGCCAGTCTATGAAATGAACACCACTCGAAGCATCAGGCTGGGGCACTACAACTACTCCCAACAAGAAGGTAAAAAACGATTGAGAAAAAAATATGACATAAAAAGGGCATATCAATTAACAGTCTTTAGGCCTATATCCTGCAATCCCTTTCGGATACCCTCGATTTGTTCTGCGGAAAGCGGACGCAGAGGCCTGCGGAAAACAGGACTGGAAAATTCACCCATTAACCATTTGGCAACCTTCATTCGCTGATGCGCCCCGCAACCTGGCTCACCGAAGTTGTAAATTAACCTTGCCAAAGGAGCAACCATCTTCTGCGCTTCCTTTGCCCCGGCCAGATCGCCATCCAAACAGGCATGGACAAGCTTAACCATCAACACCGGCGCAAAACCCGCAAAGCCAATCAGCGCCCCGTCACCGGCTTCCATTAGCGTCGGCAGAAGATACTCATCGTGACAGGTGATAATCGAAAGTTCCGGTCTCGCCGCCTTTAACTGCTCGTAATCCCACAACCAGCGGGACATATCCCTCGTACCCATCTTGATACAAACAACCTCGGGAATTTTAATCATCTCAAGCATCTCATCAAGCGTATATCCTGCCTTTGTCCATGCCGGATACTGATGCACAACTATATCAATCCCCGAACCCTCTGCCACGTCCTGGAAAAAACCAACTGCCGTTTGACTGGCCCTGCCAAAACGAAGCCAATGATGAGGAGGCATAAGCAGGATACCATCGGCGCCGGCTTCTTTGGCCGCAATCGCGTCATCTATCGCCTCAAGACTGCCCCCGGCACTTACGCCGGAGATGGTTTTAATCGCTTTACCGCTTTTGCCAATTTCTTCGGCGAAGATGCGAGTCACCTCGGCACGTTCTCTCGGGCGCATCGACATGATCTCGCCGGTATGACCGTTGCAAACCAGACCTTTGATCCCATCGACCGAGCACAAATCACGAACATACGCACAAAGCCCAGCCTCATCGATACTCTCGTCATCATTATACGCACAAAGAGTCGCTGGAAATACGCCCATCCAGGGATGTTCTTTATAGTTCATGTTCCTTAATCCTTATGGCAGCTAAAGTTATAAGTTATTTTCTATTCAAGCAGACCAGTAATGTTAAGGACAATCCGATAAATTGTCAAGTCCGCTACAAGTGCCCCCCTTGGGCGAAAGCGCAAAAAAAATGGCGACGCTGCATTCAACGCCGCCATGATTTTCTGGTGAATAAACCTTTTATTCAGATGCTACAGGCTCTGCTTCCTCGGCAACTGAGTTTTCCTCTACCTTAGGCTCGATAACTACTTTCGAACTTAAACGCTCTAAAGATTCAATATTCTTAACTACCTGCTGAATCCTGCTTTGAACATCCAGACTTAACTGCTTTTGGGTATTTTCCAGCAAAGCAACCTTGGTGTTGACCTGTTCGGTATTGGTCTGAACCACGGCTACCATATCATGGAGCCTGTTAAGACTTACCTCAATCCTCTCGACATTGGTCATCATATTGCGGATTTTATCATCAAGGCCCTGCTGTAGTTTGAACTGATTATCATTTACTACTACGACCTTGGCATTTACGTTACGGGTATTGTTCTGGACGTCGGCAATCATCTGCTTCAAACTCACAACACTCTTTTCAAGAGATACTGCCATTTCCCCGCTCTGCGATAGCTGATGTGAATTCTGAGCTACCGCTTGGCTTAACCGGCCCTGGTTTTGTCCCAGAACATCAATGCTCTTAATCATCCGCGCAAGTTGCATCTCAATTGAACTACGCATCTCGACCTGGTTTTTCTCCATGACCGATATGTTCGCTACTATCGCCTGAGAATTAGCCTCGATCCCGTCCTGCAAATTCCGCTGTGTCCGAACCAAGGCCTCGATATTGCTTACTATCGCCTTTGAATTGTCTTGGATACCCCTTTGCAGATTCTGCTGACCTTTCTGAAGCGACGTCAAACCGGATGCAAATTGCTGATTGCTGCCATGGAGCATTTGCTCAAGCCTGTCCTGGTTCTGAGCCAAAACCGCAATCTTACCCGATAACGTCTTTGTACTGCTTTGAATCCCGCCACGAAGTTCGACCTGGTTCTGCTGAACGGTGGCTATATTGCCGGCAAGAGATTCTGCACTGCTTTTAATGCCGCTATCCACCTGGGCTATTTGCTTTTCGCTCTGCTGCATGAGTTTCTGTAATTGTTGCTGGTTTTGTTCCATTGAGCTTAGATCACGCGCAAGCGATTGTGAATTATTCTCGATCTTACTTCGCAGTTTCAACTGGTTTCTCTCAATAGAGGCAATATCACCGGCTGTTCGCTGACTGTCATTTTCCATCATCTGCTGAATCTTGAGTTGGTTCTCCTCAAGTGCCGCTAATTCACTACAGCCTGACAACAGCAAACTAATCCCGCAAAAACTTACAGCAAGGATTGCCCCGACGATAATTTGGCTTGTCCTTTTTCTTCCCATTTTAAGATTCCTTTCTTCCTGGTGCCTAACCTTGTCTTTTTCAAGCACATCCAAAATCTAAATATACTACTTAGCGTCCATTTATTTAACCTCCAGCCCTGTGCCGATGGGTTAAGTTTCTTTTTTATAACATAAAAAGAAGCTCTTCTGCAATAAATAAAAGCGTTTCTTTAGTGTTTTTCGGCGAAAAAACCTCTGAGACTTTATTTTTTATAGGGCCTGCAACTAAATACGATCTTTTGCGGGCTGATTTTTTTTCTAAAATAATTCACAAAATATGGTTATAATCGCAGCGCTACAAAAAAATTGATCGTATTTAACATTTTAGGAGATTTTGACATGGCACGAAAAGTACTTATAACATCAATTCTGGCTGTTCTTGGAACTTTAACTATCAGCCAGGCCAACGCATCACAACTCGTGCAGATGGAACTGGCGGACCTTTCGACTATTGCCCAGGGAGCGGCCCTGGCGAAGGTTCTAACTGTCACTAAGAAAACAGATGATACCGATGAGGCAACAATAAAAATTGTTTCCGTGCTAAAGGGCAACATCAGGGCCAGTCAATTGACCATCGAACTAAAAACCAGGGGCGTCATGGATTTCGATCCGTCACTAAAACCCGGTGATATGGGTGTCTTCTTTCTAAAGGAAATTTCACAATCAACCGCTAAGCTCGCTTATGCAGGAAGTGTGGCACTGTTTCCAAAACCAAACTTCAAAGTCTCCGACAAACCGGCACCGCCCAAACCCGGCGCGGGAGCCCCAAAGGTAAAACTCGAAACAAGCATGGGCGATATCGTGATTGAGCTTGATTCCAAGAAAGCGCCAATCACGGTCAAAAACTTCCTGCGATATGTCGAAGAAGGCCATTTCAACGGAACAATCTTCCACAGAGTAATAAAGAACTTCATGATCCAGGGAGGCGGTTTTACAGAAAACATGACCAAAAAGCCAACACACGAGCCGATTGTAAACGAGGCAAATAACGGTTTGAAGAACTTAAAAGGAACCATTGTAATGGCCAGAACAAATAATCCCAACAGCGCCACGGCCCAGTTCTTCATCAATCATAAGGACAACCACTTTCTAAACTACATCCAGGGCCGCAACCCAGGCTATGCGGTATTTGGAAAAGTCGTTCAGGGAATAGATGTGGTCGATGCCATAGCCAATGTCAAAACCACAACAAAAAAAGCTACGAGAATGGGTAGCCAAGCGCCCACGAAAGACGTCCCGGCCGAAACCGTGCTCATCAAATCGGTAACTTTAATCGCAACCCCGTAATAGCACCGACCGATGACACCTGAACAGATAATAGATTTTTTCGGTATGAAGCCTCTGCCGGACGAGGGAGGATGCTATGTCGAAACGTATCGAGCCGCCGAAAAACTCTCGGCAAGTTTACTACCGCAAAGGTACGCCGGAACCAGAAATATCAGCACAGCCATATTATATCTGCTGACACCTGAGACCTTCTCAGCCATGCACAGGCTAAAGTCCGACGAAGTATTCCATTTCTACCTCGGCGATCCCGTAACGATGCTCCTACTCGGCCCGGAAGACAAAAGCCAGATCGTCACTTTAGGCCAGGACATCTTAAACGACCAAAAACTTCAGCAAATGATACCAAGAGGTACATGGCAGGGCTGCTGCCTGAAACAAGGAGGAAAATTCGCACTCATGGGAACAACTGTAGCCCCAGGATTTGAATTCGACGACTACGAACATGCCGAAAAAAACGAATTGCTGGAAAAGTACCCTCAACAAAAAGAACTTATCCTAAGACTTTATTCAAGAAGGTAAGTGAAATGAAAACAAATCCTCGACTCAAAGCAATTATTCTAAGTATAGTTGATAATCAGCTTCAAACAGATGATCCGCCCGAAACCCGCTTAACCTTAGACCGTTTGATTACAGAAGGTTGCTCCAAAAAGAACCCAAAAGAGCTTATTGCTTGTGTAGTCACTTCAGAAATCTACTATGTATTGAAAAACGAAGAGGAATTTAAGCCTCAAAAGATATCTTGATGTCCTCAATAACCTTCCACAATTACCAGGGGATTAGTAGTTTTCCCCATATCAAAGGAGTCAAAAATGCCTTATAGTCCCTTTCATAAACATTTCCCTGAAATAGCGAAACGCGAAACCCGTAATATTATTATCTTGGACCAAACATCTTCGCTACTTCGGCCAGGAGAGTATTCACTTCTTGAAATGTATTGCGATGAGCGTAAATGTGACTGCCGCCGTGTGTTTTTCTACGTGGTTTCGCCGACGAAGAAAGATGGAGAACCGGAGGCAGTTATTGCCTATGGATGGGAAAGTCCGAAATTCTATGCTCGATGGATCAAGGACGACGATCCCAAAATAATAGCTGAATTGCAGGGACCTATCCTGAATAGGTGCAGTCCGCAGTCAAGTTCGGCGCCGGAAATTCTCAAGATATTCAAGAACGTAATTCTCCAGGACAGTGCATATATTGAAAGAATCAAAAGGCATTACGCGATGTTTCGAGATAAAATTGACAGAAAACTGCCCTTGAAGCGCAGAAGAGGAATAATAAAAAAGAAACGAAAGAAATAATCTCCCGTTCTGCTCCGAATTGGTTTGGATATGTTGTTCAACCGTGTTGGAGGAGAATATTACTTTGTCTAAAGCTAACTAAAGATTTGCCTGATAACAACCTCGTGCTAATCCGGACTCTTGGCCAATTGTCGGATAACGTCAATCAGGGCCTGGGTTCCGTCTCGGCCTCGACCTTGTGCCTGGAGCGAACTCAACAATTGACGGGCCAAAGCAACACCTGGCAATGGCTGTTTCATCTGTTCGGCACATTCCATAACAAGACGCAAATCCTTCAATTGAAGATCGACCATAAATGCCGGTTTTAGATCGCCGTCGATGATCTTTTTGCCGAGCACCTTCAACGAATGACTACCGGCAGCACCAGCCGTGGTCACTTTCCATGTAGTCTCGGGATCCAGACCCGCCTTTTCCGCAAAAGCCAACCCCTCGGCAATACTCATAATCGTATGAATGACCATAACCTGATTGGCTAACTTGGTCATCTGACCGCAACCAAGCTGGCCGCAATGCGTTACCGCCTTTCCCATAACATCCATAATTGGACGTACCTTCTCGAATGCCTCAACAGGTCCGCCCATCATAATAGAAAGCTTACCCTCAATCGCACCTACTTCACCACCGCTTATAGGAGCATCGAGCAATGTCACGCCCTCGGTGCCAAGTTGCTCGCCCATTTCTTTAGTAGCCGCCGGCGAGATCGTACTCATATCGACACATATCAGCCCGTCCCTCGCTGCCTCGATCACACCACCCGGACCAAGAAGGACCGCTTGGACATCAGGCGTATCGGGGACACAGCTAATCACAACATCACTACATTGGGCAACAGCAGCGGGACTCTCGGCCCATTCGGCTCCGAGCGAAAGGAGTTCCTCAACCCTTGATTTGGTTCGCGTATTGACCGTAACCTTGTACCCGGCCTTTAGCAGATTTGCCACCATGGGCTTACCCATGATGCCGGTACCTATAAAACCAATCCTTTCGTCAGCCATCTATATTATCTCCAGCCTGCGAAGCGTAGCCCTGGTCCAGCGACCGCTACGAAGCTGGGCAAACAAAAGTATCAGAAGAACTACAATCCAATAACCGGTAAACCTCAGATAGAAGAGCATTGAACCGAATATACTCCCCTTGTCAGACTGGCAGCGACATGTCAACTCCTCTGCGGTAAAAATCGCACCCTTTACTACAGGCCCGAAAAGCTCCTGCCACGGAAGCAATAAAACCAAAAACGTAAGCGAAATAAAAAACGCCCGGCTTATATGATTTATTCCGCCAAGCCTACCTAAAAGCGAAATCTTGACGCTAAAAAGCAACGATAAACAATAAAGAGTCGCCGCCAGAACCAGGATAAAGTTCACAAAACGAACCGTCCATTCAATATATTCGAATTTCACGAATCGAAGGACGCCCTTTATGGAAGATGGTGTTTCGGCGTTTTGACCGTTGGCATCGCCCGTTACTCGTGTTGCAGCATCCGAGATAAGATTAACATCATTAGGAAGATTCAAAACTATAGGATCGTGAGTAACCACAGACTCGATCTGCTTGTCTTTACCTTCAGCAGTCAACAAGGCATCTTCCTGCTCGTTGTTTGACTTGACCACCGCCATCCAGAATGCCACCTGAAGCAGCAGCAGACAGAAAAAAGTGATAATAAATAAAAAATTCTTCCATCCTCTGAAAACACTCACCGCTTCGAGGCAGTCAGTTGTGTCCAGCAGGTTGTCCTGATTACCGGAGCCTTCGATCATCTTTTATCTCCTAAAATCATGCGCAAATCACTCGCAATCTGAGATTTTTGGAATGTATTATCCGTAGTCAGTACCCCATGTGCAAGATTTATTTACAGCGACAAATACTCAATACCATTATTTAGAAGTTCTTGCCATTACTATCGGCCCAGCGATCTGAAGGTCTCACTGGCACAATCAATGGTCTTATCGAGATCCTCCTGCGTATGCGCCAGAGAAATAAACATCGCTTCATACGCACTCGGAGCAAGATAAATGCCCCGGCCGAGCATCTCAGCGAAAAATTGCTTGAACTGACCGATATTTGCTGACTGAACATCATCGAAATTTAAAATCGGCTTATTAGTGAAAAAACAACTCATTATCGAGCCAACCCGATTAATTGTCACAGGAAGATCAGCCTCCTGAGCTCCCTGAGCAAAGCCCATTTCAAGGCAATTACCGGCAGAATCGAGTTTTTTATAGGTACCAGGCTGGCTAAGAATCTCCAGCGTCGCGTTCGCCGCGGCCGTAGCTATCGGATTTCCGCTCAAAGTACCGGCCTGATAAACCGGACCAATCGGGGCAAGCCAATCCATTATATCAGTCCTGCCCCCAAAAGCACCTATAGGCAAACCACCGCCGATTATCTTGCCCAGACAAGTAATATCAGCATTTATACCATAAAGCTCCTGTGCCCCGCCAAAAGCGACCCGAAAACCGCTTATAACCTCATCAAAAATCAAAACCGCCCCCTCCTCGCTACACAAATCCCGAATACTCTTAAGATAACCATCTACAGCCGGGACGACCCCCATATTCGCAGCCACAGGCTCAACCAGAACTGCCGCAATATCCTCCTTGTGCATCGAAAACGCCGCTTTGAGAGCTTCAATATCATTAAAAGGTATCGCAATCGTCAGTTTGGCTAAATCCTCAGGGACTCCCGCACTCGAAGGGCTCGATTGCTCGGCAAGGCCCGATCCGGCTGCTACCAGAAGAGAATCGCTGTGACCGTGATAACAGCCAACCATCTTGATTATCAGGTCCCTCTTGGTATAACCCCGAGCAAGCCTGATTGCTGACATAACAGCCTCGGTTCCGCTACTGACAAGGCGAACTTTCTCAATAGATTCGTACGCTGAAGCTATTTTTGAGGCCAATTCGGTCTCTGAAAGAGTTGGAGCACCAAAGGAAGTACCTTTTCCGGCTGCGTTGACAACTGCGTTAATAACCTTCGGATGAGCGTGACCCACTATCATCGGGCCCCAGGAGCCAACATAATCAATATATTCGTTGCCGTCGATATCGCGAACACGACAACCCTGGGCAGAATCGATGAAAACAGGGTCAATATCAACTCCACCGAAAGCCCGGACAGGAGAATTGACCCCACCAGGGAGATATTTACAGGCACGAGAAAACGCTTCAACCGATTTTGGATAGTTTTGTTCTTCCATAGCCGATCATAATAAGCAAAATCAAGCCAAAGTTCAATCCATAATTGCCTTTTTGCCGATTTTAACAGGATTGCAACTAAATTGGCTTCTTTTCAACACCAATACTATTTTACTTGCAAAGAACACAGATTTAAATATACTGTACGGTTTCAAAACTTGAGCTAATCTGCGTTTTCGGAGTAAGAATATGAATCTGGTTAGATGGTTTCGCAAAAACAACTCAAAAATCATGGCCGTTGTCGTCGTCGTTATTATGGTTGGTTTCATCGGTGGTTCGGCCCTGACAAAACTTCTACAGGGAGATCCAACCAAACGCAAAGAAATCGTCGCTACCTTCCTGGACGACAGTAAAATAACAAGAGAGGACTTGAGGCAGGCACAATTCGAACTCGAGATTCTGGGCTTGCTCAACACACCACAGCTCTTAAGAAGCCTTTCGGACCCGCTGCTTGGAACACTCGATCTTCGCTCAATGATGCTCGGCGAACTCCTCTTCACCGACCGTAAAACCTCGGCTATAGCATACCAGCAAATGAAGCGAACAATCATGTCAAGTGACTTTAGAATCACCGACAAGCAACTCAACGATATCTACAATCAACAAAATCTTCCAAACCATTATTACTGGCTGATGCTGACAAAAGAAGTTGAGCTTACAGGAATGAGCATACCAAACGAACACGCCAAAAGATACCTCGCAAATATAATACCCAAGCTCTTCTCAACACAGCAATATAACGTAACATACCAACGTTTAGTCGGCTCGATTGTAGGAAACAGAGCAATTCCTGAAAGTCAAATCCTCGCCACTTTCGCTAAACTACTGACCGTCCTGGACTACGCCAGAATCGTAAACACTGGCGAAAATGTTACAACACAGCAAATTAAACACAATCTGGCTTCGGCCCAGGAAACATTTGATCTCGAATTCGTAAATTTCGAGGCCGCCAATTTTCTCGATCAACAGAAGGAACCTTCGCAACTTCAGATAACAGATCATTTTGATAAATACAAGAACCTCTTGCAAGGAGATATCACCACCGAAAATCCTTATGGATTCGGCTATAAATTACCTGAAAGGGCAAGGCTCGAATACGCCGTGGTAATGCTCGGTGACGCCGAGGCCATAATCGATATACCCACTGAGCAGGATGCAGAAGAATACTACCAGAAAAGAGCTGCTGATTTCACCCGAAAGGTGCCTTTAGACCCAAATGATCCCAACTCACCACAGATCGATAAGAGGAGAAGCTACGCGGAAATCGCAAATCTTATCAGGAACATGCTCTTGCGAGAAAGAAAAGACAAAAAGGCCAAACAGATCCTTCTGGAGTTGAAAAATCTGTCCGAAGCCGACATGGCCGGAGTTGAAAGCTCCGAACTCAGTGAATTAACGCCGGACCAACTAAAGCAAAAGGCCGGTGACTATACGGCTATTTGCAAACAACTAACCGAAAAATACGGTATTGATGTCTATTCCGGGCAAACCGGACTACTCAACTCAAACGATATGATTAATGATTTATTTATACGATCATTATTCATCATGAGCCCTGTCAACCAGCCCATAGGACTTACAAAAATTGTCATGGGGGGTGCTGACCTCAAAACAAGCGAACTCGGACCTTTCGATGTCCCAGGACCGGCTCTATACGAAAATATCGGACCGTTCTCAGATTACATACAGCAGAAAATGGTAGTTATCAGAATCACTGAAACCAGCAAAGCAACCGAACCCGAAAGCATAGACACTACATACAGCAAGCGTACAATAAATATCGACACTGGCCTCGATCCAAATTCCGACGACGAGAAACTCTTCTCAGTCAGAGAAAAGGTTGTCGAAGACTTAAAAATGATCGGTGCTATGCAGGCGGCTAAAACTATGGCAGAAGAATTCAAGGCTGCTGTCGATAAGCTCGACGACCCGAACGAGAAAAACTGGCAAAACATTGTTGACACTTTCAACAGAACATACCAGGATCCGAACTCGAAAACTCCCGATGACGCAAACGCTGTAGGACCAGAGTTGCCCGAAGCTTTAACAGGGCCGTTCCGGCTCCAGGTTTCGAACAGAACAAGGAGAATACCACAAACTGCATTCGAAGCATTGTTACTCCAGAGTCAGGGCGACCCAACCCGGTATTCGTTCATCGATAGAACAAGAAGACAAAAACTGTTCCTTGACAAAATATACGAGTTGGTTCTTCCGAACAGCAACAGTCCAACAAATCTTCCTCTCATTCTCGAATCAAAATCGGACATGAACTATTACTGCCTAAAGAAAGTCGTTATCAATCGAATGCCAAGAGCCGAATATGACAAAGTCAAGATCGCAGGGGCATACAGAGACGACTATATTCAGTCACAATCACTGGCCGTTGTTCATTTCAATCCCGAGAACATCTTGAAAAGAATGAAACTCGAATTTGTCACCAGCGAAGACGGCACGGTTGACGCAAACAATCCAGAGGATTCGAACGAACCGGATGATTCCGAGGAGACATCGTAGTGCGAGATAAGCTAAAGCCCAATCAGTGGCTGTATTTGCTATTTGTCGGTCTTGTCGGATGGGTAGTGCCCGGAGCTGGACATCTCGTGATAAAAGAAAAGAAAAGAGCAGCTATCATCTTTGTAACCATCATAGCGACATTCGTCATCGGACTATACGTCGGCTCAATCGGAGTGATTAATCCTCAAATCGCCAAAGGATGGTACTTCGCACAGATGATGAACTCACCAATTATTGCCACACTCGCAGATGCGACAAGCAGGGGTGGCTATCGCACATACGCCTGGCCAAATGAGATAGGACAGATATATACCAGCACGTCAGGACTGTTGAATCTGCTCTGCATTGTAAACGCCGTTTATATGGCTTTTCTACTTACAATAAAAAAAGAAGGATCGCAAAACTAAATGCTAAATCCCCTTCTTTCAAATCTCATCTCGCATGTAACTTTCGACAGCTTCGATGCGATAATCGCCAATTTCACAATACCCGAGAACATAGGAACAGAACCGACATCGCTGCTGTGGGTACTACCCTTGGCCGCCTCGATTGCCGTCACTTACAAGGCCACAAAACTACCCAAAATAAAAGCACTAAATTTCATAAAAGAATCGTCAATCCTCTTCGGATCGATTGTCGTTTTTATTGTCACTTCCGCCCTGGTGCTATACGCAGCCGCTTGGCTGATTTCAAGATAACAAAAACTCAATCCGCAGACGACGAAATCTCCTGACCGCTTGTTTCGCCGATTCCGCTATCGATAACTCCCAGATCAACAAGGGCATAGAAGGCGGCCTTTTGCTCGGCTTCTTTTTTGTTCGTACCCCATGCACTCGGAAAATGACGATCACCGATTTTCACCTGAGACTCGAAGCATTTGTCATGATCGGGACCCTTTTCGTCAAGCAATGCATAAAGCGGGGTGGAATTAAAATGCTGTTGAGCATACTGCTGCAAGAGAGATTTGAAATTGTCATGTTCACTCTCCTTTTCGGCCTTATCGATAAAAGGTGCGAAATTGCTCAACACAAATTCCCTAGCCGGCTCCATCCCGCCATCGAAATATATAGCAGCAATAATAGCCTCGATAAGTCCTGCCGCAAGAGATCCTGCAAGAGCACGACTGCTCGTCATTCCTTTACCAACGCACAAATACTTATTCAATCCCAGATTCTTCGCAACCTTCGAGCATATCCTGCGAGATACAAGCATGCTCTTCATCTTGGTAAGATCGCCCTCAAGATAACTGGTAAATCGCTCGAAAAGATGCTGGCAGATGATAAGAGCCAATATCGAATCTCCGATGAATTCGAGACGCTCATTACTGAGCAACCGATGATCAACACTGGAGGAATGGCACAGCGACTTGATAAGAATTTCCCGGTCGGTGAATGTATAGCCTATTATCTGCTCTATTTCATGCAGAACTTGCTCGTCCATCGGCAATTACCCTGTTCTTGCGTTCATTGATACCTGAAAAAACACCAAAAAAACACAAGCAGGTTACTAAAACCGCCGCTTTAGGGCGATTTTGGTAACCGGCTCGCCATCTATCATTGACATTATACCACAAAATCAACTTTCTGTCAAGATCGAACACCACAAATCTGATTCTAAAAGTTTTTTTATTTGTCATTATCTTGCTATTTGGTACAATAGCACTATCTTGCTATTTTGGCCTATTGGGCCTTAGATATCTATGAGAAAGGGTAATTGGTAATGGTAAAAAGTTCACAACATGTAAAATTCCTGCAAAAAGACAAGTTCGAGAAGATACAGACAGTTTTTAGACAGCATTTTCAACTTGGACTCGAAACGACAAATATTCAGGCAAAGCAAGCCAAAGAAATGTGCAGCCACGACTGTCAGCCAGCTTTTTGTCAATTGGTAGGATCCTCTTCAACTGGACTCAGAAGGTGTAACCGCGACAGAAAACGTAGCCTGAAGATCGCAGTTGAGACCGGACAATCCTATGTCTGCCTCTGTCATGCCGGAATAGTCATGGTATGCGTACCCATTATGGACAAAGACACCGCGCTCGGTGGTATCTTTTTCGGTAAGTGCTTGTGGGACAAAGTAAACAAAACCTTGATAGAAGACACTCAAAAGAATCTCCGGGACACTGGTATAGATATGAAAAAGTTGGCCCCGGCGCTTAACGATCTACCGGTAATAAAGGGCAGGACCATTCACAAGGCTGCTAAATTCCTTTTCGATCTGCTCTACGAAGTAGGAGGATTCGACTCCAGGGTCATCAGGTGGCGAAGACAGAGATCAGAACAGCAATCGCAAATTGGAGAGTTCATCCAGGAAAGGAAAAAACTCGGTACCGACTGGAGATATCCGCTCGAAAGCGAGCAGGAGTTGATGGGAAAAGTCAAAATCGGAGACCGAACAGGAGCAAAGGAAATCCTGAATTCCATACTCGGTACAATCCTCTTTCAAAGTCCTGGTGACCTCGGCGTGCTAAAGGTAAGATTACTCGAACTGCTTACGATCCTCAGTCGATCCGCCGTCGAAGGAGGCGTGGACATAAATGTCATGCTTGAAAAGAACCTCGGATATATCAACAAGGTCATGCAGATTTTCAACCAGGAGGATCTTTGTGCCTGGATTAGTTCGGCACTTAACGAGTTCATTGAACTGGTATATACCTCACAGGACGCAAAGAAAATTACTCAGGTCACACCGGCGATAAACTACATCGACGCAAATTACGACAAACCCGTCACACTTGCAGAAATAGCCAGGGCTTCACATCTAAGCAGTTCAAGACTCGCGCATATCTTCAAGGAGCAGATGGGAATAACAATAATAGATTACCTCACAAGCGTCCGCATTGAGCGGGCCAAGCGATTACTCCTGGCAACGGATCAAAATTGCACCGAGATCTGCTTCCAGGTCGGATACAACAACCAGAGCTATTTCACCAGAACCTTTAAGGATCTGGTCGGAATACCCCCTCGGAAATTCAGGGCGCTAAACAAGCGAAAATCAAAAATCTCAAGGCCTATGTGACAATCCAAACACATAAAAAAACCGACGAAGGAGTGTGCCGTGGATACTATACCCTTAAGGGTAGTAAAAGTCCGCGAATAAGGCAGTAACTGGTTGTTTTTAAGTTACTTACCCGCGGATAAACGTTAAAATTCAATTGAGATCAGTATATTATGACATCACGTCAACCTCATAATACCCGGAAAATCTTCATAGTCGGACTGATTGCTTGTCATGTATTAATTACTCTACTCCTGATATCGTTCTGCGGATGCACAGAGCCTCTGCGGCAACCGCAGCGGTCTGAAATTTCAAAAGAGAAAAATCCCTGGCCTGAAGTCTCAAAAGAAAACAAACCATGGACATACTGGTGGTGGCTCGGAAGCATCGTTGATAAAAAGGGATTAACCGAACACCTCGAAGCATATCAAAAAGCAGGCATAGGCGGTGTACACATCATTCCCATTTATGGCGTCAAAGGCGAAGAAGACCGGTTCATAGAATACCTGTCACCACGTTGGATGGAAATGTTCGCACATACTACCGCACAGGCCGAGTGTCTCGGGATGGGCGTCGATATGTTAACGGGTACCGGCTGGCCTTTCGGAGGACCAGACGCAGGACCATTTGAAGCGACAAAAAAGACCGTCTTCAAAACATATATACTCGATTCAAACGGACAGACAAACGAACCAGTAAAGGTGATTGACAAAACGCTAAAAAAGCCCGCAATACTTAAAGCGCTGATGGCTTGTTCCGATTCCGGTTCAATTATAAACTTAACAGAAAAAGTCAAAACCGACGGTACTTTGGACTGGACGGCACCTGATGGACAGTGGAAACTTTACGCAGTCTTCCAGGCACTCGGCGCAAAAAAAGTCGAACGAGCGGCACCGGGAGGTGAGGGATATATAATCGATCCCTTCTCACAGCAAGCATTAAATAACTATCTAAAAAAATTCGATAAAGCCTTCGCCGACTATCGGGGCAAGCTGCCCCGAGCCCACTACCACGACTCATATGAATACGGCCCGACAACATGGACCGACGACTTCCTCGAACAATTCAAACGACACAGAGGCTATGACCTGACAAGTCATTTGCCCGCACTTATGGACCAGGGCGATGAAGATACTATAGCCAGAGTCAAGTGTGATTATCGCGAAACAATAGCAGATTTACATCTGGAAGAATACATCATGCCCTGGGCAAAATGGGCACACGATAAAGGCTCGCTTACCCGCAACCAGGCTCACGGAAGTCCAAGCAACCTGCTCGATACCTATGCCGCCGCCGACATCCCGGAAACAGAAATTTTCGGCTACTCCAAACTGGAAATACCAGGCCTCCATCAGGATCCCGACTTCAAGTTTCACGACGCACACAACGACCCGCTCATGCTAAAGTTTTCCTCGTCGGCAGCTCATGTAACAGGCTCAACGCTCGTTTCAAGCGAAACCTGCACATGGCTCGGCGAACATTTCAAGGTCGCACTCTCCCAGGCCAAACCGGAAATCGACCATCTGCTCGTATCGGGCATCAATCATGTGGTCTATCACGGCATGGCGTATTCACCTTTCGAGGAACCCTGGCCGGGCTGGCTATTTTACGCTTCGACAAATTTTGCTCCCTCAAACAGCTTCTGGAGGGATTTTCCCGAACTAAATAAATACATCGCCCGCTGCCAGTCCATATTACAATCGGGCGAATCGGATAACGACATACTTCTATATTGGCCTATCCACGACATCTGGCAAAACAAAGACGGATTGGACATGACATTCTCGGTCCACGGAATAAGCAACTGGCTATACCCGAGTTATTTTTATAAAACCGCAAAAAAATTGTGGGACAGGGGATACACCTTTGACTATATCTCCGACCGCCAGATTGCAAAACTCTCAGCATCCTCCGACACCATAAAAACCGGCAACTCGCAATACAAAGTCATCGTCGTACCCAAATGCCGGCTCATGCCCCCAAAAACCTTAAACAACTTAATCGACCTGACCGAAAAAGGAGCAACCATTGTCTTCATGGAAGCGCCGCCCGGCGATGTCCCCGGCCTTGGCGAACTCGAAACACGAAGAGAAGCTCTTGAAAAAGACTTAGCTAAAATAAAAAACCAAAAAAATGAGCGAATTTTACTCGGTGACAATATCGAACAAATGCTGCTTTCCAGTGGAGTTGACCGAGAAAAAAACGCCGATACCAACGGCGTTGAGTTTATTCGCAGAACACATCCTGATGGGCATCAATACTTCATAGCCAATCTCGGCAAAAATACTATCGATCAGTGGGTGACATTTGCCGTCCAAGCCGAATCAGCAATACTTCTGGATCCGATGTCGGGACGCTACGGGACCGCCGCGATGCGAAAAACCGCAAATCAAAAAACACGAGTCTATTTGCAATTAAAGCCAGGCCAGTCAATCGTTTTGAAAACTTTCGCATCGGAACAAACCAAAAGTCCCAAATGGAGATACCTCAAAACAACTCGAAAGTCCTTCGTGGTAAAGGGAACATGGGACGTCGTTTTCATTGACGGTGCGCCATCTTTACCGGGCAGCTTTAGATCCGGAGATCTTTTCTCCTGGACCAAACTACATGACAAAGAAGCAACAAGATTCGCCGGTACCGCCGCATATAAGATCACATTCCAGAAACCTCCGCAAAATGCTGACGACTGGATACTCGATCTCGGCAAGGTCTATCACAGCGCAAAAGTCTGGATAAACAACCGTTACGCAGGCGCAGCATGGAGCATCCCCTTTAGACTCCAAGTCGGCGAATTCCTCAAATTCGGCGAAAATGAACTTATTATTGAAGTGACGAATCTATCAGCCAACCGAATCGCCGACCTCGACAGAAGAAACGTAAACTGGAAAAAATTCTACGATATCAATTTCGTCAACATAAAATACCAAAAATTCGACGCATCAGAATGCCCCCCACAAGAATCAGGCCTCCTCGGACCGGTAAAACTCTTCCCCGCTGAATTCGTAAAAAACTAAAGCAAACTATTGCACCGCTTTAACAACTAATTCAGAAGATTTAATCCTCATTCTCGTTCTCAACCGTAAAGCTAAAAGGAAAATTGAGTTCCCCACCCCATATTTTTTTCATTGCTGGATCTTCGTAACCGCTATTGGGATCGGGACCGAGGACAACTGTTCCATTATATTGCCCGGGCACATCGACCCACAACCGCTTTGGAGTAATATGAAACGATCCTGAAGTTCCGGCCCGCAATCTTATAGGCGCCTCTCCGTATTGTCCTGGAGGCGTTACTAATAAAACGCCCTTGTCGGTTATGTAGGAAAACCTAAAAGAAACATCGGCCGGTATATTTGTGTACCTGATTTCCAAACCGCCATTGTATAAGCGTTTATCCGGATTAGAATATGAACCTGACATCTGAGCCGGCCTGGAAGTGAATGCAAAAAGCATTCTTCGGTCTAATTCGGGATTGGTAACAAGCTCAATAGTTTCTGCTTCTTTTGTCTCCACAACCGTGATGTCAACCGGAACAGTAAACTTACATTGATAAAGAGGTTTTTCAGGATCACCTGGAGTAACGTATGTGTGTTCCGAAGGAAGTAGGTTATCAGGGAACGATAATCCTCGGCTGGGCCATTCAAACTTTGTCTGTTCATTAGTCGGTATTATTAAAAATTCATAACGCAGTTCCATTTGGTATATTCCCGGTTCTTCGGAAGTCGGATGTAGCTTGAGCAATTGTGGATTGGTGCCAAAAGAGTTTCTACCGCTTGAACTGCCGCCATATTGGTTTTCGCCGTTTGACCAGACGGATCTTTTAGAAGAGACCTGCATGTGCCGGAATTTAATGCGATAATTATGTTGGACGCTAATCCAGCATTTTTGCCCAAGAGGATAAGCTTCGCGAGCAATGACTTTCGGAGTAAACAACAACTTAAGTATTGCCTCGGCTTGCTCAGTTGTTACCTCTTGCCAGTCAAGCATACGTACAAGTGCATCGGCTGTTGCCTGCGAAGGTGAAGTTTCAAAGATTCTAATAATAGCTTGAGCACTGGGATTTTTGCGTTTCGACGCACCAGATCGAAAAGCGAAAAGCACCAGTAAATAAACCGCGACAACACATCCTATCACGAGCAAGATTATAAATCTCTTTGGCCTTGATGGCATTTACGGCTCTCCGAAAGTTAATAATCACTACTGAATCAACTTAATAATATACGGTTTTAAGCCCAGGTAAAGAAATAATAAGCATTAAACGGCTATGTGGCATAGGATATTCTGCGCCGATTCGGGCTTCTCTGATCCACCGACTTGACATTTAGGCACCATTTATCGTATCATCAGAGCCCATGTCGGCTCATGGAAGTTAAATTCAACGACCGAAAAGTCCGCAACTAAAGCACGGTAATTCGCCGATATAATAACAGTAACTTGTGTGTTCATGGGGCTTTTGACTCGTATTTTGCGGTCAGGATGTTTTGTTTTATGACTAAAAGTATCGCTATATTAGGTTCTACAGGGTCTATCGGCAGAAATGCGCTAAAGGTCATCGATGCCCTGGGCTCGGAGTACAGGGTCATTGCCCTGACCGCTCAGAGCAACGTCGAGCTATTAAGCGAGCAAATAACACGCTACAAGCCCCAAATCGCCGCGATAACCGACTCCCAACACTTTGAGCAACTTCGAGCAATGACCAAAAACACCGAAGTCGAACTTCTCGCCGGAACCGATGCTCTTATCGAAATAGCCCAGCTTGACAATATTGACATCGTTCTTACCGCCGTTGTCGGTGCCGCAGGCCTGCCATCGGTACTGGCCGCCGCAAAAAAAGGAAAAACTCTCGCTATCGCCAACAAAGAACCCCTGGTCATCGCAGGCGAACTGCTTACAACAACCGTCAAAGAGCATGGCGGCCAAATTCTACCTATCGACAGCGAGCATTCGGCCATCTTCCAGGCAATGCAGGCTGGAAGCCATGACGAAGTCAGCAAAATCGTGCTTACCTCATCAGGCGGACCATTTAGAAACGCAACCGCTGAACAAATCGAAAACGTTACCCTTGAGGACGCACTGGCACACCCCACATGGGACATGGGCCCTAAAATTACCATTGATTCGGCAACCATGATGAACAAGGCCTTGGAGGTAATAGAGGCCCATTGGCTCTTCGACATGCCGGTTGATAAAATCGAAGTATTGATACACCCCGAATCGATAGTCCATTCGCTCGTCGAATTCATCGACGGCTCGGTAATAGCCCAGCTTGGCCTGCCCGACATGTGCCTGCCGATACAGTACGCCCTGACATACCCTTCAAGAGTAGCCAGTATCGCCAAGCACCTCAGGCTCGACCAAATCGGCACTCTAACCTTCGAAAAACCGGATTTGGAGCGATTTAGAGCACTCGCCCTCGGTTATGAGGCCATAAAAGCCGGAAGGACCGCTCCAGTGGTATTTAACGCCGCAAATGAAGCGGCCGTACAGGAATTCTTGGCAGGGAAAATAAAATTTGTTAATATAGTCGAACTAATTGAGTATTGTCTCGATAAACATAATATCAGCAATGTAACGTCGTTGGAAGATTTGCTCGAAGTCGATACCTGGGCCAGAGAACAGGTGGCACAACGGACCTGCAAGGTATAGACAACGAGCTATTTGAATTTGGAGTATTTTTTAATGTCAGAATCACAATCGAAGAAATCTGTTAAAATTAACTTTCGAGTCTTCATTCTGTTTATACTCGTTATTGTAGCGATTTACTTCATATCGCGCAATATTACGGCATTCGGAAATATCCTCGTCGTACTCCTGGGATTTGGAGGAGTCGTCGTCATTCACGAATTCGGACATTTCATCGTCGCCAAATTGTCCGATATCAAAGTCGAGGTTTTTTCCATATTCATGCCTCCGACCCTGGTTGGAATAAAAAAGACCGTTAAGGGCTTTCGATTCAGAATCCTACCGAAATTCTTCCCCAAGGAAGATATAGACGAAAACACTGAACACGACGAAGAGCAGGACGGACTAATATTCACCCTCGGAAGTAACGTAAAAGACGGGGAAACAGAATACCGAATAGGCCTCATTCCCCTGGGCGGTTTCGTCAAAATGCTGGGCCAGGAGGACGCTGGACCCATTAAGTCAACAACTGACCCCCGCTCTTTCGCCAACAAGCCAACTTCCAAAAGAATGGCTGTAATATCTGCCGGAGTTGTTTTCAACGCAATAAGTGCGATAGCAGCTTTTGTAGTTATTTTCCTCGTTGGAATAAAACTGCCCCCCCCTATCATTGGATGGGTCATACCTGACTCACCTGCTGCTAAAGCCGGTCTCCAGGCCGGTGATGAAATTGTCGAAATCGACGGAAAAACAAAAGACCTCGATTTTAGCAACATACTCGTCGCCGCCGCTCTTTCAGGAAAAGACGAACAAATAGACCTTAAAGTAAAACGCAACGATCAGTTTCTCGATTTCACTATGGCATCCGAACAAAAAGAAGGCGCAGATATGAGAATGTTCGGCATCGAAAAACCAATGACACTTGAGATCGCAAATATTGCCGACGAAAACGACATCAAAACGCTCAATGAAACGACGGGTTTATTGCCGGGTGACATTATCACCGCAATAGACGCCAAACCGGTCCAAACTCATTGGGAACTTCGAAAAATCCTACACAACACATTTACTCCACAAGTCACTCTGCAGGGACAGAGAAAAACCGATTCAGAACAAACCGAAGTTGTCCGCTCTCGAATCGATCTCGAGTGGGGACCGACTCCTCTAAGAGCAAATCTCAAAGAAACAATCTCAGATTCAGATCTTTACAACATCTATACCATGATACCGAGATTAAGAATTGAAGCGGTTTCACCGGATCATGCCTCGAAAGTCGAAGAATCGGAACCTAAACTCAAAATCGGTGACATAATCCTCGCAATTGCAAATATTGAATACCCAACCTTTGACGAACTAAGAGATACTACACTCAAAAACGAAAATAAAAAGATGTCAATCAAGGTATTAAGGACCAATGACAAAAGCACCGAGGAAATCGTCACTGTTATTGTAACGCCGAAAACAGCAAAAGGAAGTGATCGACCTACGATTGGTATCATTCCCGTTCTTGATGCAAAGCACGCGGTAGTGGCAAGAACAATCAACACCGCCAACCGTAATGCCCTGCCGATTCCGCGTGGAGCGACCATTGAAGCCGTCGATGGAACACCGGTCGCGAACTATTACGATATCATCAGAGAGATTCGCAAATATCCGGGCCAGAGAATAACTTTAGACTATCGTCTTAATCCCGAAGATGCAAACGACGTCGTAATGAATGTGGGCTCTGCCGACGAACCTGTCGGTGTAATTCCATCCTTTAGCCAGATCGTTCCCTTCGATGATCTAAAAAAACTCTACAAGGCAACCGGACCAATTGATGCCGTTGTAAAAGGCTATAGAAAAACCGTTATGTTTATCGCGCAGACTTATGTCACTCTCCGCAGGGTCATCGGAGGACTCGTCAGCCCGAAAAATCTCATGGGACCGGTCGGTATTCTCGCCGTCAGCTACACAATTGTCACAGACCAGCCGCTGGTAAACTATCTATACCTGCTGGCACTTATCAGCGCTTGTATCGCCGTGGTAAACTTCCTGCCCCTGCCCCCATTCGACGGGGGACTTATTGTTATCCTGGCGATTGAGAAAATCAAGGGTTCTGCATTAAGTGAACGCTTACAGGGCACAATAGCATACGCAGGAGTTGCGCTTGTGTTGACACTGTTTGCTTACCTGACGTTCAACGATATTGTTAATTGGATCCTTCGTTAAGTAAAACAGATGCTATACACGCAATTTAATTAAAGGACCTTAACAAAACATCGAAATGGACAAGCAAAAAAGAAAGGATTCGTAAATGCTTGACACCCTGCTCGAAACCCTCGGTTGCCGACAATACCACCACGATCTGTTATCCGAACTAAAAAGTTCCGATCAGGAAATACATGAGCTTATCGCTAAGGAATTCGAAAGACAGCAATACTCCCTGCAACTGATCGCTGCCGAGAATCAATGTTCAAGAGAGGTACTGGCCGCTCTGGGTTCAATTGTACAGAACAAAACCACTGAGGGCTTCCCCGGAGAAAGGTTCCACGCAGGATGCCAGTTCGTTGACAAAATTGAACAGATTGCCGCCACAAGAGCATGTGACGCCTTCAGCGCAGAATATGCAAACGTACAGCCGCACTCCGGAACCGCGGCAAATCAGATAGTCCTAACCGCCGTTCTCGATAAAGGTGACAAGATACTAAGCCTCGGTCTCGACCAGGGTGGACATCTCTCGCACGGTGCCAATGCCTCTTTTACCGGAAAATTTTTCGAGGTGCAAAATTACAACGTCGATAGAGAAACTCTTCTGCTCGATTACGACGCCATTCAAAAAAAGGCACTTCAGTTCAAACCAAAACTGATTATCTGCGGTGCGACGGCATATTCAAGAACTATCGATTTCGGAAGATTCCGAGAAATTGCCGACAGCATCGGGGCATACCTGTTGGCCGATGTCTCACATATTTCAGGTCTCATCATGGCATCGGCGCATCCGTCACCGATTGACTACGCTCACTTCACTACTTCCAGCACATATAAACCAGGCGGACCCAGAGGCGGTATCATTCTGATGGGGCGTGACAGTGACACGAAAGTAACATTAGCCCCAAAGCAGCTAACACTCTCGCAACTCATTCAAAAGACAACCTTCCCCGGAATACAGGGAACACCTTACCTAAACAACATAGCCGCAAAAGCGGTCTTCTTCAAAGAAACACGAACAGCCGAATATAAAACCAGACAACTCAAAATCATCGAAAACGCGAAAAATCTCGCACGCTGCCTGCTCGATCGCGGATTTAACGTCCTGACAGGCGGAACAGACAACCACATGATCCTGATAAACGTAACCGATTTCAAAAAAGGCTTAACGGGTCTGGCCGCACAGGAATCTCTCGAAAAATGCGCCGTAATAGTCAACAAGAACAAACTACCATACGACCAAAACTCCGCCTCGATCACAAGCGGTATAAGACTGGGAACTCCAATTGTCACCCGAAACGGCATGGACAAAAGTCAAATGAACGAAATTGCCGAAATTGTCGATGAAATACTAAGCCGCACCCAAATAACAAGCCCCAGCCAATACACAATCGACGAGTCCTTTACCCGACAAAAACGCGACCACATCAGGGAACTTTGCACAAGATTCCCGATTCACTAAGTAAAAGCATGATTCATGGGTTATCAGTCCAATGATGGACACAATGTCCAAGTTCAATTCAACCTCGGTTCGCTACTCAACTGACAAGACTTAATCCAAGCCTTCCTGGAAAATCTGCCAGATTTCCCCGCTGGACAGCACTTTGTTGTAGATGCGAACATCATCTATAGTCCCGTTGAATACAATGTCACTTGTGTCATTCCTACAGCCTATCTTGGTACTCGCATCGAGGGAAAGCGGGTCTATGGTCATTGCTCCCTCAGCTTCCTTGATTCCGTTTACATATACCCGACCTGTGTCGCCGTTTCTGTCAAAAACGCCCACTATATGGTACCAAGTCTCGCTTCCGAGAATTCCATCCGTATTCAAGCCCCAGTGTCCGGGTCCATTCTTGTATGTGCCGATGTAAGCTTGATCTGTAAGCACTCCCATTCTATAGGCTGTAAACCATGGCTTGGATCTGGCTACAATGGTGCCGCCGGTACCGGTGAACTTTACCCAGGAGGAAATCGTCAAATCGCTGTTGTAAATATTTAGAGGCGATCCTGTTCCGGCACTGGGATCCAGATAGACTCCGTCACCGGCACCGTCGAAGTCAAGCGCGTAATCGCCTATCTGTCCGGTAACCCAGCTGGTGTCTCCCTTAAGGCTCCCGTGGTTTCCACCCACCGAATCGAATGCAACAATGTCAACACCTTCCTCAAACTGCCACCAACCGATCAGATCAAGATTGGGATCAAATTCGGGCATAGTCCTGAAGTTCCACAGGTCGCCTGTTGTCGTACCAATACCGCTTAATTCGTCAATACGCCAGTAGTAGTTGGTATCAAGTTCAAGTCCATTGGGATCCCAACTTGTTGCGGTTTGATTGCCCATGAATACGTCTGCATCGCTAGTATTGGCGTCATTAACATCGTTGAAATCGGTGCCGAAATAGACATCGTGTGAGACAGCTTCCTTACCCGGAACCCAACTCACTGTGCCGTTCGGATCCACATCAACTGCTCCGACAGAGGGTTCCGGACTAATGGCCTTATAACCCAAACCGTCCTGAAAGATATCCTGGACCTCCTCATCAGACAGTACTCTGTTGTAAATGCGAACATCGTCTATAGAGCCGTTGAATACAATGTCACTTGTGTCATTCCTACAGCCTATCTTGGTACTCGCATCGAGGGAAAGCGGGTCTATGGTCATTGCTCCCTCAGCTTCCTTGATTCCGTTTACATATACCCAACCTGTGTCGCCGTTTCTGTCAAAAACGCCCACTATATGGTACCAAGTCTCGCTTCCGAGAATTCCATCCGTATACAAGCCCCAGTGTCCGGGTCCATTCTTGTATGTGCCGATGTAAGCTTGATCTGTAAGCACTCCCATTCTATAGGCTGTAAACCATGGCTTGGATCTGGCTACAATGGTGCCGCCTGTATCGGTGAACTTTACCCAAGATGAAATCGTTAAATCGGTGTCGTAAATATTTAGTGGCGAGCCTGCTCCGGCACTGGGATCCAGATAAACTCCGTCTCCGGCACCGTCGAAGTTAAGCGCGTAGTCGCCAATCTGTCCTTCAATCCAGCTGGTGTCGCCCTTAAGGCTTCCATGGTTGCCACCAACCGAATCGTATGCTATATCACCCTGACCTTCGTCAAACTTCCAGTGAGAGACCGGCCATAGCCACCATTGTTCCACTTCAATGAGCCAGTTTTCACAGCAGATGCCCAGGTCGGTGTAACCAGTTTCTCCACTGAAATCTACATCGGTCTTGCCGCACCAGTATGGAATACTGCAATCTGTCTCCTGCCACCGCATTGCCCACATTGCAAAATCCTTGAAGTTGACCAGATAGTCCCTGGTAAAATCGCACACCGGCCAACATGGTGGATACTCGTTCAGGTCGCTCTCTTCAAAGAATACCGGTGGAAGACCTCTACCACGCGAGAGCCCCACAACACAGTCAACTTCGGCAATATCCAGCCAGGTAATAAATATACTGCCATCAGCAAAAAACAATTCTATCTGAAAACTGCTCTTTGATTCCTTATCTCCAAACAATGGCACATCCTGGTATGTTATCACTATCCTGTCATCAAGCTGTTTATAGGAAATGCATTCAGCGTTCGGAGGTGTCAAATCTGCAAACAAACCGGAAATTCGCGGCAAATTGAAATGATTGTCCAGTGATGCTTCATATTCAAGATCGCCATCACCAAATGTAATATATCCATTACTGCCAACATACAAAGAATCGTAACGGTCACCATAGAACAAAACATTCACATCACCTGTAAGAGTTACTTCGATATAATCGTCGTCGAAAAGCGGCAGGAACGTGCCTCCATTAGGATCCGTCGGAAATTCATCGACCCTCTCCCGACAGGCTTCGTAATAAGCAATCGAGCCGTCTGGTGTGAATGTCAGCATCAGCCCTTCTGTGTCTTCGTCGCCTTCGAAGAACGATTCGGTAAACATATCCGGCGGTTTTACTATCAGGGTAACAGGGCGCGGTTTAATACTATTGCTGTCTGTATTCTGGAATGTTAGCAGATCTGTATAGAGATTAGGATCAAGCAAGTTCGCATCGGCTGAGATACAAACATTTACATCTATCACTTCACCCGGTCCCAGCAAGCCTCCGGAAGGAGTAACCTGGAGCCAATCTTCTGTATCCCATGTTGTCCAGTTCACCGATTCAGTACCGTTAATGTTTGTCAATGTATAGATCACACATTCTGGCTCGAATGGGCCGCCTTCAGTTCCGCTCGATTCAGTGCCTTCAAGTGGATTAACCTGCAGGTCATCGGCGCTTATTGTCATTGTTACAGGAACAATTCTTGGACTGCCGGCATCATCAGAAATAATCACAATCTCTGCCTGATACACACCCGGTTCCATCACGACAATACCATCAAAAGCTGAGAAGGTAACAGCTATTTCATCGGATCCTCCAGGACCGATTGTGCCTTCCTCAGGATATATTTCTATCCACGGTGCTTTCGTCTCCAGGATTGCCTTGTATAAATTAAGCCTGCCCTCGGAAACGCATTTGCCCGCTAAAGCGGGTATCTGATCCCCGGTACGCAGTAGAACATCTTTAACATCGGCATTGCTCATTGCCGTATTCATCGACCAGATAAGTGCACACGCCCCGGCCACGTGAGGCGTTGCCATCGAAGTTCCGCTTGCATACTTGTACCCACCACCAAGTTGACAGCTTAAAATATCGCTTCCCGGTGCACCCAGGTCCACTGTAACCGGGCCCCAGTTGGAAAAACCGGACTTGTTATCATGTTTATCTGTAGACATTACTGAAATAAGGCTCTCACTGTCATAACTCGATGGATAATGTGGGTGAACATCTGTATCTTCACTGTCGTTGCCGGCCGCGGCTACAAATAGCATCCCCGCTTCTCCAGCGGCGTCAATCGCGTCCTTGAGTCCCTGGCTGTAACCACCACCTCCCCATGAGTTGCTTGACACATTCGCACCCATAAGCGTAGTGTATTCTACACTGGAAATCGCATCAGATGTAGTGCCACCACCACCTGAACTAAGGAATTTTACCGCCATTATCCTGACGGTCCAGTTCACACCTGCAACACCCTCGGCATTATTACCAATGCCACCAACAGTTCCAGAAACGTGCGTCCCATGATAGTGGTCGTCCATTGGATCACCGTCATTATTGCGGAAATCGTAACCATATATATCATCCACATAACCGTTGCCGTCATCGTCAACGCCCGGCGTGCCATTGTACTCGGCTTCATTGACCCACATATTATCCACCAGATCGACATGGTGGTAATCAACTCCGGTATCAATAACCGCTACGACGATTTCATCACTGCCGGTGCCAATATCCCACGCCTCGGGCGCATCAATATCTGCATCATCTGCCCCTCCAGTTTGGCCTGTATTGTGCATACCCCAGAGGTCGTCAAATAGTGAGTCGTCAGGGAATGTTGAGCATATTCTCACTTCATAATCAGGCTCGGCATACAAAATGCCATCTGCCTCATTAAATGCCAAAAGCGCGTCCTCTACTGTGACTCCTTCGGGAAGTTCTACCACGCTGAGACCTGGAACAAGCCCAAATTCGCGCGTGACAGCACCACCACCCAAGGAACGTAAAATCTGATTCTTTTGCGCCAAGCTGTGAATTTTTCCATCAGCCTTACTATCAAAACGAACGATCAACCTTCCGGGTGCATAATTAGCATCTGCGACAGCCGTAAAATCATGACCTTCCGGTACAGAAAAAATTCCTCCTGCAACTGATCCCTCGGAAGTTGTCTCTCCCGAGTCGCCAACCTGACGTGTACGAATCATATACTCAAAATCCCCGATACCCTCGTTTCCAATAGTCAATGTCTCTGTCAAGACGGTTCCCTGAACAATGTCTATATTGAAACTTCCAGGATTCACTGAGATATTTCCAATTGATAGAGCCACTCCTCTGGTTTGATCCACATTATTCGTAATGTCTGTAAAGGTTAGTATATCAGTATGAACTCCTTCAGCCAGTAAATCCGCCTCCGAAGTCAGACTTGCTGTCACTAATGTGACCTGACATGGGTCCAATGTGCCTTGATTAGGATCGACGTTAAGCCAGTCCACTGTGTTAGCGATGCTCCAGTCAATTGCATCGCCTCCGCTGTTTGTCAATTGATAGTCTTTTGACGATGGTGTGAATGGCCCGCCCACCTGACCTGAAGGCTCAAAATCCTCTGCAGGTGTTATTTCCAGAGTTCCTGGAGCAGTTACGGTTAAGGTTACTGCTCGGTATTGTTCCTCATCATTGGTAATATCCATAAAGACCAATGTATCAGTATGAATCCCTTCTGTCAGCGAGTCGGCTGCTGAGTTCAAACTCGCGGTAACTATCGTAGACGCACCTAGTCCCAACGGCCCCCACTCCGGATCCAAATCCAGCCAGTCTTCCGTTTTGTAGGCACCCCACCACAGTGAATTAGGGCCAGTATTCATCAACTGGTATTCCTTGAATGCCGGATCAAAAGGTCCTCCAGCAAAACCTGATGAATTAAAATCCTCAACAGGCGTAATCACCAGATCGGTTGCCAAAACAATCTGAGAACCTGCGAGAACAAATGCCAGCGCCAATACTAACAGCTTAATTCTTCCCATCGTTTCTTCTCTCTTCATTTTTCCTTCTCCTTTTTCTTTCAAACAATTATAAATTATTCCTAAGCAATTTGGATACCTTCACCTTTAAGCCTCCAACATTATAGCAAAATGTACTCTAAAATAAAATGTTTTTTGGGAAATTTGCGTTTTTTTTCAAAAAACGCATTTCCACACTTTTTTAGAAAAATCTCCTTTTTAGCCGTATAATAAAGCGAAAAGGAAAAGGGCGAAAGAAAAAGAGGAGATAGAACCCATCAGCGATGCCATATAGAGCATTCGATGCTTCAAATGTTCAAATGGAGCATACGCCTTTCATATAGAGCATTTCATACTTCAAATGGAGCATATATCCTTCATATAGAGCATTCGATACTTCGAATGGAGCATATGTTCTTCATATGGAGCATTGTAAATTCGATTTACCGGATATATCTTCTGTAAAAATTCTGTAAATAGATAATTCTGCCCGGCTTAAATCGCCGTTATATGCCAATCCGGGTGGTTCTGTAGATAAAATACCCCATTTGTGCAAAAGACAACTAAATGTCATATAGCCAAAAGCCGACATCGAATATATATGCAGCGTAGACGACAAACAACATTTGAAAAACACGTAAATCAAAAGAAGCCCGATGTACTGCGGGTAAATAGGAAAAATTTAAAATTATTGAAAGGGACAAACCATGCCTGTTTTTCCAAACAAAGAACCTGACAGTTGTAGCTTTAGCCGAGGCAATGATAGCGGGCTATATCGCCCATCCAGCCGATTTTCCCAGTATAGACCCTTTGGTGGAGCTGGTCGCCCTGCAGACGGCACTAAGCGATCATCAAAGCGATAGGCAGTCGCAAATAGATGCCAAAGCACAGGCCAAGATCGCTACCCTGACAAAAGTCACAACGCTCGATGACCTGATAGATATTATGGGCAACGATTTAAAACTGTCGGAAGTCGATGTGGCCGCCAATCCCGAGAAATTAACTCAGATCGGCTGGGGGCCGAGACAGGATCCGCAGCCGGTGGACCCACCCGGACAGCCGACTAATCTGTACCCTAAGGCCGAGGGCCAGGGCCTGCTGTGGCTTGCATGGGACAGGCCCGAATCAGGCTGCCCCGTAAGGAATTATACAGTCCAGCGACGCGAGCAGCCCGCCGGTGGCGGTGAGTTCGGCGATTGGACAATTGTCGGAACCGCCCTAAATAATGAAATCAGCCTGACCGATCAGCCCCGGGGTATACAGATGGAGTATCGGGTCAATGCCGTCAACAACGGTGGCGAGAGTACGCCGAGCAACACCGCCGCGGTAGTACTTTAACACGTAAGGCGTATAGTAAAAAAACGAATCGTCCTGCTCCCGAACGAAAAGGGGGCAGGATGATTTTACCACCAGCTAAATACTAACTGATAAGGTTCAGGACATCGTAGACCCTCGCAGGGTCCAAGACATCGTGAACTATACGATTTTACAGGCTCCTTGAAACAGCCTGACAGTATACGGAAATAGCTTATGTATAACCAAAATCAA
>SDBT01000804.1_pt1 | contig 51726 bp, 45 predicted proteins | sample 2277101 | NCBI WGS metagenome assembly SDBT01 (sample SAMN10404973, study PRJNA504765) | marine sediment metagenome | isolation source: marine sediment core GS10_PC15, 103 cmbsf | place: Arctic Ocean: Southern Knipovich Ridge | collected 2010
TCATCAAACTGTTTTTCTGTTAGACTTGTGGGTATCGTGCTCATGGTTGAACTCCTTTTTTGAGTGGGATAAACAACCATGATGCACGATTTGTTCTAGATTTAATAAGGTTCAATTACTTCAACATAAAGGAAGAACTAGGTGATAATGCAATTAGCTGGACTGGTTACACAGCTGGACAGAGTTTTTACTTTGTATTAATTACAAAAAAGGATTGGATAGAGAACAATCCTGCAGCCGCTGAGCGCTTTATGAAATCATTATTAGAGGCAGAGGATCATATTAAAGACAATTCTGAAGAATCCAAAGAGTTCGTAAAGGATAGATTTGATTATGAATCTGATTACATGGATTACAGTTGGCCAAAACAGGAGTTTGCCGTTAGCCTTGAACAGGCCATGTTGATCGCCTTTGAAGATCAGGGACGATGGAGGTTAAAACACGGGCTAACCGATAAAACGACGGTGCCAAATTACCTGGATTTCATCTACATCGACGCGCTCCAGGCAGTGAAGCCGGAAGCCGTGAGCATTATCCGATAGGAGGAGAACCTGGTGAGTATCAGGAAGAAGTTGCAACTTGGCATCCTCGTGACCGGGGGGTTAGCCTTGCTTGTTTTTGGCTTGATACTTACCTGGACATCCCGGCAAGTGAGTGAAGTATTTGAGCAAAGCAAGACTGTTAACAATATCGTCGGGGAGGTATTTGAGCTAAACATCGTCACCAATGACTATTTGCTGCACCACGAAGAACGGGCGCAAGCACAGTGGCAATTGAGATATAGTTCGCTAGCCCAGATTCTGACAGAAGTTGAAGCCAAATATCCAGAAGAAGAGTTATTGGACCGGGTCATTCAAAACCATGCCGAGCTCCAACCTCTGTTTTCCCAACTGGTCACAAGCTACGTAGGCGAGGACTCGAGTGAATTGGAGCAGCGGTTAGCCAGCCAACTGGCGGTAAAGACCCAAACGATGGTTGCAGACACTTTTCGATTGGCCGAGACATTCAGTGCCAGGGCAGAGAGCGCTCGTAGAAGAGGTAGTTTTCCCCTGATGGCTTCTGGCTTGATAATACTAACACTGATGGTATCCACCATCATTTTGGTAAGCAACGATATTGTGGCTAGGATCACGAACCTCCACCGGGGAACTGAAATCATCGCGGCTGGAGATTTGGATTACAAGGTGGATGTCGGAGGCCATGATGAGATTGGTGATCTAGCCCATGCGTTTAACGAGATGGCAGCGTCCCTGGAAAAGCAAATCGCCGAGCGCAAGCAGACGGAACGGGTGCAGGAAGCCCTTTACACCATCTCTCAGGCAGCGGTTACCGCCGAGAACCTGGAAGACCTTTATCTCGCCATCCACCACGCCCTGAGCAGCCTGATGCCAGTGGACAATTTCTACATCGCGTTATACGACCCAGACTCTGACCGGATCAGTTTTCCTTACTTTGTGGATCAGTATGATCCCTTCCCCTCGCCAAGGAAACCGGGCCGCGGGCTGACCGAATACGTTCTGCGCACCGGTCGCCCACTGCTGACCGACCCGCAGATTTTTAAGCAACTGTTGCAGCAAGGTGAAGTGGAACTGATCGGCACCGAACCAGTGGCCTGGCTGGGGGTGCCATTGAAAGTAGGCGCGAAGGTTCTCGGTGTAATAGCCATGCAAAGTTATACAGAGAACGTTCGGTTAGCTCATGTGGATACTGAAATGCTGGAGTTTTTCTCTACCCAGGTGACTACCGCCATCGAGCGCAAACTGGCTCAACAACGTATCGCCGACGCGCTTGATTTCAATAAGACACTCATTGATTCCAGTACCTTCGGCATCATCGCTTATGATGCTTCAGGGCAGTGCATATCTGCTAATGAAGCTTCAGCCAGGATCATCGGCGCTAACCGGGATCAGGTTCTTGGGCAGAACTTTCGCCAGATCGCTTCCTGGAAATCATCCGGGCTGTTGGAGGCAGCTGAGGAGACTTTGGCAAGCGGAGAAAATCGGCACCTCGAGGTGCAGCTTACCACCACGTTCGGGTTGGATGTCTGGCTGGATTGTCACTTTGCGCGGTTCACTTTGGAGAATGAGCCCCATCTACTCTTAGCTGTTGGTGACATCATCGAGCACAAGCGGACAGAAGCGGCGCTGTACGCCTCGGAGAGGAGGATCGCTGCTGTGCTGGAAGCTGTCCCCCTCGGCATCGTGATAAGCATGCCGGGGCCCGAGGGGACCGTCCTCCAAGCCAATCCAGCCTTACTGAAGATCTTCGGCTACGACTCGGAAGAGGAGTTCCTGGAGTTACCCGCCTCTGCCCACTATCAGGATCCGCTAGATAGGCAACGATTTACCGAGTTGCTCGAGCGCGGCTACGTGAAGGAGTACGAGACGAGGTTCAAGCGCAAGGACGGTACGGTCTTCTGGGGCTCCATTTCTTCGGTGACCCGGAAAACCGAGGATGGGAGCGTGCAGTTCATTAATGCCATCCTCGACATCACCGAGCGCAAACATTTCGAGAATCAAATACAATCCTACGCTGATAAGTTAGAACGCAGCAATCGCGATTTACAAGATTTCGCCTATATCGCCTCCCACGATCTGCAAGAACCGCTGCGCAAGGTGACCGCCTTCAGTGATCGGTTGGTCACCAAGTACGGTGAAGCTATTGACGAAACCGGGCGCGATTACTTAAGGCGTATGCAGAGCGCCACCCAACGCATGCAAACCCTGATCGACGATTTGTTAGCTTTCTCTCGGGTGTCAACGAAAGGAAAACCCTTCATCCAGGTAGATATGACAGATGTGGCACAAGAAGTTCTATCCGACTTGGAGAGTCGCATCGAGCAGACCGGAGGCCAGGTGGAAATCCGCGATTTGCCGGTGATCGATGCTGACCCGACCCAAATGCGCCAATTGCTGCAAAACCTGATAAGCAACGCCCTGAAATTCCATAAGCAGGACCAGGCACCGATCGTCAAAGTTTCTGGCAAACAGATAAGTGATCAATCATATCAAATCACCGTCGAGGATAATGTCATTGGCTTCGACCCCCAATTCAGCGAGCGCATCTTCCAGCCTTTCCAGCGACTGCACGGGCGCGGAGAATACGAGGGCTCGGGTATGGGATTAGCGATTTGCCGACGGATTGTTAAGCGACATGGTGGCAGCATCACCGCGGATAGTATTCCCGGACAAGGAGCAACCTTTATTGTCACCTTACCCCTCCAACAAAAAACACAGTTAAAACATCCCCGGATCAGTCTCCCAGTGTAGGGTAGATTTGTTTCACAGTTAGGAGGCATTGAAAACGAAATCCAAAACGAAAGCTATCGCTGCAGTCATCGCCATACTGCTGGTTATCGTCGTAGGGACGGGGTTCTGGTTGATGCGAAATCAAGACCAAAGCTATCAAGGTCCTGTCGAGAGTGTCACTGTGGGGGCAGGCAAGACCGCAGTGCTCGTCTACATCGCCCAAGAACAGGGGTACTTCACCCAAAGCGATGCTGGCTGGGGAGGTCGATATTGCCACTGCTTCCTAATCTGTCCTGGTGAGCAAGAGCTTCGAACGCAATGACATCAGGACTTTTGGGGCGATTGCAACCTTCCGCATCCAAGAGCTGATCGCTCGCAGCGATCACGGCATTGCCCAGATCGGCGACCTTTCGGGGAAGAAGATCGGAATCACGGTTGGAAGCTCTGGAGAGGCAGCCCTGGACCGTTTTCTCACCCCGAATGGGCTTACCTTTTCCGTTGGTCTCTCTCAAGCCCTCATCCTGGCCATGGAAGACGAGGCACGCTGGCGGATCGATATTAGTTTAACCGATAAAAACGAAGTACCGAATTATCTCGATTTCCTTTACCTGGAGGCCCTCGAAGCGGTGAATCCGGAATCGGTCACAGTGATACGCTGAGGACAAAGCAAATGAGCATCAGAAAGAAGCTGTTGTATAGCATCGTTGTTGGGGGAGGTGTGGCGCTGCTTGTCTATGGGTTGATTCTTATCAATACCTACCTGAAAGTACATCGTGTTACCGAACAAAGTGAGCTCATCAGCAACGTCGTCAGCGGGGTCTTCGAGCTGACTGTCATTACCAATGATTATTTATTATATCAGAGTGAAGGAGCCCAAAAACAATGGGAAATGAAATATACCTCCCTGAACCGGACACTCACAGATATTGAAGTATCGAACCCGGATGAGCAGGCTATCCTGGATGAGATCATACAAAACTATAACGAGATCCAACCGCTTTTTTCTGGACTCGTCGAAATCTACACAGGGAGGATAACCAGCGGCGATGAAATCATTCTCCCCCAGGAGATCGAGCAACGGTTGATCGGCCAACTCTCCGTGAAGAGTCAGAGGATAGTTTCAAACGCCCTGCGGTTGGAGTCTATCAACAATGTTCACGTGGATGTAGCCCAACGAGGAGGGATTTTTCTCCTGATTGTATCCAGCGGGATCATAGCGACAATCGCGCTTTTCGGTGGTTTTTGGGTCAGCAATCGAATTTTGGAGGGGATAAACCAGTTACAGCAAGGGACTGAAATCATTGCTGCCGGGAGTCTCGGTCATCGCGTGGATATCACCAGCAACGATGAGATTGGTCAATTAGCCAGCGCCTTCAACAGGATGGCTACTAACCTGGAAACCCACACGACCAGATTGGAGCAGAGCAACCGCGACTTGCAAGAATTCACTTACATCGCTACCCACGACTTGCAGGAACCGCTTCGAAAAATCCTGGCCTTTAGCGACCGGCTGATGGCCAGATACGGTCAAGCTTTCGATGAAACCGGGCAGGATTATATAAATCGCATGCACGAGGCCACCCGGCGTTTGCAATCCTTGATCGATGATCTCCTGGTTTACTCACGCGCCTCCACCCAAGCCCAACCTCCGACCCCGATTAATTTGACCGACGTAGCCCAGGCGGTCGTATCAGATCTGGAGGGTCAACTCCAACAGATCGGGGGAAAAGTAGCATTTGAAGCCTTACCGGTGATTGAAGCTGACCCAACCCAAATGCACCAGTTGTTGAGACATCTGATCGATAACTCCCTGAAGTTCTCCCAAGACGGTCTACCACCACTCATTAAGCTGCGCGGCAATCTGGTCGAGCAGGAGGGCACTCTGGCTAAAGAATGGTGCCAGATCATCGTAGAAGACAACGGCATCGGCTTCGAGCAGCAATTCGCAGAGCGTATCTTCAAGCCATTTCAGCGCCTGCACCGGCGCCGAGAATATGGCGGATCAGGCATGGGGCTGGCGATTTGCCGCCGCATCGTCGAACGTCATAATGGCCGTATTACTGCAAACAGCGTTCCCGGAAAGGGAGCAACGTTCATCGTTACCCTGCCCGTGAAGCAATACAAGGAGATGAGCATATATGATTGATGCATATCAACCTATCACCATCCTGATGGCTGAAGATGACCCGGATGATCGTTTTCTAACCCAGGAAGCTTTGACTGAAAGCCGCCTGACTAACGGGATCTACTTTGTGGAAGATGGGATCGAGCTTCTGGATTATCTTAACCAGCGCGGTAAGTACGCCAGCCCGGTTGATTCGCCCCGACCCGACATCATCCTGCTTGACCTGAACATGCCCCGCATGGACGGCCGCGAAGCGTTGGTGGAGATCAAAGCAGACCCCAATTTTCGCCGTATCCCCATTGTGGTATTGACCACCTCGAAAGCCGAGGAGGATGTCTTGAGATCATACGATCTGGGGGTGAGCGGTTTCATCACCAAGCCGATCACCTTTGATGGGTTGATCGAAGCCATGAAGATCGTTGGAGAGTATTGGTTTTCGACCGTCAAACTGCCATCGAAAAAATGAAGGAAATGCTTATGAACAAAGAATATCGACCGATCACGATTTTAATGGCCGAGGATGACCCGGATGACTGCCTTTTGTTCAAAGAGGCGCTGGCTGAAAGCCACCTGTCCAACGAACTGTACTTTGTGGAAGATGGCATCGAATTACTGGATTATCTCCACCAGCGAGGTGCCTATGCTGATCCACAGAGCGCCCCGCGCCCTGGTTTGATCTTGCTCGACTTGAACATGCCCCGCATGGACGGACGCGAGGCCCTGGTGGAGATTAAATCTGACACCGACTTGCGACGCATCCCCATCGTTGTGCTTACCACCTCCAAGGCGGAGGAGGATATCTTAGAATCTTACGATCTGGGTGTGGCTGGCTTTATCGTCAAACCGGTCACCTTCGATGGATTGATCGAGGTGGTTAAGACAATCGGCAAATACTGGTTCCAGATCGCCGAACTACCGCCTGAGTAGTTCGAAATTCTTATGTTTGCGGGTATCCAGCCAACCTGGTTGGGTGGTGAGTAATAAGAAAGGATATGAAAGGGAAACCATGAACCAAAATATCGTGCGCGTTCTGCTTATCGAGGACGACGAAGATGATTACATCATTATCCGAGATCTGCTCTCCGATATCCAAGATACCCACTTTATCTTGGACTGGGTTTCTGGATATGAAACCGCCTTGGAGTCAATGAGAGAAAACGACCACGATATCTATCTGGTAGATTATTTCCTTGGTGATTACCACGGTTTGGAACTCATGCAGGAGGCGATCTATAAAGGCTGCACTGCGCCCATCATTATTCTGACGGGTCAGGGGAATCACGAGGTCGATTTAGCAGCCATGCAAGCCGGCGCTGCTGATTACCTGGTCAAAGGACAAATTGAGGCCTCACCAGTAGAACGGTCCATCCGCTATGCCATGGAGCGTATGCGGTTTATGAACAAGCTTAGTGAACTGGCTATTCGCGACGAACTTACCGGATTGTACAACCGTCGGGAGATGAACCGTTTGCTGGAGGAAGGATTCGAACGTTATCGGCGTCATGGTCATCCTCTCTCACTGATCATGGCTGATATCGACCACTTCAAAATTGTCAACGATACCTACGGCCACCCGGTGGGAGATCAGATATTAAAGTGGCTGGCACAAAAAATCCGTCAGAATGTGCGGGCGCTGGATCGTCCAACCCGTTATGGCGGTGAGGAATTCGCCATCCTTTTACCGGAAACATTGGTACCAGATGCCTGTAAGGTAGCTGAGCGCCTCCGCCAGATCATAGCCGCACAGCCTTATTTGCTCAATCATGACAATTTCGAGCAGAGTCATAGCATCCCAATAACGATCAGCCTGGGGGTGGCAGAGATACCAGGTGATGCAGAGGATGTAACCTCCCTTATCGAGGCTGCTGACCAGGCTCTTTACATGGCCAAGAGAAATGGTCGGAACCAGACATTTAAGTACCGCTCGATTGTAAGATAATCGAGAGGAGGTCAAAAATGGTATCGAATGATCCAATAAAAGTATTGCTTATCGAAGATGACGAGGATGATTATATTCTCGCCCGCGATTACCTGAACGAGATCAAAACTACAAGCTACCACCTGGACTGGGTTGCCACCTATACTGCTGGTATTTAGAAGCTAGAAAAAAGACAACACGACGTCTACCTGGTGGATTACCGTCTTGGAGAACAGGATGGTTTAGCGTTCTTGCGTGAAGCCATTTCCCGGGGATGCGATGCTCCGATCATCATTATTACAGGCCAGGGTGATCGCGAAGTAGATATTACCGCGATGAAAGCCGGGGCAGCTGATTATTTGATCAAGGGTCAGTTTAGTGCTCACGAACTGGAACGATCCATGCGCTACGCCATTGAGCGCAAGCAGACAGAAAAGGATTTACGGGCCGCTGAAATGAAGTATCGCAACCTGGTTGAGCGAATTCCGGCGCTTGTTTACAGGGCCAAGCCCGTTGAGGGTGAGGGTAGCATTTACATCAACCCGCAAATCGAAACCATGTTAGGGTTTTCGCCAAGCGAATGGTTGGCGGACCCTGAACTCTGGCTTAAGCAGGTTCACCCAGAAGATTGCCAACGTGTGCTGTCTCAAAAGGAGCACCTACACCAAAGTGGCGAGGCTATGCGCTCCGAACACCGCGTGCTGACCCGAGACGGTCGTGTACTATGGGTGCGTGACGAGGCTGTGTTGATACGAGACGAGTCTGGTCATCCTGACTATGTTCAAGGCGTAGTGGTCGATATCACCGACCGCAAACAGGCGGAGCAGGAGTTAAGATTGAGCGGTGAAATAATATCGAATTTATCCGAAGGCGTTTATCTCATCCGGGCAAAAGATGGTGTTATTGTTTACACGAATCCGAGATTCGAAGAGATGTTTGGATATCATCATGGTGAGATGATTGACAGGCATGTATCTATTGTCAATGCCCCCACTCATAAGTCACCTGAAGAAACCACCAGAGAAATTATAAGAGCTTTAAAGAGAGATAATGTATGGAGAGGAGAAATTCAAAATATCAAAAAGGACGGCACTCCTTTTTGGTGCTATGCCAGCGTTACGACTTTTAATCACCCGGAGTATGGAGAAGTCTGGATATCCATTCATCGGGACATCACCGAGCGCAAACAAGCAGAATTTGCTTTGCTAGAGAGCGAAGAACGATATCGCAGTTTGTTCGAAGGTGTTCCTGCGGGACTATATCGGTCAAACCCTGGAGGAGAAATTCTGGATGCCAATCCAGCCCTGGTATAGATGTTAGGATTTCCCGATCTGGAATCTCTTAGAGCCGTGGATATTGGAAATTTGTACAAAAATCCTGATGATCGCGAGCAGTTGCTTGGTACACTGGAGAAAGGAGAGATTCTCCAAAATTATCTCGTACAGCTCCGCCGAAACGATGGTGAGCTCATCTGGGTAGAGGATAATGCAAAGGGCGTACAAGATGAGAAAGGTGAAGTCCTCTACATGGAAGGGTCACTAAAGGATATCACTGAACAAGTGCAGGCGGAAATCGACCTGCGTCGCCGGGACGCCATCCTTGAAGCAATCAGTTTTGCATCCAGTAAATTTCTGAGGACAATCGATTGGCAAGAAAGCGTTCAGGATGTACTCAGCCACCTGGGTGAGGGGGCGGATGTCAGCCGGGCCTATATCTTCGAGAATCACACGAACACTGAAGGAGTACTGCTGGCCAGCCAGCGGTATGAATGGGTCGCGCCTGAAATTACCTCGCAAATCGACAATCCTGATCTCCAAAATTTTCCCTTTGAAGAAGGTGGTTTCACCAGATGGGTGGGGATTCTGAGTCAAGGGGATGTGATTCAAGGCCACATTCGTGAGTTGTCAAGGAGCGAATATGAAGTATTAGCTGCACAGGATATCCAATCCATTTTAATCGTGCCGATCTTTGTTGGCGATGTTTGGTGGGGCTTCATCGGATATGATGCCTGCCGTGCAGAACGTGAATGGATCCCGATGGTCGTGGATGCTCTTAAGACGGCTGCGGACACGCTAGGAGCCGCCATCCAAAGATCCCAGGCTGAGGGACGAATTCAACGCCAGTTGCGACATCTGGACGGGATGCGGAAAGTCGATCAAGCCATCACAGGCAGCTTTGATCTAAAAATGACCCTTAACATTGTGTTAGAACAAGTAGCACGACAATTAAATGTGGATGCTGCTGATATCCTGATTCACCACCCTCACATTCATACATTGGAATTCATGGTAGGGCGTGGTTTTCGAACGGATGCGCTACAACACACCAATTTGCGTCTCGGTGAGAGTTATGCAGGACGGGCTGCTCTGGAAAGGCGAATTGTCCACATACCGGATCTGTCACAAATCGATAATGGTTTTGCGAAATCACCTCAACTGAAAAACGAAGGCTTTATCTCTTACTATGGTGTGCCCTTAATAGCTAAGGGCAAAGTCAAAGGAGTGTTGGAGATTTTTAATCGTGTGGAATTCCATTCAGATACAGAATGGTTGAGTTATCTTGAAACGCTGGCAGAGCAGGCTGCCATCGCTATTGATAACTCTGTTTTGTTCAATGACCTGCAGAGAGCAAATTACGAACTCACCACAGCCTACGATCTCACACTCGAGGGTTGAGCCAACGCACTGGCCATGAAGGACTATGAGACGGAAAGCCACACCCGGCGTGTTACAGACCTGACCATAAAACTAGCCCGTGTTATGGGTATCATAGAAAAAGATTTGGTTCATGTGCGCCGCGGTGCCCTGCAGCACGATATTGGCAAAATGGGCGTACCGGATAGTATTATTCACAAACCTGGCCCGTTGGACGAGGAGGAATGGGTCATCATACGCCAGCATCCGGTTTACGCCTACAACTTCCTTTCACAGATTGACTACCTAAAACCAGCGCTTGACATCCCTTACTGTCATCATGAGAAATGGGATGGTAGCGGCTACCCGCGCGGCTTGAAAGGAGAGCAAATCCCCCTCCCTGCGCGTATCTTTGCAGTAGTGGATGTCTGGGACGCGCTTGGTTCTGATCGTCCCTATCGAGATGCCTGACCCAAGGAGAAAATAGCGACATATGTCCAAGAGCAAGCTGGAAAACATTTCGATCCGGAAGTGGTCAAAGGGTTTTTTGAGATGCAAAGCGAGGAGGAATACGACGAGTGACTCATTCTACACCGACACAACATCAAGCGAAGTTGTCCCTCATACGGCGCTCGTCGCCGCTTGGGTGAGCCTTGTTATTGGAAGTGCACTTACGCTGATAGGCTGGCGATGGCGGCTGCTTCCCTCCCTGGAGCTGGGTGTGCTGGTTTTTGACGCCTCTTCGGATGGATGTACTCAATGCCGCCGCTTAGGCTGGCATGGTGTGGTTGGGGCGAGCTGACCAATGCATTACTGGGCGCGGTCGCACTGCCCGTTTACGCTTACTCCATCCAATCCGGGCACGTTAATCTGCAAATCATCCTCGCCTGCCTGCCGTTTGGTTTGCTGGCATTCAATAACCTGCTGGCAACCCAGTGGGCTGGTCGTAGTGCAGACGCACAGGTGGGCAAACGCTCACTGGCGACCCTATCGCTTGTCAGTAAACTGCGCTTAACCTAAACGGGCTTAGCCGCTGCTTCTTATTTAATGCTGCTCACACTGAGGGGAACGGTCTACCCGGAGGTCGTGGTTTGGGGAAGTTTACTTGTGCTGCCGGTGTCGGTCTGGGGTGGGGTCACGTACACCAAGCAGCATTCCCCCTTCCCTGCTGTTGCCGCAATGGTGCTGATGTTGTTGGTGCAGATGGTGGGCTGGTACCTGGTAATTTAGCGGATTTTTTATCCCCGGGCGTGAGCGCCCGGTCTACAATTGGCATATGTTATTCTATCCTGATCCCCTAAGCCCTTAATCCCACTGGAGTATAATTGCTGGTCCCCCGAAATACGATTACCGATCCCACCGACATCCTCGCCGGTGATGCGTAATCTAACAGATCTAAGCCGTTCTGTGATCGGCGTATTCGTAATCACACTAAAAGGATCGTCCTGAATATGTTTTGTGAATCTCAGTAATAAATTTATCTAAGTTGTTTGATTATGATATAATAGATCAAACTAGTATGAAATGACGCGCTAATCTGATGTAAAGTCGGATGACCAGATCTGAAAATGGCGGATCAAATTATCCGGGATGAATTAATTCACAAACAAACACGAAAGCATTTGGAGGAATATAAGTACATGTTACCCAGCTTTCTGCTGTCACTTCGTGAAGGACTAGAAGCTGCGCTCATAATCGGGATCGTTATCGTTGTCCTGCACAAAATCCAGCGCCCAGACCTCAAACCGTTCGTTTGGGGAGGTGCAGTCAGCGCAATTATCTTGAGTATTGCCGCAGCGGTTTTGCTGATAAAGCTTGGTGCGGAATTTGAAGGTACAGCAGAAGAGATCTTTGAAGGTGTCGCCATGCTGTTGGCTGCAGGAATCCTTACCTGGATGATCTTTTGGATGAGATCCCACGCCCATACACTCAAAACGGATTTAGAAGCAAATGTGCACCAAGCTACCCTGCGAAGTGGAATGGGTGCAATTTTTATATTAGCGTTTCTTTCGGTAGCCCGTGAAGGTTTGGAGCTTGTGCTTTTCTTGGTTGCGGCTCAAATGACCTCTGACGGACTGCAAACCTTGCTTGGTGCATTGATTGGTTTGGGGACGGCAATCCTTATTGGTTGGATTATTTTCGCTACCACCCGAAGCCTCTCTTTGAAGAGGTTTTTTCAGGTGACCAATGTGTTGTTGATCCTCTTTGCTGCTGGGCTTGTGGCTCATGGAATTCATGAGTTTAACGAAGCGGGTATTATCCCACCTATCATCGATCATGTTTGGGATACAAATCAAATTCTGGATGAGAACTCAATACAGGGACAGGTACTGAAAGCCCTCTTTGGATATAATGGTAATCCTTCGTTAACTGAGGTACTGGCATACCTTGGTTATTTCCTGTTGATCTGGTTGGGAATCTCAAGAATATATAAATCCCCCCGATTTGTCAGGGTTTAAAGCAGATAGGTTAATAGAATGTAATTCTTTTCGGAGGCGCCCAAGGTGTAATGATGAAACATAAAAATATGGATATTGAACTGTTGTATTTTGACGATTGTCCCTCTTGGAAAAATGCACTTGTAACATTGGAAGCAATTGTTGAGGAATATGGAATATCATCCAAAATAACTTTGATCAGGGTTGAAACTCAAGAGGAAGCTGTATTGCACAGATTTGTCGGATCACCAACTATTCGAGTAAATAAAAAGGATCTTTTCCCTACAGATCAAGGTCAATTTGCACTCGGTTGCCGGATATACCAAACTTCTGAAGGGCTAAAGGGATGGCCAATAAAACAAATGCTATTTGAAAAATTAGAACCCATGTTGTCTGAGGAATGAATAACTTTAAACGAACCAGGGGGCCTTTTACAATTAATCACCCCAGTTTAGATTCGAAACCAACAAAATTTAATACTTTAAATCTTTGGGCGTGCAGTTCAATATAATGGTAAAGGGTCCGTGGCAAATGATCAATATTACGTGAGCGAGTTTCAATTTCTAAGCCCAAATCATCCTTTTTCCCCTGTTCTCGAACCGCAACATATATAAAAACCGTTCTACATGCATGTCGAGTGGTACATTTGTAATTAAATGTATGGAGAACGGGATGTTTTTTACCCGTTCTCCCGTAAGCAAAGCGGAGCTTAACGACGATGAACCGTGAAGGACTCGAACCTTCAACCAATTGATTAAGAGTTATTCTAGTCCGAGTCTACACAGTGTTTTTACGTGGTATTACGTCCATACAGTTCACAAAAAGCTTCAAAAGATGTCCATTATTTCCATGCTGTGGTACCCCATCTGCACCAGAACTGCACCAGGCATGAAGAAGGAAAGACGACTCAAAATTTACAAGTGAGGAGTTGTCTTTACGATTTCAGGCAATAGACAAACTGGTTCAAATCTCGTCCACTCAATTCTATACAGTTTTTTTCCAATCCCGGACACATACATTTTAAATTGCTAAAGATATCTTTCGCCTTCGCGAGGTGTATCTGTAGGAATGCCAATGTGACGGTATTTCATAGTTTATTGTCCGTTTATTTGTAAAAACCTACTTGAGTAATGCTTTTACTCCATCAAGTCCATCTTCCGTTATTGTCACGCTATCATTGGTGCGAAACTTGATCCAGCCTTCTTCAGCCATGTATGGAAGAAGCTGAGAAATTACACAACGATCCTCAAGTCCAGCTTTTCTCGCCAAATCAGTGTGTAGAACTCTTTTGAAAGTATCTCCTTCTGTTTCTTCATACAAATGATGGAGCAAGACAAATCGTAACCGAATTCTTTCCTCAATCTTCTCAACTTCATTTTCACTCACATATTCAGGCAATTTGTTATTCCCCAATAAATAGGCTTCTACTCTGACAATACCATTATGAACGATCTTAATCCCCTCAACCCATGTATTAAATTTTATCAATCCATTTTGAACTAGATACTGACCGAATGATATTGTTCTTTGTTGTGAAAGGCTCATCGCATTTTGTATTTCATCTACTTCAACCCTAACAAATTTATCGGTTTCTGATTTTATATAAACAAAATACAAAAACTTGAATTTGTCGTCAGGAAGGTTCGGAAATGCTATAGCTTCAACCTTCCATATTTTGATAGCCAAATCATAAATCTTACGAAGAATATTATCTTGTTCTTGCTCATTTATCTCTTCGCTGATCAATTGATCAATTGTACTCAATATGCCTGTACGGTCTAAAATAAGTAATATCCTGATTAATCTTGGAACTCTACCGTATAGATTTGCCACCCTGTTTAGAAAGCCAGCGTCTGGTTGCTGTTGAAGGATGGTTTCTTTAAACTCTTCAAAGGAATGTAATTGATTTGGCTCAGGTCTTAAAATTTCATTGGACATATTATCTCCCATTATTTGCTGCGTCTTAACAACATATAACGTGCTAACGGGTTGTTTAGGAAGATACTGATTGTAAAAATACCATCTCTAGGTGATTATACACGGATGAATTAAAAATTTACACCTGGCTCAAGAGCACTTCGGCTTCCCGAAGTTTGGTAATGATTTGTTCAGATGAAATTTGTTCCCTTGGCATTCTGCCTACCTCCTTTTTACCAAAATGCTGACTTACATAGTGGATCAGTTTTTGGTGGGCAAGTCAGTTAGGCTTATGGACTTTTTTGTTACAAAAATAAACACTGTGACCATATCCTTCCAAGCAAGTCCCGAAAACGAGTTCACCTTTTCTCAAAGCCTGTCCTAATTCTCTACCTATTATGCTTACCTTCTCTCCAATTATTAGAACCGTAGACCACGTTGTGCAGTCAAGCCGCGATTTGGGGATGGTTTAAAATCCTGGTCAGCAAGGCCGACCAATCGTCCTTCATCGATCCATTCCAAGTCGCATCCATGAATATTCTCCAATATTTTTGTGAGCAGAGACTCTGTGATATGGTGATAATCTTGTGATCCTGCTAAATTATGGAGTTCATTAGGATCCTCGTCGAGATCGAATAACTGTATTCGATTCCCGGTTGCATAGTAAATGAGTTTAAAGCGCTCGTCCCGGATCATGCGAGTGGCAAGCTGGCCCTCAGAGTATTCCCCGTAAATATACTCTCGATAAGAGTCTGTGATCAGGGAAATACCTTCAACAATTTCAGGTATCAGTAGTCCAGCCATGTCCAGCAAGGTAGGCATAATGTCGCAAAGTTCTACTAGGCGGTTATCGGTTATGTGATGCCCCAGGTTTGGATAATCAGCGGTGGGAACCAAAATCAACGGAATTTTGGCTGAATCCTCGTAGAATAGGCCTTTAGCGTAAAACCCATGATTGCCAAGCATATCGCCATGATCTGATGTGAAGCCAATGATGGTGTTATCCAGTAAACTTTCTTCTCGCAAAAAACCGATCACGGACCGTATCTGGTGATCAATATGCGTACATTGAGCGTAGAACGCCTGGCGGATATGCTTGAGCTCGAAGTCCCGTAAACCGTTAGTGTGCGGGTACCAACGATTGTGCCTCTCCTTAAGAGCATATGGTAAATTCTCAAAATCTTGCGCCCAATCTCCAATATATGGTTGAGAGATTTCCACATCTTGATACAAACTCCAGTAAGCTGGAAGAGGCACTAAGGGCGGGTGTGGAAAGTTGAAGGACATGTACCAAAACGCAGGGCGCGTTGGATCGCGCCGTTTGATCATGCGGCTCATCTCCCTCGCAGTCCAGTTTGTGTGATGCAGATGTTCGGGTAAATGCCAAGTACGGGTCATGTAGTCTGTGGTGGGCATGCCGTGGGCGTATTCCATACCGGCATAACCTTCTTCAGTTAGGAATAGCTCGTAATCGTCGGCATGCATGCCCAGATGGTGACGGCCTTCCTCATTAAGGATTACATCATCAAAACCGATTCGGTCGCGCTGGGGGTAGACATGCAACTTGCCAACAGCGTTGGCCTGGTAGCCGCCATCGGAAAAAGCCTGGGCTAAAGTGGTCAAGCCTGGAGACATGGTAAGCGTTTCGTTGAAGACCCGATCACCATGGGTTCGGGGAGTTGTTCCAGTCATCAAGCCACGCCGTGCGGGGATGCAGACAGGGCATGCCGAATAGGCATTTGTATAGCGAACACCATTGGCAGCCAATTGGTCAAGCGTTGGAGTCATAACGCTGGGATGTCCAGCAGACCCTAACAAATTACCGGGCCAATGATCTACGCAAATTAATAGAACATTGGGGTTTTTATGCTGTTCTTTTATCCTCGCCATCTCTCACATCCTTTACATCAGCATAGACATCCACAGGCATGTGTAAATCGATACGCATATCCCGAAATGGATCGTTCGTTTCTTGAAGATGGGTATCCAATACTGAACGCATCTTTTCAAGAACCGCTAAGTACGCCGAATCTTGCACCAAATTCTTCATTTCTGCAGGGTCAGATTCTAAATCGTATAGCTCTTCTGTACAGCGTTTGGATGAGTAAAACCTAAAAACATCCTTGTTGTTTCTAAAACTTGTAGGGCTGAGCTCGATCTCGGTGAGTACAAAATCGAAAATACCTTTTCGGATTCCATTACGAATATACTTGTAAGACTCCGAACGTACCATGCGAGCAGGATCGAAGTACTGAGTGTAATTCTTTTCAGAGAAAACATAGCGACGACTTGGTCCGGGCTTATTTTGGGCGAGGGGGGCGAAGCTCTGCCCCTGGATATGTTCAGGAATAGGCATATCTAATAATTCCAAGACAGTAGGTACAAAGTCGACATGGCTGGTCAGGGATGCAACTTGGTGATCAGATGGAAGCACGCCGGGCCAGCGCATAAGGCAAGCGACCTTCGTGCCACCATCGTATAGGGTGCCCTTGGAATGTAAAAAGGAAGCACCATGGTCGGTCACGAATATAAGGAGCGTGTTCTCTGTCCGCCCGGTGTAGTCAAGGGTATCCAAGATATAGCCTACCTGCTTATCTAAAAACTGAACTGCACCATAAAAATCGGCCAGCTCACGACGCTGTACAGGGGTATCGAGAATAAATTGAGGCACGGTGACATCATTTGAATCCACGGTATCATAGACTTCCCTCTTGAAATGAGAGGGGAGGCTACCTAGCAGATCCTCTGAATACCCTTGGCTGGCTAGACCAATGCGATGGGTATCAAAAACTCCGACGTTGGCTAAAAACGGTTTGCTTTTATCAACTTGTGTTATCAACCACTCGGTAAACACAGGGGTAACATCATCACAAAAGGTCGAATCTACTGGATGTATGACCTCATAGCCAAGGCGTATGGGTTCCCAATGTTCATGCTGTATGCCAAAAAGATGAGTCTGGTAGCCAGCTTCCCCCAGAAGGACTGGCAACGGTGGACATTTGTCGACATTCAGCTCCCAGCCACGCGGCACTAAACCCATGAGTTCATGGGTGTGTGGATAACAGCCAGTCATGAGAGATCCACGACTAGGAGAGCAGGTGGCGGCCGGCGCGAAGTGATTTGTCAAGTACGCCCCCTGGGCAGCCAAAGCATCTATATTTGGCGTCTTGGTAGGTGTGCCGTAACACCCCAGATAATCCCCAAGATCATGGCAGGTTATTATGATGATATTAGGTTTAAGAGTCATACTTGCTCCTTGTGCGAGGTCGATTCATGACCTAGATATCTGCCGCGGAACCGAGATATCGGTTCGCATTACTTCTTGCAGAAGCTGCAGCTGCAGATCATTTCGAAGCTGACGAAAGGTTGGATTATCCCAAAGATTATTCTCTTCGCGCGGGTCTTTATGTAAATCAAACAATTCACCATACTCGTACCCGGAATAAGCAGTCAGACGGTAGCGATGTGTAACCAACGTGCGCATTTTAAAACCGAGGTAATCCTCATCCATTTCAACCAAGGCAACACCCTCAACAGATGTCTCTTCCCCGCTCAACACGGGGACGAGACTGCGCCCGGGCCAAGCTGGAGGCGCTAGGGGTGCCTCATGGACAGCGGGAACGGTCCCTTCGGGTATTGGCACACCCGCGAAATCGAGGATAGTAGGCGCAACACTGAGCAAGCTGACCGGTCCCTCGTGTTTCGCTCCTGGAGTGATGTGTCCTGGCCAACTAACAAGAAACGGTACCCGGATCACGCTATCGATGTGATAAGGCCCTTTGCCCCACATTCCGTGATCCCCCAAAGCTTCACCGTGATCGGACAGAAATATCACCACTGTATTATCTTCCAATCCATTTGCACGCAGCGCTTCCATCACCCGGCTAACCTGATCGTTCAGCATCTCGATCAAACCAAAGTAATGGGCAGCACACTCAGCATAATAAGGCTCTGTGGCGCTCATCGACTGACTGTGGTTCCCGCTGGTGAGGATAGGATTCTCGTACATCTGGCGGAAATGGGGCGGTAGATCGTCATATTCACCGGCACGACCCAAGGGGGGCAGCACATCGTTAGGGTCATAGGCATAGCAGTAGGGCGCGGGCGGGGCGAAAGGAGGGTGAGGCTCCTGGATGCTGCACATGAGCATGAACGGGCGGTATCCATCACTCTCTCTGCGCTGTCGACCCGCCTCGTTCAAAAAGTCAATCGTGCGATTAGCAATCCAGGTCATGGGGTGCAACTCTGCAGGCAAGGCCCATTTGTATGAACTGCGGTTGAATAAATCATAGGCTGGGCTGGGTGGCTCGAGAGACACCTTCTCGTAAAAAAGCTTGGCTTGGTAGGGATATTCTTGATTTAACCATTGGAGATAATGACCGTAGGAATTATGTCCATGCCCATTGGCGTAATCCGTGGATTCCAGGCCATAGAAGGGTTTGGGTAAATCCGTAATTGTGCCATCGAGCCACAAGGGTCGGCATTCCGGGTGCTCTTTGGGATTTACTTCCGCCAATGGGACACCCTTTGGTGGTGCTGAATTACTCAAGTGAATCTTGCCGCAATAATGAGTAATATAACCAGCCTGGCGCAATGCCTCAGTAAAAGTAGGAATTGACGGATCAAGTGGAATTCCGTTCATGCGCACCCTATGTCCACGAGGCGTCAGCCCGGTAAAAAGGGTTGCCCGTGCCGGCATACACAGGGGTTGAGTAGTGTACATGCGGGTGAAGGTCATACCGCTAGCAGCCAGCCGATCCAGGTTGGGAGTGCGAACGAGAGGATGACCCGCATAGCCAAGGCAGCGAGGATTGAACTGGTCAGTAATGATGATTAAGAAGTTTGGGCGGCTATCAGTGCTCATGCCGAGACGAATACCTCTCTTTTCTCTTTCGATGATTGTTCTGCTGCGAAGATTACCGCCATGATATGCCTGGCGAAATCACCCGTAACTTTTGGTTGTGTGCCTTTTTCAATCGCTGAAAGGAACGCACGCCACTCTTCTACCATGGCTTCTTCCATCCAATTCTCAGGATCCATCTCCCGCTTGTTGGGGATAAGGCGCCAGGATTCATCCTGACCGATGGATATACCATTCATCTTGTCAATTCTCAGCATGCCATTCGTACATACGATCTCGGTTTCGAAACTCGGTACGCCAGTTTTATATCCGACTGTGATTGCCGTGCCTGCTATCCCATTCTCAAATCGCAGTAATGCCATACCAAGATCATCTGCACGCTGCTGGTGAAAGCTTGTATCCAGGTGTGCCGATACACTGCGAACTCGGCTCCCTACCAACCATATCATTCGGTCAACATTATGCACCCCAATTGTCATCCACATGCCGCCGCCCAAGTCCCGATCCATATGCCATTCACGCCGGTTCGGTGCTAACCAGCGTTTAAGGGTGCGATCGGTGACCAGAACAGGCTCGCCGAATTCACCCGACTCCAGCATCTTTTTTGCTGTCTGGTAAATTGGAACAAAATGATTGGTGTGGCCCGCCATGAAGGTTACCTGATGCTTGTTAACTGCTTGGAGGATTTGGTCGCACTCTTCCAGGTTTGGCGCAATGGGTTTCTCGAGCAGGATATGCTTGCCGGCTTTGGCCGCATCCAGGACGATTTTAGTGTGCAAATGGTGGGGAGTGGCGATTACGACGGCTTCGATCTGCGGGTCATTCAAGAGTTCCCGATAATCAGTGTAGCCTCTCCCTCCATATTTCCCCAAAAACTCATTGAGCGCAGTTGGATTGGTCCGGTTTGCCGCAACCAGTTTAGCGTTCGATAAAACGTTGATTGCATCCGCATGTTTTTCTCCCCAGAAACCTGCTCCAATGATGCCAACATTGATCATATTCTCATTACCTCATCTCATATACCTATTTTCCTACATTACCCAAGATAACGCTCACAGCCTGCATGGTAAAGCTCCAGATAGTACATATAATTTTGGAAAGGAATATCCGGCGGTACGTTGTGATCCACAGAAGGCAGATATCCACCCTCCATGATAAGCGACAGACGACGGCTCAGTTCTTCCTCAATCGCATTTTTCCTTTTGAAAGTGCACGTTTATCGATGCCTACCACCAGGGGCCTTCTTCGTGAACCTCCTGATATATGGATTTGAGTTTCCCAGCCATGCTTTCTACGCTTTCTGGATAGGCATAAGCAATATCGTTCTGTTGACCGATATCCTCCGTTAGGTTGTATAACTTAAATTTCCTCAACTGCGCGTATTTGAAATGGGGTTGGAACTCCTTTTTGAAGCCCCCGCTGTAGGGATATTTAGTGTTCAACTTGGCTGTTAGCACCCATTCCTTATCGCGCAGCACTGCCTGCGGGCCTGACCAGGGGTGGTGAAATTCCCAATGGAGCGGAATCGCTCGGTCTATGGGCTTCCCCTTAAAAATCGGCAGGAAGCTAACCCCATCGATTGGACGGTCATTGGGTACTGGAATCTCGAGAAGATCGCAGATCGTGGGTAAAATATCAGTTCCACAAATTGGTTCACTAACCACCTGCCCGGACTCAGTATATCCCGGCCAGCGTATCAAGGTGGGGACACGAATACCACCTTCATACAGCTGGCGCTTGAAACCTCTTAAAGGACCTGGCGTACCATAAGAACGCTCAAAAACGCCCCAGTTAAAGCGCGCGGGGCCGTGATCGACCGTAAATATCAACAGGGTATCTTGGGCTAAATCTAGCTCATCCAGCGCAGCCAGGTATTTGCCGATGGCGTTGTCCAGATGGGCAACAGTAGCATAGTAGGGCGCTTTTACCCCATGTTCGGCATACTTCTCTTCCCATTCCGGTGGAGGTTCGATATGTTCATGGGGTTCATGATAGCAGACGAATTGGAAGAAAGGTTTGGTGGGATCGCGTACATCCCGGAGCCAATTGACAGCCTCACGGGTAACAATCTGACAGGAATAATCTTCGATTTTACCTACTGGTTTGCCATCCTTGTAAAAATCAGTGGGATGCCGATGGGGATGATTGGTCTGTGAACTGAACCAATATTCAAAACCATAATCATCTGGTTGGGGTTGATCGGGGACTTCTTTGATCCAACTCAGGTGCCATTTGCCCACATGGCAGGTCTGATAGCCCCGTCCCTTTAATAACTGCGGCAAGGTGATCTCACTCTCTGGGAGATACATGAAATGGTCCGGTGGAATCCAGTCGTAGACACCAACGCGGTTTGGATCGCGCCCGGTGAGCATTGCTGCCCGAGATGGTGAACACATAGGCCCGGCAGAGTATGCATCTGTCATAAGCATTCCCTGTGCGGCGAGATTATCCAGGTGGGGGGTGCGGATTACTTCATTACCATAACAGCCGATATCACCCCATCCCAGGTCATCAATCATAATGATGACGATATTAGGAGTTGTGTTTTCGTTCATGCGATCACCGATTTGGCTAATGTCGTCGCCTGACTGGCATCACTGGCAAATCCATCCGCGCCGATATCGTCAGCATACTCTTGGGTGACAGGTGCTCCACCAACCATCACCTTGATCTGATCGCGCACACCAGCTTCTTGAAGGGCTTCAATGGTGGTCTTCATTTGTGGCATTGTAGTTGTCAACAAAGCTGACATTGCTACGATATCCACACCGCTCACTTTTACAGTTTCAACAAATTCTTCTGGACTGACATCAACACCTAGATCCAGGATTTCGAAGCCAGCTCCTTCCATCATCATTCCTACTAAGTTTTTACCGATATCGTGCAAATCACCCTTAACAGTGCCAATAGCTACTTTGCCGATCATTTTTACATCAGCTTCCATGAGCTTGGGTTTCAAAATGCTCAATCCACCTTGCATTGCACGAGCAGCAATGAGCATTTCAGGAACAAAATAATCTCCCTTCTCAAAAAGTCTACCTACTTCTTCCATGGCGGGGATCATGCCCTCTTTAAGGATTTTTTCCGCAACTTCACCCAATTCCAAAGCTGCCTGAACGTTATCAACAACAGTATTCAGATCACCATCCAAGATTCCAGTATAAATTGCATCGAGTTGTTCGCTCATTTTTAAATCTCGATTTGATTGATGTATCGCGCACATTTACTTTTGTGAAGCTCAACGTAATATGTATAATTATCCAATGAAATATCGGGCGGGACACTGTGATCTATCGATGGCAGATAACCTCCCTGTGCAACTAGCGGCAGCCGCCGGTCTAGCTCTTTTTGGATGGCAGCTTTTCCTTGAGCCAGGGTGCGCTTATCAATACCACCCACCAGTCGCATCTCAGAGCCATGTTTCTTTCGGGTCTCAAGGACATCATTCCCTGCAGCAACTTCATTGGGATATACAAAATTAATGCCACCATCCAACCACAAGGGTATAAGCTTATCCAGGTTTCCATCGGAATCGACACCGATGATATCAATTCCCCTGCTATATAGTGTGTCGTTGACGCGGCGATAATTTGGGACCGCTAAACTCTCGAAAAATTTCGGGTGGATCAGGGGGCCTTTGTTGTAGGCCATATCCTCCCACCAAGTGGCATAATCGATCTTCACTTTCAATGCGTCCAAGAAGTGGGTAACGACCGATTCGCTCAGGCTCGCAAGGTGGTTTAGCATATCAGCAACCAGACCTTCATCATCGTAGAGCATATAAGACAGCCCTGTCAGCCCCATCCAATTGCGCACCCAACCAAATTGGGAACCGACTGTGATCTCCACAGGCCACCTGCTTTCCCGAATAATCTCCTGTGCCTGGGCGAAGTTTTCAGCACCTGACGAACTCGTCAAAAGGATTTCGCCATCTAGTACAATTTCAAAGCATTCGCGTCCAGGTGCCTCCGGGTCAAGCCGCTCTTTCTTGAAGATCTCCCATTCACTTCTATTAGTCACTGGATATTGGATATGCTCTGGCATGGCAGCTTCATATTTCGCACCTTTAAACTGCCGCACCAAGGCGCCATCTGCATCGTAAAATACTTCGAAATCTCCAACCTCCTCTACCACTTCTTTCTCTCTCTCCGGCCAGACCCCGGTGCGCAAAAGTACCCTAAGGCTTCGATCCGCCCCAAAAAAATAATTTACCTTAGCTGGAGAATTCACCTCTAATGGCAATCCCTCCCCATGCCAGCGTTCAATAGTCTGGTGCCAGAATTGAGTTGCCATCTTGTCAGCGTAAAATCCATAGGGACGGTTCCAATTGAAAATCCGCTCTGGTTTTTCGTAACGCATTATTTTATTAAAGCTTTGGCGTGCGTTCTCCATGATGTCCTTTTATCTGAAATCAATAATGCCCATATCTATCCAGCAAGCTCATCAAATATTGGTAATTACTCAGACTGACTGATGAAGGTACAGAGTGGTCTGAGTGGTAGATATAGCCGCCATCTACCATGGCAACCTCCAACTTGCTGCGCACTTCTTCATCTAATCTATCAGTTGATGCGCAAATATTCTCCACACTGATATTGCCCATGAATGACAGATCCCTTCCGTATTCTTGTTTCAATAGACGAACATCCAACCCAGCGCGCGCTTCCATTGGCTGCAACACTTGCACCCCAGCTTCGATCAACATGGGGATGAGTTGTCGTACATCACCATCTGTGTGTATGATATAAGCGATCCCTTGGGCATGCAAATAATCTCCCAATCGACGATGTTCCGGAAAGAGGATTTGCTGGTATGCCTTTGGTGAGAACATCGGTCCAGTGTTTACTCCCAGATCCTCAGCCATGAATAAACCATCTGGTTTGATGCCATACGATTTGGCTTGTTCAAGCGTTTGGATAATCAAATCGACATGAGCCCGGCTCATATCGATCATCAAGTCCGGTTGGAGCAGCATGTCCATCAGAGTTTCTTTAAAACCGTGCTTGCGCCAATTGGCTTCGTGTGGGCCATAAACATGCAGCAGGATATATTTTCCTCTCTTGTGGATCTGCTGGAACTTCTCGGCCATTTCTTGCCAATTTGGCCATTCCACGAAGGGTTCGAAATAACTTATGTTATTGATTCGGCTTGTGTCATCAAAATCTACCTCCAGACGGTTCTTTAGAGATTCCCAGTCGCTTCGTGACTTCACACGATGCTCCAGATAACCAAGTGCACCAGCTTTGCCTTTCCATTGTTTGGCGATAAAACCATGCTTGTCCGCGCGTATGGTGTATTCTTCCGTGTCTTTAAGCAGCTTTTCAGGTAATCGAAGCGAAGCGTCGATGTATAGATTGTCAAAGTCTAAGTCAAAGTAATCGCCTGGATCGACTTCACTTGGCATCCCTTCCTTCTGCCATCTGTCAAGGGTGTCTTCCCAGAAAGCATCTTGTTTACCGATCCGATCAGGTTCCTTGAAAGATAAGAGGATCTTAATGCGTTCTCTAGAATTCATGTGTGAAATCTCCATACTTCCAGGCTGCGTTTCTGAAAAACAGCAGATTCTCTATTGGTGTCTCGGGAGAGGTGTTACAGCTGGATCCAAACAGGAAACGCTTTTTGTCGCCCATTGAAGAAAATAGATCGCACACGTAAGCATCGAGAATGCCGAGTGTATCCGGTCCGCGCAGTTCCTGTTGTGGAGCTGCCATCCCGCCACAGACAATCAATCTCTCACTCAATGCGCGCGCTTCATGTAAATACCAATCTCCAATGGGGGGTGGGGCTTGACCCTCCACACAGTCGATACCAGCTTCTAAAAATTGAGGGGCTAACGCTTTTAAATGACCACATGCATGGATGAACAGATATTTTCCACGCGAATGAACCATATCCGCCATCTTTCTAAGAACAGGCACACAGAATTCCTTGAACCAATAGGGAGGATAAAATGCGCTGTCCAGGTTATCGGCTACCTCAAAGACCCACACGTCATCTAAATCAACGATTTGCTCAAGGTACTCCAGCGATTTCACTTCATGAATTTTGGCAAGTGCCCGCATTTCATCAGGATGATCCATGATGAAATATGATGCGTTTTCCTGCCCGGCTAGCCAATGGAATTGCTTTAGAGGTGAGGGTAGGAGTTGAAAAATGATGATGCCATCGTTTCCAATCCGCGTCAGGCCATCTTCTAAAGCCATTTGATCGTAGGTCCACTCGGTATCTTCCATCCAATAGCGAACCGCCTGGAATTCAGCGTCAAAATCTTTCCACCAGTGTTCAGTCTCAAAAGGCGCTCCTGTTTCCAGCTGGTATTCCCATCCGTGAGTAAGCGTGCCGTCAGGGGTTCGGAGGGTTTCATGGCGCACCATACCACCTTCAAAAGATGTAAAGGAAGCCCAAGGGGGCTGATCTCCGACAGGCTGACCAGAAAACTCCACCTGTATATCGCACGTATGGTAGGTTGGCGTTCTAACATCCCCTTCGAACTTTGATAAAATATCCGCTCCCATCCATCGCAGTACGTCAACGGGATGCACAGTATGCCGGATTTCTTCTGGTAAGGTTCTGTTATATTGATTTACGTAGAACCACTGCCAAATATTGGGCACAAAGGGGATGTGATCTACCGTCTTACCAGAGAGAGTAGCCAGGATGCGCTCTTTTCCGCAGGTCATCGCTCTTTGTTCTTCATTTCCTCAAGAATCCGCCAACACATCAACTGCATACGAGGCAGGTGGAATGGTCCTTTCCAAATATTGCCCTTCATTTGATGAGATATTCGACCATCGCGATGTAAATAGCCGTACCACTCACCATATTCAGGGTCCGGAAAATGCCGGTATGCCCAATCATGTATCATTTGATGCCAGCGGGCGTATTTCTCATTGCCAGTTACCTGGTAGGCCATTAAGGTGGCAATAATAGCTTCATTTTGCGGCCACCAGAACTTCATGTCATGCCAGTATTCCTGCACTGGCAGACCTTTAAGGTCACGGAAGTAGATAATTCCTCCAAACTCCTCATCCCAGCCCCTCTTCCACATCCAGTCCAAAATAGTTGTTCCCATTTTGATGAGACGCGGGTCATTTTCCCTATACTTGGCTTCCTCCAGGATGAACCAGGCTGCTTCGATTGAATGCCCTGGGTTTAGTAGTCGACCGTCAAAATGATCATAGATTTCCCCATTCGGGCCAACAGTTTCCATGACAACTTCGAGATCGGGTTTCATAAAGTCGCGTTCGATTTCGCTGATACTGCGCTCTATCCACTCATCACAAAGCGGATCGCCAGTCGCAGCGCGCAGAATCTGGGAGGTGACTATCATGACCATCGGGATGGTTAACCCTTTTCTAGGGCGGACATCCGTGAACTTGGGGGGCAGCAATCCAGGCGTGGTCAGATATCGGATGATAAGTTTGTATAAATCAAGGGCTTCTTGCCTCGCCTGATCATCATTTGCCGCGCGCCCATATTCAGCTAAAGCAGCCACCCCAAAGACTTCGGTGGAGATATAACGTCGTTTGCGAATGGGGCGACCATCACGGGTGACGTGGAAGAACATGCGCCCATCCTCGTCAAACCCATACCGGCGAATAAATTCGATACCATGTTTTGCCAAGTCCAACCATTCATCCCTTTTCTCGACAGTATTGTATAGATGGGATAAAAGCCAGGAAAATCGTCCCTGGCTCCACATGCCCTTATCTGTATCTATGATCGTGCCATCCCGATCTAGACAAATTGTGAAACCTCCATACTCACGATCAACACAGTGTTTGATCCAGAATGGGAGGGTGTCTTCAATCAGTCCATCCCGGTAAGTTGCGATTAACTCATCTATCCGATCTGTTTTCATTTTCTCTACCTTCCCCATTCAAAAAAGCCAATTTCTTCCATATCCCGTCTCAGCGCGTCCACTTTCTCTGGAGATAAAGCCACTTGTGGCAGGCGCATCGGGCCGCAATCCAACCCGACCAATTTCATCATTGCCTTTAGTGAGGGTGCGTTGCTGTTCGGTGAACCATGCTTGTCAAGTGGTTGGATCATTTTTACTGAAAGCCCCTGCAAGCGCTTAGCCTCATTGATGTCGCCGCGATTAAAGGCTTCAATGATCCTGTTGTAAAGCGGCGCGGCAAAGTTATAGGTGCTACCCACTGCACCATGAGCACCCACAACCAAGCTACTTAACAGCATCTCATCTGAACCAAATAGCATATTAAATCGACCATCGTCAAGATCTAAACACCCCTGGAATTCCCACATTTTGAAGGTACTATATTTGATGCCATACAGTGTTGGTAGGCTTTGAGCGCCAAGGCGGAGAAATTCAACTACATTAATCTGTATATCAGTTAACCGCGGAATATGATAATAATAGAATGGTAAATCAGGTGCGCCTGATGTGATCTCGCCTAAGCAGTTCAACAGGACATCCAGCGAATCAATCTTAAAATAAGTCGGCGGCACCGCGGAGATCGCAGTCGCACCACTCTCTTGGGCGTGTTTTGCCAACCGGTATGCTTGCTTGAGGCTATTATGACCTACCTGCACAATGACTGGAAGTCTATCAGCAACCGCATCAAGATATGCGTCGGTAACAGCCACGCGTTCATCCGTGGATAGTGAGGGACCTTCCCCCGTACTTCCACATACATACAATGCACTCACACCGTCATGCAACAAATGCTCTACAATCGGCTTGATCATATCGAAGTTGATACTTCCGTCTTCATGCATCGGTGTATAGACTGCTGGAACAATTCCTGTGATCCATAGATCCTTTTTCATAATTGTTGCTCCTTTATGATAGTGATAAAAACAGAAACATACCCTGCCTGACAGTAGTCAAGCCATAGTTTATTCAACGGAGATAATATCCTTTGAATACATGACCTGCCCCCCTACTATCGTCTGCGTAACTACCAGATCAGGATTGAGTAATACCAAGTCAGCAATGTATCCTGGGACAATCTGCCCTCTTTGGTCATCCATACCCAGGAGGGTTGCTGGGGTCAATGTAATCGTCTTTAAGACCTCGCTTAATGGGCTTTGTGTAAAAGCGATAAAATTTCGCAAAGCCTCATCGAGTGATATAACACTACCGGCGAGTGTTCTGTCAGGCAAGCGAGCATCAATCTCGGTGACTGTTACCTCACGATGATCAATCTGATAATGTCCCGGGGGCATGCCAAAAGCAGCCATGGCATCAGTCACTAGTGTCAACCGCTCGGAACCTTTCACAGCCCAAACGAGTTCAACGATGGCCGGGTGTAGGTGAATTCCATCCGGAATAATGCCGACGACACACCTTGAGTCGCTCAGTAAGGCTCCGACCACACACGGTTGACGATGTTCTAAAGGGCGCATAGCATTGAAGAGGTGGGTACCGTAACGTATACCTGTGTCCAGTCCAGCTAGTGCTTCTGCATATGTTGCCATAGAGTGACCAGCGCTGACCACAATGCCTCGCGTAGTTAATCGCTCAACCAACTCCAACGCACCAGGTAACTCTGGTGCCAATGTGACAAGCCGAACACCATTCTCTGGCGACCAATCAGTAATCGCATCTAAGGAAGGGAGACAAAGATATTCAGGGTTATGGGCTCCTATTTTGAGGGGATTGAGAAAAGGACCCTCAAAGTGCAAACCTAACGGTGTTGCTCCAGACTTCCCGCTAGTGTTTCCATGGGCAAGAGAGTTTTGTGCTTTAGAAAATATTTTCAAGGGAGATGTGATAACCGTTGGGATGAAGGGAGTCACGCCGAAACGAGGCAGTTCTGCCGCTACCAACCAGATTGAATCTGGATCTGATGTGAAATAGTGGCCAAATCCACCGTTAAATTGCAAATCGATAAAGCCAGGAGCTAAAAACAAACTCGTGGCATTAACCAATTGCGCATCAGCAGTATGGAGCATGTCCCTCGTGGAGCCTACTTGCTGGATAATCCCCCCTTCGATCAGGATTGCACCATCCATGATCTGCTCGTGAGGGATATATATTGTTGCTCCGTAGATGACCTTTGCTTTGCTATCTGTCACAACATTATTCCTTAATGTTTGTTTTTCCCTCGACCACATATGCCGATGAGACATCAGGCTGGCCTGAATAGTTCTGCCACCGACCAAACCACTTGGCGATGCAATCCTGGACTGGATCGCCATATTGTCTGGCCATATCAATCAACTGCTCACGAAGGCTATCAACCTTGGGGTGGTGAGAGTCATCCATCAAGAGGTTATGCATCTCAACAGGATCGGTTCTAAGATTGTAGAGTTCATCCTCGTCGTCGGGATTAAATATGTATTTGTAACCATCTCGGGTTACCACCCCCCGTTGGGTGTGGAGATATCGGATGCCGTGGAACTCCAGATAGATAGCTTCACGTCCCGCTTCAGGCGTAGTATCGTAGTTCAGGAAAGGCACTAATGATTGCCCATCCACTGCGGTATCCATCTCTTTGCCGATCAGGTCAAACAATGTCGGCATGATATCCATGTTGTAGACCAGTTCGTGGCGAATATTTCCCACACGCTGCCCAGGAAGTCGAATAATTAATGGTACCCGGTGGGCTTCCTCGTACATAAAACCTTTATCTTGCAGGCCGTGGCTACCCATCATGTCACCGTGGTCGCTGGTGAAGACCACGATGGTGTTATCCGCCAGTTCCAGTTCACCCAGGCGGGTTAATAAACGACCGATCTGTTCATCCACAAGGGTGGTGAAGTCATAAGACAGGCCGGCGACCTGCTGCCACGCATCCCACGAATCGGGTAATTTTTGGAAGAAACTGTTCACAAAGCGCGCCAGCCGCCGGGGTTTGCCGGTGTAATCATCGGGATAATTGTCAGGGGCAGGGATGGCCTCACGGATATGGCGGCCCACGAACTCCGGGGAAGGTAGATTAGGCCCATGAGGTGCCCAATACTGGCAGGTCAGGAAGAAAGGTTGGTCATCTTCCCGATAAGAACGGGCGAACTCATCCAACAAATCGAGGGTGTAGTTAGTCAGGTAATACGTGGGGGTTGACTCTAACGGCCCGTTCCATTCCCCAGCGATGAGGGTTTGCTGGTCGTGATTGGCGTAGATGGGATTCTTGATCGACCCATAGGAGAGACCGTTATCGTGCAAGTATTCCTGGTAACCTTCATCCCGGCGCAGGTCCCCGTAGCCGGGAATGTTCATCCCCTCGAATCCGTAGTCAACCGGTCCCAATTCAGTTCCAACGTGCCATTTACCTGTAAACCCACACCGGTAGCCCAGGTCAAGTAAGTGTGTATGCAGCAACTGCTCTGGGTGAGGCAGCTCTCTCGCCAGGGCGTGGTACATATCGCAGTTGGTTCCCATACCGTGGTTGAAGGCATACAACCCGGTGAACATCGAGCCCCGGGACGGCGTACATAGGCTTGAAGGAGAATAAGCTCGTTGGAACTGAACACCTTCCTGCGCAAGAAGGTCAAGGTGGGGTGTCTGGACCTGTGAGTTGGTTAAAGAATCCGCCCGCATTTGGTCAACGCCAATCCAGAGAATATTGAATTTGGTTTTACCTGGATGTATTTGCGCGGTTTCCATATTAAGATACCGAAATAGCCTTTCTTTCCGCTATGCTCTGAGAGACTACCTCAGTGAATTTCATGTACTTAACTCCATCAGCGAAGGTTGTGAGGGCGACATTCTCAATCCCGCGTATGGCGTTGATAAATTCTTCTTCAACCCGCCACCCCCTTCGCTCCTCTGGTGGAATAACCATTTCCTTTAATTCAATATCACCCTTCCTACCACCGTACAACTTGCCATCCGCAAAACAAAGCGTGCCTTCGCTGCCATAGAGATAAGCTGAATCTTCATCAGACAGCCCGGCGATGTTAGAGATGGAGAAGCTAGCCTGCGCCCCACAAGCCATATCAGCGACCACATTGAGGTGTTCGGGAATAGAGATGGTTTTCATAAACCCACTTTTTGGGTCGCGACGCATCTTGACATATGTCTTACCCATCGCTATAACTTGATTTGCTTCACCCACCCAGCGCATCAAAGCCTCGTACCAGATACCCAGGTTCATCACGTTGAGACCGCTGAAATCGGCGTCCTGCCGCCAATGCAAAGGTGACTCTGGATCCAGGAAATCATTGCCATTTGCCCTCACTTCAATCGCCAGTATTTCACCGAGATAACCTTCCGCAATCAGACGTTTTATCGTCTGATCTATATGCAGTGTGAAAGGAGAAGGTACAACCTGAGTCACCAGATGGGGACTGGTTTTGGAAGCAGCAAACATCTGAGTGGCTTCCTCAGCGTTCATAGCCATGCGTGCTTCGCATAAGACATGCTTTCCTGCCTCAAGTGCGGCCAGCGTGACAGGACAATGCAGATAAGGCCACGTGCCGATCAAGATGGCATCTGTATCGGGAGCTGTGACTAAATCCCACCAATTCTCATAAATGGCAGGGATATTAAATTGGCTTGCAACCCGCTCAGATGACTGGCGCGTGCGATTACACACACTAACGATCTCCACAGCCTCCATAACCTGCAAGCCTGGTATGTGCATTTGTGTTGTGTTTTTACCTGCACCGACAATGCCGATGCAAATTGTGTCCTCAGTCATGCAACTGCCTCAAATTACTAAAAGGGCCATAATATTGGATCAGCGGTTTCGACCATCCAACGAAACAATCGCTCCTTTAGCCGAGCCAGTTCATCAGCATAATCCGGATGAGCAATCAAGTTGATTAGCTCATAGGGATCAGCTTCAAGATCATACAGTTCATCCAAATCGCCCTGGTTCCAGACGTACTTGAAACGATTATCGGTTACCAAACGCCACTCGACCGTCTGGTGCCAATCCCCCAAAGGTTTATGCTCTGAGAAGCGATAGCCATCTCCCAAGAAGCTGGCACAATCTTGAAAGGCTGGAGAGAGGTCTTGGCCTGCCAGGGATTCCGGTACGTCTTCGCTAACGATAGAAAAAATTGTAGGGGTAATATCCACCAAGGAGGCGTTTACTTGGCTGCGAAGACCAGGCTTGATTAGGGCAGGGTAACGCATGAGTAAAGGAACGCGGAGAGGCTCTTCATAAGGCATCATTTTGTGCCATAGACCATGTTGCCCCAAGAATTCACCGTGGTCAGAAACGAAGACGATGAGCGTGTCGTCCACAACCCCCTGATCTTCAAGTGTCTGAAGAATTCGCCCAATTTGATCGTCAATCATAGTGACAAACCCCCAATAAACAGCCACAGTCTTCTTCCATACTTCCCAATCCCCCCCATGATCCAACCATAGTAGATGGTAAAAGCTCCTAGCGTTGGATATGGGTTTGTTAGGTGATGGCTTGAAATTGGGCGGTTCGGGTATATTAGCGGGGTCGTACATGCTGTAATATGGCTCGGGAATTTTGAATGGTGGGTGTGGACCAAAATACGAACAAACCAGATAGAATGGCTGATCAGCTGGACGCGTTTCCAGGTACTCTATCACGTGGTCAGTGACCCAAGCCTCATGGGTTTGAGATGGATCTAATTGCATGGGTACGGTGTTTGGAATCGACATGCGCGGGGTGCGTTGTGTCATCACGCGGTCATCGTTAAGAGCCCATTCATTGGGCAACTCGTTTTCCTCAAGCCAGTCTTGATAATCAGTATATTTGTGCCGGTAGCAAATCGCGCGATCAAACCAAGTGCTGATATTTTCTCCCTCTTGACCCAGATGCCACTTGCCCACGTAGTTCAAATGATACCCACGTTCCTTGAGCGTGCTGAACAAGATAGGTTCGTCTATCAACGTGCCATCGTTGGTCATCATATCCACTTGATGGGGGTAATAACCCGTAAAGAGGGAAGCGCGAGCCGGCTGACAAAGCGGGCTGGGTGTTAGCGCACGATCAAATGATATACCTTCTTGAGCTAACCGATCCATGTTTGGCGTACGGCAAAGGGTTTTGCCCATAAATCCCAGTGTATCTGTGCGCTGTTGATCGGTGATAATCAAAAGAATATTGGGTATCTTCGAGGTCATAGTTCTTTTAAGCCTCCCTCAAGCGGTAGTGTTATGAGTTTCCCTAAGCGAGCCGACATAAGGGCAGCCTGGCACAGTTCCACAGCAGCCCTGCCATCATCACCGGTGACTGATGGGGTTCGTCCTTCACGTATCGTATCAATAAAATCCTGGATCATGGCGGTAAAGGACTCAAGACGCACAGGATCTTTAGGATTAGACGGGTCCAACCGAGGCTGCTCCCATACCAGCTTCCAGCCCTCAGTTGTTCCAAGCTTCAGTTGTCCATATCCATCCAGGTCGAGAATACCTTGCGTGCCCACGATTTGCGTGCGAAACGAACTGTTTGGAAGGGTAACTCCCGGCATTTCCATCGACCACCAAACCTGGCCGATGATATCCTTATCAAAGATCACCTGAGCCATCATACTTAAATCAGGGATATCTTCGTGGCTGGCGATGTGGGCAAATACAAGGCGCGCCTCAGAACCGACCAGCCAGCGCATCAAATCATAGCTGTGGACCGTGAAGCCCATATACAACCCCCCTCCGGTTGGATCGAGATAAAAAGGACTTCGCTGCACCAGATTCAGAGCTTTTTGATGCGGTTGCAAACCCCAATGCCGTAATTGGTGCACCTTACCAATAAGACCATCGCCTAGCAGCTTGCGCGCCCGCCAATGTACACCACGGAAACGTTGGCTTTGGATGACCATCAAGGTCACACCTGCGCGCTCGCAGGCTTCGATCATTTTCTGACATTGGGTCACATCCGGCGCCATGGGCTTTTCCACCAAAACATGCTTACCAGCAGATGCAGCGATTATCGTCTGGGATTTGTGCACCACCTCCGGAGTGGTGATGATCACAGCGTGAATGTTTTCTCTTTTAACAAGCTCATCCACCGTCGGCACATGGTTAACTTGATAATCATCCGCGAGCGCTGGCGCGCGACTGCCACCCGAAACCGCGCACAAACGCGCTCCCTCGGTGTAGTGCATCAAACATTCTGCATAGGTGCGGCCCATAAAACCCGAGCCAATAATACCGATACCAATTTCACTCACTAGCACATCATCCTTTCAAGATTTCTCTGTAGAGTCATAGATGATCGTGATCTCTGATATCATTAGCATCTAGAAACGGTGCCCGACCGTCGCGGTCATAGGTGTGCCGCCATCTGGCATTGTTGAACATCGTAACAGGTCTACGGGCATGGGCTAGACGATCGAGCAGCGCCCGCAAGAGTTGATGAGCAAGATCAGCATACTGGGGATCATCGATCAGGTTATTCATCTCCCAGGGGTCATTTATCTGATCGTATAGTTCATCCGGTTGGTCACCAATATTAGCAACATAGCGCCACTGCTTGGTTGCCAGAGCTTTGCGATAAACGTTTTCGGTAAGCGCGGTCTGGCGACCTGGTTGAGGATCGCCAGAGAGCGGCGGGACGAAGCTCCTGCCTTGCAGATGGTCAGGTATGGGTACATCCGCCAGGTCACACAACGTTGGGAAAAGATCTATGGCTTCAATAATCTCATCCGTCACCCTGCCCGGTGTTGACTTTCCCGGCAAACGAACCAGCATCGGGATGCGGGTGATAGCCCTGGAACTGATGCCGCCATACTTACTCCACAATCCAAACTCGCCAGCGTAATCGCCATGATCAGCCGAGAAAACAATAATGGTATTATCTAACTGGCCTTGCCTTTCAAGCTCATCCAGGATTAACCCAACCCCATAGTCTACTTGGCTAACTAAACCCAGGTAGGCTGACAGCATCTTCTCCACGTCTCCGGATTTCGGCGGCTGGTGCGTATGTGGCACTTTACGAATACGATGCGGTTGGCTCGAAATCGCCTGGGGATCTGCGGAAGGCGGCAAGGTGATATTCTCAGGTGAATACATCGAGGCAAACGGCTCAGATGGGGTGAGCGGGCTATGAGGTCGGGCGAAACTCACCCAGGCGAACCAGGGAGCATCATCTTCTCCACGATCGGCTGGCTCTCCCTGATTACGTAGAAAACGAATCGTCTGCTTTGCTAGGACAACTTCACAGGAATGCTCAAGCGGAAGGGTAGATGGCTCCCCGTTCCGCCTACCGGTAAAAGGCCGGTTGTCGTTAGTATCGTAGTAACCTGCACCTTCCAAGTACTTAGGATGTTCAATGAACTCGTCATACACAAACTGGCAATCCTTCTCGATCCAATAGCGGGGAGTGTGCAATTTCCCTAACGCTCCAGTGCGGTAGCCTTGCTCTTTAAAATATGCAAACAAGCTGGTCAGGCGTTGGTCAGGCTCTCGGCCATACAAGCCATAATATCCATGAGTAGATGGGTACAGCCCGGATAAGAAGCTAACCCGACTGGGAGTGCAGATAGGATTTTGCGTGTACGCGTTCTCAAAGCGAGTGCCTTCCGCTGCTAACCTATCCAGATTGGGTGTTTTAACATCTGGATGCCCGGCACAGGAGAGACAGCGCGCGTTAAACTGGTCGCTAAATAAAAACAAGATGTTCGGTCCCTCTTCGATCGCTGTCATCTAAGGGTAGCCTCCCGTTTTTGTTCGATGAGCGCTAATAACCGCTTAACGTCCTGATCAGAGATACCCAAATTCTTTTGCCAGGCAGTCACATCCAGGTCGTGTAAATTCACAATCGGTTCATTAACCACAGCCATCGCTACTTCCTCGATGAAATCGTTCATCCCATCTTTTTCGTTTTCATCCACGAGCTTCAATGGAAAGCGAGGAAAGGCCTCATTGCGTTGAGGATTGGGCTGATAAGGTTTGCCAACCTTGAAGTCTTGTTCTCCCATATACCCTTCCAGCCCCCATTCCTGTTCGTATTCGAGCAGTTTGTTCCTCATCTCGATATGCGTAACCCTGGCTGCATCGCTTACCTCGCCGTGAAGCAAATTATTGGTTTCATGTGGGTCATTTTGCATATCGAATAATTGCTCAAACCCCCCACCGTAGTAATAGTTGTATTTATAATCCTTATTTCGAATGCTGATCCAGCGCCGGTTATTCTCGGCATATTCGACATATTGCCAGGAGCGGTCTTTTTGCGGGTTTCGACTGAACAAGGATTCGCCCGGCAGGGGGTATTCGCTTGGATATTCCAACCCAGCGATATCCAACACGGTGGGCAAGATATCATTCAGGTCAACGAAATCATCCACTACTGTACCGGGAGCAAATCTCTTCGAGTAACGTACGATGAATGGGATGCGTGCACAGCAATCATAAGGCTGCCACTTTTGATAGAGACCATAGTCGCCCAGCAGTTCGCCGTGATCGCTGGTGAAGATGATCAGAGTGTTATCTAGCTGACCAATTTCCTCTAAGGCATCCAAGATTCGACCTACCTGTTCATCGACCATGCTGATCGCTGCGTAATATACTTCACGCAACCGGCGTGCGTAGATCTCCGTTGGAATATCTCCCAACATGGCGTTTTCTTGTGTTATTGATGCTAAAGGCGTGTGTGATATATATGGTTTTGGTAAATCAGCATTTTTATACAGGTCAGCGAATCGTTCGGTGATATCAAAGGGTGGGTGGGGTGCGATCCAGCTCGAAAACAGAAAGAATGGCTGGCGCCCCTTGTTGGTCTTGATGTACTCGATCGATCGGTCCGCCACCCATTTTGTGCCATGATGTTCTTCGGGTATCAACGAGCGCTGTGGGAGCATAAAAAGTAGATTGCGAACGCCATGGATGTTTTGAATATGACCAAGGCCGACCTGCTTCAAGTACATGGCGTACTCGTCTTCCTCTCGAGTATTGGGCAATTCTTCCATCAGCTCCATATTGAGGAAACCATTATGCCGCCTGGCAGGACGGAAATGCATTTTTCCAATAGCGCGGGTGTCGTAGCCATGATCGGCCAAGATCTGGGGAAGTTTCGGCAATTCCCAACGCGTCACAGCAGAGTGGGCGTTATCCGGAAAACCATGGAAACGCGCCGGTAGCCCAGTGATGAGATTGTGGCGTGCTGGCATGCATATCGGATTTGGGCTGTAAGCGTAATTGTATATAGCACCCTCTTGCACTAACCGATCGAGATTTGGTGTGTGCATGAAGTCATAGCCAGCAACGTTGATTGTGTCGAAACGCTGCTGATCCGTCATCAGTAAGAGAATATTCGGTTTTTCAACTCGCTTGCGGACGTGAAACTTGTGCGCTCTTGTTTTGTGAGTTTTGATCTCAACTTTATCAGAAGATTGCAGGTGGTCTTTCATATCCCCATCTCATGTGATTCAACCAGGTGGCAGGCAACTTTGTGCCCTGGTACAAAATCCTTCAGTACGGGTTCGTCCTCGAAGCATATTTCCTCGGCCAGTGGGCAGCGGGTGTTGAAATTACAACCTATCGGTGGGTCGGCTGGGTTTGGTACATCTCCACTCAAGATGATTCGCTCGCGTTGCGCCTCCAACTTAGGATCAGGGATCGGAATCGCCGACAACAGTGCCTGAGTGTAAGGGTGTTGAGGATTTTTGTAGATGGTGTCACTATCTGTGATTTCGACGATTTTTCCCAAATACATTACTGCTACTCGATCGCTAATATGCCGCACCATACTGAGATCATGAGCGATAAACAAGTATGTTAGATCAAATTGCTCCTGTAATTTTTCTAATAGGTTTACCACCTGCGCTTGGATGGATACATCCAAAGCCGATATAGGCTCGTCACAAACGATGAATTCCGGCTCTAAAGCCAAGGCCCGGGCTATGCCAATACGCTGGCGTTGCCCCCCCGAAAACTCATGTGGATATCGAACCGAGAAATCAGGATTCAATCCTACTAACTCCAGTAATTCCCCTACCCGTTTTTCCTTCTTTTCACTGGGAACTACGCCGTGGTATACCATGGCTTCACTTATGATATTACCCACTGTCATGCGTGGGTTGAGCGATGCATAAGGATCCTGGAAAATAATCTGTAGTTTTGGGCGCAGATCCCTCAACTGTTTTTTAGGCATGCTGGAAAGATTCTCGCCTTCAAACTCAATTTGTCCAGCGGTGGGTGGGTAAAGGTGGAGGAGCGTCCGCCCAACTGTAGTTTTACCGCAGCCGCTTTCGCCAACCAGGCCTAAAGTTTCACCCCGATAGATGTCGAAACTAACATCATCGACTGCTTTTACATCACCGATATGCCGCTGGGTGACAATACCCTGGGTTATGGGGAAATATTTTTTAAGGTTTTTTACTTTAATAAGCGTTTCAGTGTTGTTCATCCATCCACCTGTCTTTGAACCAGGGTTTCTTTTTCCCAGCAAGCAACCTTGTGCTGATCATTAATTTCTTTTAATATCGGATTTTCCTGCAAACACATTTCTGTTTTGTAAGTACATCGTTCTGCGAAAGGACATCCTGGTGGTAAAGCGAGCTGATTTGGGGGCTGGCCCGGAATGGAAACTAGCGTTGTTCCAGGTGCATCATCCAAACGAGGTAGTGAACCTAATAAGCCCAGTGTGTATGGATGGCTCGGGTTTTCATATAAACTTTCGACCGCTGCATCTTCGATAATATAACCGGCGTACATCACCAACATCCGCTGGGCTATTCGGGCGACTACACCCAAATCATGGGTGATCCAAATCACAGCCATGCCCAAATCTTCCTGAAGTTGTTTTACCAGGTCGATAATTTGGGCCTGGATGGTGACATCCAATGCTGTAGTTGGCTCGTCAGCGATCAATAATTTGGGGTTGCAGGCCAGCGCCATGGCAATCATCGCTCTTTGCCGCATGCCACCAGAAAATTGATGCGGATACTCATCCAAACGTTGTTTGGCGTTCGGGATTCCCATTAATTCCAGCAGTTCTTGGGCTTTCTCTAGAGCTGGTTTCTTCCCTAAATTAAGATGCTCGGTGATCGTTTCGGTTAACTGCAATCCTACCGTCAGCACAGGATTGAGAGAGGTCATGGGATCCTGAAATACCATGGCGATCTCTTTTCCCCGAATACGGCGCATTGCCTCTTCATCCAGCTTCAACAAATCTTTTCCTTCAAATAAAACTTCACCAGCCTCAATTTTCCCGGGCGGTTCTGGAATAATTCGCATAATCGAACGCATGCTGACACTTTTTCCGCACCCGCTTTCACCCACGACACCGATGATTTCGCCTTCTTGCATATCAAATGAAATTCCATTGACGGCTTGAACAACACCATTCTGGATATAAAAACGGGTTGTCAGGTTGTTTACTTCAAGCAATGTATTCATCTACCTGTATCTCCGTTTATTCGACGATTTGTTGAGGATCGAAAGCATCACGCAAACCATCGCCAATGAAGTTAATGCACAGAATAGTAACCAATGTAAATACGGCAGCCGGAATCCACATCCAAGGTTGGCCCTGAAGGATGATTAAGTCGCGTGCCGCTTCCATCAGATTGCCCCAAGTCGGAGTAGGGAGTGGGATTCCCAATCCCAGGAAGCTCAATCCCGCCTCTGAAAGGATGGCACCACTCACTGCAAAAGATATCCTGGCCATCAATGGAGCCACCACATTGGGAAGACTGTGTCGGAGAATGATGATCCAATCTGGCAGGCCCATTGCGTTGGCTGCCAAAATGAATTCCTGATTTTTTAATGCTAAAAATTGACCCCGTACCAGGCGGGTGGTAGCGGGCCAGCGCAATCCACCAATAATCAATATCACTGTCAATATGCCAGGTTCTGCAATTGCGGCTGCGGTCATCATCAGAATAACCGGAGGAAAAGTCATCATCACATCCGTTATTCTCATTATTCCCATATCTATATTCTTGCCGAAATAACCAGAAATAGCCCCCAGGATGACACCAATAATGGTAGAGAGTGTCGCAGCAGTAAGCCCCACCATCAATGAAACTCGACCACCGTATAAGGTTCGAGTCCAAATGTCTCGACCGAGTGTATCTGTTCCAAAAATATGGTCTCGGCTCGGTGATTGATTCATCGCTGTAAGATCCATGCCGAGTGGATCATAATTTGTGAATAGTGGGGCCCCAAAACAAAGGATGGCAATTCCTATCAGAATAATGGATCCCATAACAGCTATCTTATGTCGCCGAAAACGTCGCCAGGCGATTTGCCCTGGGGTTTCAAATTTTGCAACCGATTTATCTTGAGTGTCTAAAGTAGGAGTGCCTATTGTTATATTGTCAGCCATAACATCACTCATACCGGACGCGTGGATCTACCAGCGCGTAAGTAATATCGGTAATCAAATTTGCAACAAGTACAAATATGGCAATCATCAGGTTGGCTCCCATTATGACCGGATAATCCCTGGCAACTACCGCAGTGTAATAAAGCTTTCCCATCCCAGGCCAAGTAAAGATGGTTTCTAAAAAGACCGCGCCCACAACGAGACCGGGAATACTCAATCCAATAATGGTGATTACTGGGATCAATGCATTACGAAGTGCATGCCGGTTGATAACTACCCACCGTTTCATCCCTTTGGCCGTAGCAGTAATCACATAATCTTGGTTGAGCACTTCCAACATGCTGAAGCGAGTGTAGCGCATATTGCGAGCGATATTCATAATCGCCAGGATAAACGCAGGTAAGAATAAGTGATGCAATAAATCACCGATTGTTTTTTCGGTCGCTGGTGTATACATGCCCCCTGCTGGAAACCATTGCAATTTGACGGCAAAAATATACATCCCAATAATGCCAGAAATAAAAGCAGGCATTGATAAACCAATAAATGATAGACCCGAAATTGAAAAATCGAGGAATGAATATTGCCGAAGGGCAATAAAAACACCCACTGGTACTCCAACGATCACTCCTATGGTCAATCCAGCACCCATCAAGATTAGGGTATTTTTCATTCTTTTCAATAGCAATTCTCGTACTGGCGTAGATTCAACGTAACTGAAGCCGAAATCACCTTGAATGATTTTTCCTAACCACTTGAAATACCGGATTGGAGGTGGATCATTCAAGCCAAGTCGTTCACGCAATGCGTGAAGATCCTCCTCAGTCATATATTGTTCGCTCTCATCGGTAATAAAGAAGCCGGTCATATCACCAGGGGCGATTTCCACCAAGGCAAAAACAATAATGGTTATGATAACTAAAATCGGGATACTAATGAGAAGTCTTCGTAAAATGTAACGGCCCATTTAGATTAGCTCCAAGAAAAAAACTATTCAATCGGGATAGGGGGGCGGTTTCCCGTCCCCCTCCCACACCACCGGGCATGCGGGTCCGCACCCGGCGGTTCAGTCGAGTTGACGACCTGAATTGTCGCGATGAGATTTTCTCTATCCGGTCGAGCCGACTTCGGCCTCTCGCCACTGACACTTCGCCGCCTGCCTTCAGCATTGGCTCCACATCTGTCCTGGTCTTACCAGGTTTCGGCTGTCTTCGCCGCCGTCCCTCTTCCTTCTGCTCACCTTCTCAACCGTTTAGCCCTTCGCCCTGTAGCTGAGTTTCCTCAGCCGCCCTGGATGGTCGTTACTCCATCGACTACTATGGCCTCTGCTGACTCCTGTCCTCCCGAAAGAGACAGATCTCCCCGGATAAGGTGCGATTGCTTTCCCCTGACCCTGGCTGCGTTTACGCAGAGCTGCTTTGACCCTTTTTGGACTTCACTGTCTCTTGCCAGCTCATCCCGCACTCCACGCCTCTTAACGCAGTTTTTGTCCATCCAGTCCAGGTTTTGCTCTCCGGCTTCCTCTCCACACTCGCTCACACTCGTGCAGTTGCCTTCGGCTAGCGGTTCGTCGGGTCAACGTCCGCAGTGGTCTTTCACCTCCTAGCTATCGCCCATGCCGGGCGTACAAGTATCTGGGGGCAGCTTGTTCGCTGCCCCCAGTCAATCTTGGGTGGAATTTACTCGCCAACCATCTCCCACAAGTAGGCATTGTCTACATATGGTCCACCACCACCAGCAGGTTGCCACCAAAAATTAGCAACGTTTGTGTTGGCGGCACCATAGCGGTTGCCAACCCACATTTGCAGGTCAGGCAGCAATTCATTGTGCAAACTGCAGAACTCGCCCATAGCTGCAAAGTAGGCTTCATCATCTGGGGCAGAGTTGATCTTTGCGATTGCGTCTTCTAAACCAACTGCAGCCATGTCGTAACCCTTGAAATCACCACCCTGGGAACCGGTGTTACCCCATTTTGTGCTAGGATCCGCCCCAAATATCGGGTAAGCCCAGCCGCGGTATTGGAAGGTCCAGGGACCATCAGCCGAGTACTCTTCTCTGAAAGTGGGGATATCCAAGAACCGGTAAGTCATATTGGTGATGCCGATGTCTGCCAGGAATGCCTGGGTTGCTTGCATGGCGGAATTGTGTAGGATATTGTCATAGCCAGCATGGCCAGTCCATTCCATGGTGATGTCAGCCGGATCGACCCCAGCTTCAGCCAATAATTCCTTGGCTTTTTCTGGATCATATTCGTACCAGTTTAGATCATCTGCCCACATATCGGGGAAAGGAACGGGACAAGGAATTGTGTAGTAGGTTCCTTGCAAGATCTGCTCGGTGATCGCATTGCGGTCTATAGCATAAAGGATCGCTTGACGAACTTTGATATCCTGCCAAAATTCTGGGACATTCTTATAGTTTATGTCCGTATACACAATCACTGTGGAATTATTGGAGAAGATATTGAATTCTTGTTCGAGTCCATCCAGGGTAGGAATATCTGTCGGATCGATGTAGACAAAATCAATTTCACTGGCTGCCAATGCCAACACACCTGCAGTGATATCACCAGCAAAGAAACGGATTACAATCTGGTCCAGCTTGGGTTCGCCCTCAAAGTAATTAGGATTCTTTGCCAAGGTCATATAAGCATCTTTCTCGTAACCACTAAGCACAAATGGACCGGAACCAACCATTTTGTCCGGGTTGCGGTACCAATCCGTGGTCAGATGCTCAGATGGTGCATAGTCAATGGCATGTTGCGGCAATATGTAGGTTCGGTATTGAGTAGTAAAGTGGCGGGGGTTACTCGCTTTCAATGTGTATTCAACTGTATAGTCATCGACAACTTGGACACCTGTCAGTTCTTCAGCATCACCAGCAATCCGCTCTTCGTAACCAGCTACTTGATTAAAAGCCAAAGCACGGTGTCCCGTTTGGGTGGTATCAAAGTCAGAAGCAGTGACGAAGTCAGCCGTGAATTTCCAGTCATTGGCGGTCAAAGGCTCGCCATCGCTCCACTTAATATCATCACGCAGTTTGTATGTCCACACTGTGAAGTCGTCATTTGGTTCCCATGACTCCAATGCATATGGAATGATGGTGGTCAGGTCTTCATTGAAAATTGTGGGGGTCACAAATTCCTTGATATGGGTAGTATGAGCCGCACCACCCGTCCAGGGAACCTCCATGTCAGCCTCACCGCCACCAGGACCAACGCCAAGAGCGGCACTCAGGGTTTGAGCAACAGGCTCTGCCTCGGGTTCTACTTCGACGACGACCGTCTCAATAACGGTTTCGCCTTCGACGACTACGGTTTCAACAATCGTCTCCCCTTCTTTTTCAACAACGACGGTCTCGACGATGGTTTCGGGAGCACATGCAGAGACAAACATGCTCAAAACCATCAGGGTAGCCATAAGGGCAAAAAGTTTCTTTTTCATCTTACTTATTCTCCTATTTATTGGTTATAGAATATAATTAGTTTGGGTGTGTTTCATTTCCTTTGTATAGAACAAGATATTCGTTCTATGCTTTCTCATGAATGGAGCACACCCTTTTGACATGGTGGGAAAATGTAGATCATTGATATTTTTCTATATATCACCTCCTTTGATCAAACTTTTTGTGAGAGTATTCCAGGCGTTATCATCTATTTTTTTATGGTCGCGCGTCCGGGTGATTCGGCGATCTCTGCGATACGCTCCTGAAAGCCAATGAATTGTTGCATGAGAGTTTTACGGGCAAGGTCTGGGTTGCGTAGTTTTACTGCCTCTAGTACATCCTGATGCTCTTTAATAACACGTTGTGGGTCTGGCGCCATCAACAAGTCGACATCGCCGTAGTTCTCGAATGCCACCCAAAAAACTTTGAACAACTTTACTAGAGTTTCGTTTTTTATCACTCCGAAAATAAGCTCATGGAATTTTTGATCGAACTCCACATATGGTTTTCCGTTATTTATAGCCTGTTCCCACCTGAGCATTTGAATGTCAAGTTCTGTTATTTCCTCCGCCGATATCTTTTTAACCGCATCCCCAATCACTGCCATCTCAAGCCAGATCCGGATTTCATATAACTCTGCTAATGTTTTGGGGTTGATGCGCATGCCGTAATTCAGAGTCTCCAGTACAGCCTCGAAGTTCCATTCTCGGACAAAAAGCCCTTCTCCGTGCCGGACTTCTATAATCCCGAGAGATTGCAATGCTTTAACGGCCTCACGTACAGGACTCCGGCTGACACCTAATTCGTCGGCGAGTTGACCCTCCGAAGGAAGGGGATCACCAGCCTTGAGATTATTAGCAACAATATAATCTTTAATGTAATCCCGGATGGAGTGACTTAAAGCTGGTGTCCGCAGACTTTTGTTCATTTGGAATAAATGGGATATATTGAGAGCAATTATCAGATATATGATAAGTGATGAGAGATATATGATATGTTACAATTACAGTATATAGGATAATATTCGGCTTGTCAAGTGCTTTCCTACATAATGCTTGCCTACATAAAAAGCTGTCTCCTTAAGATTGTTAAAAAGCAACGTGGGCTTTTTCATCATAGAAAACGACCATAGAGGTCGTAATTACCCGGCATTTTCCACTTCTGCAACCGTGGAGTTTATAAAAATGAGAAATAAACCACCCGATGACTATGTACATCAATGGTCTTTGGATCAGATCGGCAGATTGGATAAATATGCGTTTACTGCCGAAGCAATGAGCCCAGACTCTGGAGCTTACACGATCTGTTTTTGGTTCTACGCTGTGTCTACAGAGGCAAAGCAGGTGCTGGTAAATCATGGGAACAAGTCACAAAACCATGAAGGTTGGTCAGTTTTTATTCAAGATGGATATCTGGTGTTCCGGGTAAATATTGAAGGAATACGGAGCTCAGATATCCGAGTCCAGATTCAGCATTTGCCGAAATGGCAACATTTTTCTGGCATCATCGATCCTGTTACCAAGCGTCTAGCAGGATATCTGGATGGGTCACCAGATCATTGGCAGCATGGATTATCCGGAACCGAATTCCCGGCGGGTTCGATTTCCCCCCAGATGGATCTGATTATTGGCGGATATACTGATCCTGCAGGTGGCCATTACGACCATACTTTTGGTCGTAATGGCACTGGTATGATTGACGATTTCCGAATTTATAAGCGGGTATTGCAACCTCAAGAGATACGATCTTTTATCGACGTTGAAAACCAACCGCCCAAAGCTGTGATTACAGCTTCACCTACATCGGGGCATGCACCCTTAGATGTTCAGTTTGATGTGAGCCAATCAAATGATCTAAACGGGGACATTCATTACTATTTGTGGGACTTTGGCGACGGTAAGTTTGGCGATGGAGTGAAAGTAAAACATCACTATGCCTATGCGGGGGAATATCGTATTCGGCTTATAGTGATCGATGATGATCACGGTATGGATACAGCTGAATTTAAGTTGGTGCTTGTCGGCCGGGAAAACCCCATCCAAATTATTCCAGTTTTCATTAACGGTGAGGAAGGTCATGGTTGCTACCGTATCCCCAGCATTGCGCGCGCAGCCAACGGCGATTTGGTCGCCTTTGCTGAAGGGCGGTTAGAGAGTTGTAGCGATTCAACCAAGACCATTCGCATCGTGTCGAAACGTAGTATGGACAATGGAAAGACTTGGAGTCCTCTTCAGGTGGTTGCACAAAATATTATTGACAACGAAGAATATGTGATTCAGAACATCTCCCCGGTTGTTGATATTGTTTACGGTACAGGAAGAATTTCCCTGGTTTACAACAAATCCGAGTACAACGAGTGGCAGACAGCAGAGGGCAAAGGTATTGTGCGTGTCTGTTATGCATACAGCGATGATCATGGTGAAACCTGGCAGGGAGAAAAAGATATCACTACCCAGGTCCACAGACCATATAACCCTGACTATATATATGTCTACCCAGATGCCGCAAGGCCCGAAAATCGCAAAGCTGAGTGGCGTAATCAAAGGCCAACCCTTGGGCACGCCATCCAACTGCTCGGTACACAAACGTATCCTTCCATTCGTGGCAGGCTGTTTTTTGTAGGCAGCTTTATCCCAGGCGATCAGGGTATCTTCAATGCCTACAATTACGTTTTCTGGAGCGACGACCTGGGGAAATCCTGGCAGATCGGTGGAATCAATGCTGGAAAACGGCAAAACGGCGCCAGCACACAGGGTCTAAATGAAGCAACAGCCGTGGAACTGGAAAACGGCGACATTTTAATCAACAGCAGGAATTACCTGGATAGAAAACCGGTAGGTTTGCGCGCTGTGACGGTTGGCACCTTTGACCAAGATGGGCACATCACTTTTCAAGGGCCATACCATGACAAGAACTTGATCTCACCCACAGTACAAGCCAGCATCATACGGTATACCCGCAGCGACGATAGGCAATATGGAGGCAAGAGCAGGATACTATTCTCAAATCCCAACCATCCTAAGGCCCGCTATAATATGACCGTGCGCCTGAGTTACAACGAAGGCAAAACCTGGCCGGTGAGTAAAATTATTGACCCCGGGCCATCTGCCTATAGCGATCTGGTCATTCAAAACGATATGAAAATCGGTCTGATCTACGAGCGAGGTAACCAAGGTGGAATTTCCTATGTCAACTTTACACTCGACTGGCTCACCGATGGTCAAGATGCCTTGGAACCCCTAACCTAACCCCACGAGAGGACCACCAAGATGGACACAAGATTACCCCACAGCGAATTATTAAAACTCAAGCGCTGGAATACGCCCACAATCTATAATGGATGGGAACAAATCACTCAACATGATATCAGTCACGAGTGTTTTAATCTCGAGGAAAGCGTAGATTTTATGCCCCAAATGGGTCCCATGGTAGGGTATGCCGTCACAGTTGTCATCGAGCCCAGTAATAAAGCCCACCGCACGAAGGATCCCAAAGCAATGTCGAAATACCGGTATTACGTGGGCAGCCTACCAGGACCGAAGATTGTAGTCGTCCAGGATCTGGATAAGCCCCAAGTGATCGGCTCTTTTTGGGGTGAGGTGAACAGCAACATTCACCGGGCATTGGGTTGCATAGGCACAATCACGGATGGTGCTATCCGCGACCTGGATGAGATGACGAACGCCGGATATAAAGCCTTGGCTCGCCGGTTGTGCGTTGGGCATGCCTACGTTACTCCTGTAAGGTGGAACTGTGAAGTAGATGTTTTTGGGCGTAAAATCACTCCTGGACAATTGATTCATGCCGATAAGCACGGTTTCCTGGCTATACCCCCAGAAGATGAAAAAAAGCTGCTGGAAGCAGCCCAATTTATGGATACAAATGAGTGCCAAACCGTTATTCCAGCCGCTCGTAGCGCGGTTGGATTGCCAGTTGAAGAAGTGCTCAAACGCCTCGATCAAGCTGACAGCGATTTTGGTGAAGCCCTCCGTGCAAAATTCGGATCAGAATGTGAATGGTAGACTTTTATCGTTGTTTGTAAGTATTGCGGTCGTCATCGAGAGGAAAAAAGCATGAAGGAAAATGTGGAATTTGAAGCACCGGTGATCGCAGATGTGGATGTGCTGGTCTGTGGTGGTGGTCCGGCGGGCATGGCAGCGGCGATTGCAGCTGCGCGTCAGGGAGCGTCCACGATGCTGATCGAAGCGCAAGGTTGCTTGGGTGGTATGGCGACCAGTGGTTTGATCGGCGTGTTGATGGGAAGTTGGTCTCGCGATGGTGCCTATCCAGTCATCGCTGGCATATTCAGTGAAATCGTTGAGCGCTTGGCAGCGGAAGGCGGCGCCATGCCAGCTCGTGATGATGCTCCTGGTGGGACGCGCTACGCTGGCTATGCACCTTGGCATGGCCGCACAGTACCGATCGAGTTTGAGCCCGCCAAACGCGTGTTCGAAGAGGTGGTTCTTGAATCCGGAGTTCGTTTGCGATACTTCACCAGCACGGTTGCAACGAAAGTCGAAGGGAAGAATATTGCAGGAGTTTTCATCCATTCCAAGAGCGGTCTGGAATTTATCAAAGCCCGCGCGGTGGTGGATGCCACGGGGGATGCTGACATTGCTGCACAGGCGGGCTGCCCAATACTGATTGGTTTGGAAGATGAGGGACATAACGGCTGGATGTCGCCGGCCAGCCTCTCATATGTGGTTGAGGATGTCGATTACCAGACATTCGAAAAGTACTGCCGGGCGGGGGATTATCGATTTCGGAATTTAATCAGCCAGCTGCGGGTAAAAGGCGAATGGCCCTACGGTAATATCTTTATCAGTTTTGAAATGCTCACACCCACTCGATTTTTCATCAAGGTTGAGCCAAATCTAGAAAGCTTCAACGGACTGGACGTCGATGAACTCACCGTGGGGATGGTAGAGGGGCGCAGAAAGGTGAAGGAGCAGTTAGAAATCCTACGCAAGTACTTTCCCGGCTTCACCCATGCCCGGCTGGTGCAAACAGCCCCGGTGATGGGTGTGCGCAGCACGCGGCGCATCATTGGAAGATACAAAGTTACGGTGGAAGATGTAAAAAATGGTGTCAGCTATCCTGACATGATCGCTCTAAGCGGTTACCACTGGGATATGGCTACTCCCGGCGATCAGGAACAACGTATGTTGCATAAAACTACTTATGGCCGGCCTTACGTGGAAATTCCTTACCGTTGTTTGTTGCCTCGCAAAATCGAGAACCTGATCGTAGCTGGTCGTTCGGTCTCAGCGGAATGGGATGTCATGGGCATCCTGCGTATTATGCCGGCCTGCTTCGCCATGGGACAGGCAGCCGGTACGGCTGCTGCCATAGCAATGGAAGCCGGAATTCCACTGTCCGATGTAAATATCCAACGTTTGCGAGATACCCTGATGCAGCAAGGGGCAATTCTTTCGCCCCCTCAGACAAGCTGACATCCCCCAACTCGTCACCCAAGAATATCCCCTAACTTGCTAGCCCCAAACAGCTCCAACTCGAATACTTCCGCATACAGCTCACCCACTGAGCACATCTCCGCGCTCTGTCGATCCACCTTCAGGATGCGTTCATCCATGCCATGTCCCCGCTGGTTTAGGTTACGCTGGTGTTGTGACTGGTGAAAGCGCAATAGCTCTTTTTTCCATGCGGCTATCTCCTCGCCGTATCCGAGGTACACATCGCAGCGCATCCGCAGCGTTTTAGGATCCCGGTTCAGGAAAGCCACCAAGGGATACCCGGCTTCTCGTGCCACCTGGCGAAACATCGCATAGATGCGTTGGTGACCCAGGTTGGTATCCTTCCCGTGGGGTAGAAAGACCATCGCTGGTCGTATCTTGAGAAAATGCTCTTGAACGATCTCGAGATTAGTTTTGTTATCTTTCGGATGGCCTTCTTCATCTTCTTCCAACCGTAGAAACGTCAGGTTGGCCTCGGGCAGCCCGAAGAACTGGCAGCTTGCCCTCTGTTCCTGCTCGCGCAGTCTCCCTTTGGCTTCTATAGTTGGTGGAGAGCAGAATGAATCTTCCACCCCGCTCGCACCCGAAGTAGCTACCGCCAGATAGAGTGGGTTTCCTCTTTCCCCGAAAAAGCGCATGCTCACTCCTATAGCATCAAAGTCATCCGGATGAGGAGCCAGCGCGAGAACACGTGTTATATTGGAAAATTTAAATGATTTTAAAGGCAGGGGATTATTGATGATTAGAGTGTCCATTTTCCTTATTATACCTACCGATACGAATACTCCCCTACGCTTAACTATGACAATTATACAATGTATGACAGCTTAATTCGGCAAATTGATCACAAGTTAGGTTCATTTTTTCCCCTAAAAATAAAAAGAGCACTTCATTCGGTATTCTTTGGCGTATTTTATATCAAACGATTGAACGATACTACGCATCTATTTTCATTCCAGGTTTAGCGGTTTTGAGTATCGAAGAGACAAACCCATCTGAAAGCTTTTTCTGTGATGATATCCCATCATTAGCCAAAACAAGAGAAGACCCCGATTCAAAATTGCCCAGAAGTTCTTTGATTTGATGGGATAAATCTTCCAACACCTGATTTTCTGCTGTATGTGAGTTTGATGCATCCAGTTTCAAGAGGGCTTCTGTAATGGTATGACGTGTACTGAACCCTTGTGTAAGCCAGTCCTGAAGCACTGTTAGCGCTTCAGCCTCGCGCGGGTTTTCGGGGTTCAAACGAAAACTGATAACGTTGCTCATAATACTTGTAAAATCTCATACAAGCGCCACAACTTCAAACCGCCTCGAACGTTCGCCAGGTGGATGCTTTCAAGATCATCTGCCAGGATGACATTTTCATGGTTGAGCATCTGAATCAGCTTTTGATACAACAGCGCACTCCCACCACCTGTTAAAATGATGCTATCCCAACTCAAAGTACTCCCAGCAATTCGCTGATAGGTATCTGCGATCCGGTTAAGCATCAGGCTGGTAGCTTCTTCTACTTCCCGTTTACAATGGTATTTCCTCCCACCACCTTCAAAAATACCGGTAGTGATTGCTTTGCGAACCCGATCAGGAGGTAACACAGGGGTATCCTTAACGGCTTCCAGGTTATTTGCACGAAAGCTGTCCTCAAAATCGGCAATTACACTTTGAATTCCAATTGGCACGCTGCGAGCGAGACTGTAATCAACTTCCCCACCTGGATTTACTGCCAACCAATCTGTGGTAAATCCACCAATATCTATCACGAGTGCACGCCCATTATTGATACCCGTGTGCTGATAATGTTGCCCATCTTCTGTTAGGAGCACGTTCATCAACCCACCAATCGGCTCATCGAAAGTATTGATATAATTCACCCGGAAGTGTCGTTCCTTGCCTTTCACTTCGACATACCAATCACCCACCACGGCCTCCATCAAGTCCTGTCGAAAATTCACATCCCCAGGTGGGTGACTCCCGAAAATCGACACTTCTCTACTACGATCATATAAGCGACCAAGAGCTGCAGCAGCCAGAACGCCATAATAATCTCTTGTATACCGTGCAGTGCCTGTCCGTTGTGTAACCAGCCCATGTCGCTCAGCACTCTCCCCTATTACATAGGGCTTCCCATTGATCCGCAAGTAATCGGTTGATTGATTCTGTATTCCAGCCCTATTGGTGATTTTTTCATGCTCGCTTTCCGTCAGCCGTTTCATTGCATGCGGGAAAGCAATCTCGCCATTTTCTCTACGAGCTATCTTTGCTTTGATAATGGAATTGCCTGCATCTAAAACCATTACGCTCATTTCATGCCTCCATTCTTCTACTGTTTACATTTGTATACATCTCGCGTATACATTCGTAAACGTTCTTATGAAAAAAATTATCTTGGTCCGCATCGACGGTCAGAAGTGTTTTCTACGTGTTGTAGATACGTTTCTAGGGACTGCATCTCGATCAACCATATTTGGCCGATTTTGATGCCTCCCAGCGTTCCTGAACGC